>Ga0157364_1003341_pt1 | contig 15512 bp, 19 predicted proteins | sample AttsexASBM2_FD_111476 | JGI IMG/M metagenome (GOLD analysis project Ga0157364, IMG submission 111476) | Fungus gardens microbial communities from leaf cutter ant in Ribeirão Preto, State of São Paulo, Brazil - Atta sexdens ASBM2 | ecosystem: Host-associated > Fungi > Mycelium > Unclassified ...
ATAATACTTTTCTTTTTTTCTCATAGTGACGAAGGTAGATTTAAAAAATATCATATGTTTCCAAATTAATTGGGATTTATATCAGAAATATTTGGCGCTACCTGAAAAATTTAGAGAGAGCATTCGTAAACTGGACGTTGTTACAGCAGTAGAAGCTGATGTCCGAATATGGATGAAATTGATGGAACGGGTATGACTTTGAATAATTATATATCTCTTAATAAAATTTCATGATTTTATAAAGCAATTTTTTCTAGGCTATTGTTGAAAGTCAACAATTGCGCAGGGAAACTGAAACTGTAGGGCCAAATGCAGAACTTGCGTATTGGCGGCGATTGTTTAGTCAGTTTTATTCGATAATGAATCACATAAAATCCAATTACACGCAAGCATTTATACAATTGCTGACAGAAGCGAAATCAAAACTTATCAAGGTACAATTGCAACTATTAATTTGTAATATGTATTGAATTGAATATTATTATATTTTATATTTATAGAAATGGAAGGAATTAGAAGATCATGTTACAATGGTGCATATTTTATCTCAAGATAACGTAAAGTATCTGTACGGTTTAGAAAAATTTACACAACCGTTGTACAGATTAGATCCAACAAAAATAGGAGATTATTTACCCGCGCTTATGTATGCTATAAGTATGATTTACGCTACATCGCGATTTTTCAATACTAGGAGGATGATAACCGCTGTATATGTAAAGGTATGTATGTTTTTCTAATTGATTAAAATAATTGATTAAAAATTTGAATCGCTATTTTGAATTGTAGAATATAAATTGTAATTAAAAGTCGATTAATATTAATATCAGAAAATTATTTTAAAAAAATGTTATTTATTAAAATAAAGAATTATTAGAATTATTTTACTTTTGACTACTTCGAGAATTCGAAATTTTAAAAGGATTTCAATCTTCTTTTAAAATCGAAGATAACAGAAACTTTCACAAAGTTTAAAGTTCCTTCGAAACTTTGAAAAGTATATTTATGGGAATAAAAAAATGAAAATGTATTTACAATATGTGTATATTTATAAATACATTTGTATATCTTAAGAAAATAAATTTATTATTATTAGCCGCATTAAATTAATACTTGTATAATTTTGATTCTTTAAAGTTCGAAGCTTGAAGTATCGAAGTATCAAAGTTCGAATGCCACAGCTTTAAATCGTCTAAGCTTCAAAGTTCAAATGTTGAAGCTTTTGAGTTGGAGCTTTTTGAAGCAAATCACCAAACTCCTATAACTAGACTGCGGATATTTATGCAAAATACTTGAAAATAACTGAATATTTTGCATAAAATGTATATTTTGCATAAATTGCATATTTACAGATGGCAATCTCAACCTTTTTACTTTACTTTTTAATAACTCTTTAACGAACAACGATCGACTGTTAAAATTGTCCGATAATTAATATTCAGTTAAGTATTTTGCATAAATATCCGCAGTCTACTAATAACTATTATATTGTTATATGAGTTACTTAGTTTTTATCATATCGATTTCCAATTTCTATTTAGATAACTAATCAGATGATATTAGCATGTAAAGCATACTTAACAGAGAATGGAAAAATAAGCATTTGGAACGAAACAAAATGTACTATGATATCTAAAATAAAGGTAAAAATAAGACGAAAACATATAAGAGAGATGTTTTCTCCTATTACATACTATTATCGCCTTATAAATTAAACCATAGCATCAGCGATTATTTCGCAGGATTGTATTAAGCTCTGTGAGACATATCATAAATGTTATGATGACGTGTGTAAGAAAGTCGAGGAATCTTCAGATGAGAAGCGTTTCGAGATATCTGAAATGTATGTTTTTGGAAAATTTGCCACTTTTAAGACAAGAATAATAAAAGTAAGTAATAATCAATGCAAAAATAAGTCACATTTTTAGATTATATTATTACTTTATTCGCAATATATAATATAGATCATGGACATCCTTGAAGCAGCACAGATGTATTCCATTCTGCACAGTTCGACTATAGAAGGAATTAATATATACGCACAAAAGTATACGAATTATTTTAAAAAGATTTTTTCTCAGATGTATGATCCCTTAGATCACAGAAAACCGTATTTTGATGTTGATTATGATGAATTCAAAAAGAACATAGCGGAAACCGACTTGGAACTACGAACGTTTTTTTATAATTGCATTTCTCTCATGCCAAACATAACGCAGAGTTTATATTTAATAGCTAGGTACAAATTTCTTAACAAATTTATTGTTTAACCACGTAAAAATATTTACTATGTAAGAATATATCATATGGTCTGTTCTTTTTCACTGCACTCCCTGTACTAGATTGCACTAAGTTCTCTTTCTTTCTTTTTATCACTTCATTCATCGGTTTTTATTTCAAGATATATTACATATTTATACAAAACTGTTTTAAGATACTAGTATAGCTCTGTGATGTTTCAAAAGTGTATTTATACACAGAAATAACAATTTTACTGAAATATCTAAAAATAAAATATTTGAAAATTTAGCTAGATAGAGATCTGCAAATAATTTATTGAACTATCAAAATAATTATGTAAGATGTAAGCAAATTAATTGCCAGAATGCCAAAATTTCGCACGGTATTGCTTGAGTTTTTCTATAATTATTTTGATCTAACAAAATTATTTTTAGATCTGGTATCTAATTAAATTTTGGATACTTCAGCAAAATCGTTCTTTTCATGCACTAGTTCATAGAAAAAGGACAGATATTTAATTAATTTTACGTCGTCCCAGATTTCAAAAATTGAATCTCAAGCAACTGAGAATTGATAGAAAATGTATAGAACTCGTTTCGATGTTTGAACAAGAGATCGAAGATATCCGCGACAGTTATAATGAAAATAGATCCGATCCACCTGTACCAAGGAATATTCCACCCGTAACTGGTCGAATCCTATGGATCCGGCAGTTATATAAACGTATTGAAGTTCCTATGAATATGTTTAGATCACATCACAGAGTGATTACGCATGATTCTATGCAGAAGTGTATTAAAATATATAATACACTCATCAGTGTATTTATTCATTACGAGTTAATATATTACAAAGCGTGGTATGATTCAGCTAACATTGTAAGTATCATCATTATTATTTAAGTTGATTTTTATTAGTTAGTAGATACTTTCTAAACATTTTAATTTCCGGAATTAAATAAGTATATTTTTTTGTACATGTGAAATAAAATAGTTTTATTTAAGAGTGTAGTATTTTTTAAATTAATTTTTTACAGAGTTTAAAATGTGCGATGACATAAATATAAAAAGTAAAAACGTTCAATTTATTGATTTTTCATTTTTAGGAAAGAGAATATTTCGGAAATTTTGCACATGCATATATATCCTAAAATGATTAGTTTAAAAATCGTTTTCAATTACTAGGTTCGCTTGGCATTATCATCCCCTATATTTGTGCGTCATCCAAAGACAAATAAGTACTGTCTAAATTTTGACTCTTACATTTACGAAATAATACGAGAATCCGAACATATGTCGAAGTTTGGATTGGAAATGCCAGATTTTATACAAATGTTAATTTTTTGCGAAGACAAAATATTTTCATCATATGAAAGAGTGAAAAAATTACTTAAGAAAAACGATGCTCTTAGGTATATAAATTTTATAAATATCGAATAAAATTTTTGCGTATGTATATATTCATGCGTTTATTGTATTGTGTGCAGAAAATCAATCCCGATTTTATTTTTAAACTTAATGAAAATTGTACTTGTCAATCTTGAAATTGCTTTTCAACCGTGTGTATCAGTAATTACATGGTCCTCATTAAAAATTTCCAACGCATGCGCTAAAATAGAGGAAGAGATAAAAAAAGCGCAGATATTCATTAAGGAGGTGGCAGATATAAAAGAAGCGAGAGTAGATGAAATACTTGAATCTATTGCAGAAACAATGTTATTAAAATTAGATGAATACCCGAAAAGTTCAGAACAACTTTTAGCCGATAATATAGCTTTTACAGATAAAATAGCAATTGATTTGGAAATCAAATCTTTGGCGATAGAGAAGGCTGTTATCATGATTATTAATAAATTTATAGATGTTATAACTGATCCTACCGTGCAAGACATTAAATACAATTGGATGGATCTCGAAAAAATACACAAAGTCGGATCCGAAACTAGATTAATACAAGGACCATTTGAGCCGGGTATTGTATCCTTTAAAAAATATTCACATAATTTTATATTATTTTGTTATAATTAATAAGTAATTTGTTAAATATAGGCTTTGGTTATATCGAAAGAACAAACAAAGTTAAGATAAATCAAGTGCATAATGATTGTATGGAACTTTTTGCATATTACAATAATAAGTTAATAGAAGCTTTGGTAAAGTGTACTAAAAAATCTTTAGACTTATTAAAGAAGAAAGCAACCATTATGAGGTATTTAATTTAATGCGCGTATTTAACATATTTATATTTTTCTGTAATGTGCTTCTCATATTTACGTTATTTTTTTTTATTTTAAATATATAATAAAAGTAAAATACGAAACAAAAAATAAATTAATATATAAATTATGTTTCAGCGTATTAGTTAAAGATATTGCAGTAGAGCAAGAAATTCCGATCATGATGACATATTTCGTTTTACAAATACCAAATATCATAATTATTCCATCAATAGAAGAGTTGCAAAATGATTTCGGTAAAGTTATAACAAATATTATAGAAACACACAAAAACGTGTCTGCGTGGGGACAACAATATTCTACAAATGCACGAGCTTTTGGTAAATAATAGACTATAATATTATAAAATATTCGAATTAATGATAATAACAAACACATATAATAAATTTTTATTTCATAATTTTTCATTATTAAGCAATTTTTTAGATAGATTATTATCTAATTTCTATTTCTATTATTATCATAATATAGGAGATGACTAAATTTATTACTTATTGAAATTATTTATTATTTTTACGTTATCCAGATAAAAATTTGCGCAATACCTATTTTCAAAACGTGTCCGAGCACAAAGACGTAATCCGCAGTTCAATAAGTCTGCAAGGTTTAATATTACTGTTGAGAGATGATGTCTCCAAAGTTGGCAACGTATATAATATAAATACTATTTCCTATATACATATGTTTATACGTATATATTTACATTATTATATTTAGCTTAATTTTGTACAGCATTGTTATATTTGTGTTGTAACTTATATACTAATGTCCTATTATCATAATTATAATCATTTTTTTATCCTAGTCATATTTGCGATATTCCTATATATGGGCAGAAAATAGAAATGACATTATACAAGCGTTTATTGATTCTAAACCTCTTATACAAGAAATCAAAGAGAAATTTATGGAATATGAAGATTTAAAGACAGAAATAAAAAATTTACCTGAACAACATATACTTGGTCCTCTTCAAATTAACACAGGTATGTGAAAATAATAGATATTGTTATGATTGAGGCGTACCATGTAAATACCTATTAAAATTATGAAAATGCGTTTTATTGTCTGAATAAGTTGTAAGTACTACGGTCTATCATATACTAATAATGGCCATGTTCATATATTACTGCCAGTTGACTGCCAGTACTGAAAATCTATAGTTCCCGTTACGTATACTATATACTATACTGACATTGCAGTATACGAACATGGTCTATATTTGGTGTAGAAAATGCTACTATAAGAAAAATGGGTAGCAACTTAAGTATTGTAAGTTTATTGTGCATTTGAACTTATAACGTTTTGACTTGCATTTTTACTTGGACTTACATGTTGAAATTTTAATAGTTTTAACGAATTTAATAAAATTTAATAAAATTTAATAAAATTTTAGGTTTTCTGTTTAAATTATTTAAATATACATATTAACAATTTTGCACACATAGAGATTGTTCATATTTTTATTTATTAAGATAATTTTTTTAGAGAAAAAAAAAGTTTTTTCTTTCTCCTAAAAAATTAAAAAAATCACTAATAACATAATATTTGCTTTAGCATGCATTGATTATTATTTTTAACAATTTTTTATGTATATTTCATCTATTATATTATAGCATATATTTTATATTATTTAATTTAAATAAAAGAAAATTTTTTTTAATTATTTAAAAATTCCTTTATTTTATAGAAAAATTAAAATTAGCATTTCTTGTCGAAATAAATGCATGGAAAAAGTCATTGGGTGTCATGTTATCAAATACGTACAAGAAAAAATTACAAAAAATAACAGATTATATTCTTGAAAAGAATAAAGTTCTATCGAGGCATATTAAGGATTTAGAAGATGTTAGAGTCGCAATGAAATGCTTGGCAGAAATACGAGATGATTTCATATCAATAGACATGGAACTAATCTTGATTGAAGAGACTTATACGTTAATGGGAAAATTTAATATCGATATATTAAAAGAAGATCAAGATATAGTAGACGGATTGAGATACAATTTCAACAACATGCTCAATGCAGTATTAATTTGTTTTTATAATTTAATTCTATTTAATATTTATTGATATATTTCAATAATAACTTTTTCAAAGAACCTCTCTCTACTCAATATGTATAAATATAGGTATATATTAATAATAATTATGTTTCAAAGCAATCTCTTTCATTTTTCTCCGCAATAAGTAATATCTATATTTTTATAGGCGAAGCAAACTCAAATAGTTATATGTGAAATGCAAGAGCCATTGAAAAAGGAACTTATTGATGGAGTTGCGGTTCTTAAAAAGAAAGTAGCTCAATTTGACATTGATTTTGAACTCAATGGCCCAATGATTGAAGGAATACCCGCAAAAGAAGCCAGTGAACGGTATAATGTTTCTTATAGTATCTCGTATTTTCTGCAAAATTGGGTGTATAAAATATTGATAAAAAATATTTAATTTAAAAATTAATATTCTTAAATTTAAATAAAACACTATATTAATCATAATATAATTTTTCTGTCCGTGTTTTAAGAGTTATCCTGTTTCAAGCACGTTTTGAAGAATTGTGGGAAAGGTACGAGACTTACAGTAGTGGCGAAAGCTTATTCGGCATAGAAGTAACAGAATATCCAGCTTTACAACAGAGAAAAAAAGAACTTCATTTATTGCAGAAGTTATATACATTGTATTTGCAAGTTATGCGCACTATCGATAGCTATTATGATATTCCATGGTCCGAAATTGATATTGAGTCAATTATAACTGAATTAGCCGAGTTCCAAAATAAGTAAGTCAGATTGCACTTACATGCATTTAATAAGATTTAATTATATAATATAATGAAATGAAAATGTTTTAACATGATACTATTAAATTCTTAAAATAATATTGTTCTATATCATTATAGATGTCGAAAGTTACCTAAAGGTATGAGAGAATGGCCCGCATATGTCGATCTAAAAAAGAAAATTGACGATTTCAATGAAATGTGCCCACTATTAGAGATGATGGCTAATAAAGCCATGAAAGACAGGCATTGGGAAAGACTATCTAAACTTTGTAAATATTTCTTTGATGTGAAATCTGAAACGTTTACCTTAGCAAATGTTATGCAGGCACCTTTATTGAAATATAAAGATGATGTTGAGGTATGCTTAATTAGACTGCAAAATTCTAAGCTTTCAGTTACTATTAGTGAATACTTATTATATGTATATATATTATATGTATATTTTTTACAAACTATTGTACAATATATTACAATATATTACAACAGAATACAAAAATTATACTTAAATATGTTATAGGACATATGTATTAGCGCAGTGAAGGAACAAGATATCGAATTTAAATTGAAGCAAATAATTGTGGATTGGGCTGTTATAAATCTGCAATTTTCCTCTTTCAAGCAAAGAGGCGAATTACTGCTGAAAGGTATTGAAACGGCTGAAATAATAGCGCTCCTGGAAGACAGTTTAATGATCATAAGCTCTTTGCTGGCAAATCGGTATATTAGATAACTCTAAATTTGAAAAATTATTATGTTTTATGATATATACTACATTCATATTCAACATTATACAGTTACAATGTACCGTTTAAAAAAGAGATTCAGTTGTGGCAGACCAAGCTTAGCAATACATCGGAAATATTGGCGAAATGGTTAACTGTACAGAATTTGTGGGCTTATCTGGAAGCAGTATTTATTGGCGGCGACATAGCGAAGCAGTTGCCTACTGAAGCAAAACGCTTTAACGTACTTTTAAAAAAACTTACAAAACTTATTGACATTGTCAATAAAATGATATAACGTGTATTTTTACGTTTTAGATGATCGATAAGGCTTGGGTCAAACTTATGTTTCGCGCTCACGAAACATTAAATGCGGTGGAAACATGTGTTGGGGATGAGACAATGAGCCAGTTTTTACCTCATTTACTGGAACAGTTAGAATCGTGCCAAAAATCTCTTAGCGGGTATACATATTATTGGCAAAATGAAATAACTGCTCGCAGACCGTCAAGTTTAATTAGAACAATTCTATTAATACAGTTATTTGGAAACCAAGCGAGTTATTTTCCCAAGATTCTGCTTCATATCAGATCCTACTTTGTTGGAAATTCTTGGACAAGCAGCAGATTGCCATACGATTCAAAATTATCTTGATGGCTTTTTTGATAATATAGCAAAAGTAATGAGTTTTATTATGATGCATTAGTAAGATAAAATTACAGTGTGACAATTTTGTTACAAAAATAATTGTTGCTTTTATATTAAGTCCTATATTAAACTTCTTTTATCTTATATCTTTTTAATATTCACAAACTTTATTATCTTCTATATATAGCTGAAGTTTGCCGAAAAGGAATATGATAAAATTGTAGAAATGTATTCACGAGAAGGCGAACAAATAACGTTGGAAAAAGAAGTTGGATGTACAGGAGGTGTGGAGAACTGGTTAAACGTTCTGTTAACAGTCCATCAGCAATCCGTTGGTGCTGTGATTTCGCTAGGGCTGCAATCACTTCGTACACCTGAATTCGACATCTTGTTATTGATAGAGAATTCTGTTTTGCAAGTAAGATGATGTGCATATACAAAGTTCGTATATTCAATAAATGGAAATTGTACATCAATTCTAGATATATATTCATTTTTCGCAGGTGGGCCTATTAGCATTACAAGTTTTATGGACACGAGATTCCGAAATAGCAATGACGATAGCCAAACGTGATAGAACGATAATGAAAAGGACCAATCAATGGTTTCTAGATTTGCTAAATAATCTCATAGAAGTAACCGTTAAAGATCTTACAAAGTATGCCAGAATAAAATATGAATGTTTAATAACAATACACGTGCATCAAAGGTATTTTATTGATTTAAATATTTACCTCATAATTATCAATTATGAAGAACATGGAAAATAAATTGCATTTATAAATTTTTTTCAGAGATATATTTGATGAGCTATGTCGTCTCAGAATTCGAAGTATACATGATTTTGAATGGTTGAAACAGAATCGATTCTATTATGATATTGATACAGAGGACGTTTTAATTAAGATAACTGACGTGGATTTCATTTATCAAAATGAATTTTTAGGTTGCACAGATCGACTTGCAATTACACCGCTCACAGACAGATGTTACATAACACTGGCACAAGCCGTGGGTATGATACTTGTAGCAAAAGCAAAATAGAATTGCGTGTAAAATAGAATTTATACTGTTTTTATATCATGTCATTTACCATCCCTTGCACCTACTTTTTTTTAGGAATGAATTTTGGCGGAAATCCCACAGGTCCGGCTGGTACGGGTAAAACAGAAACGACGAAAGACATGGGGAAAGCACTAGGAAAATACGTTGTTGTTTTTAATTGTTCTGATCAAATGGATTTCCGAGGTTTAGGCAGAATATTTAAAGGAATAGCACAATCCGGTAGCTGGGGATGTTTTGATGAATTTAATCGAATTGATTTACCGGTGCTCTCCGTCGCTGCACAGCAAATAGCAATCGTGTTCAATGCGCGAAAAGAGCGAAAGACAACTTTCTTGTTCAGGTACAAAGAATCAATAATTATTTATTATACAAAATTAAGATTTTTATTTTAAATACAGAAATTTAAAACAAAATGTTATCTTTGTAAAATAAAGTTTCATTCTTTTTAATTTTCTTCTAATTTTACTAATTACATAATTTTTAACAAATAATTTATTAAATAATTTTTATTTTTGTAGTAAATGATATTATAGTAAATGATATCTTTAGCAAATTGATCGATATTTGTAAAAATGGAAGAACCAATGTTAAAACCAATTATAAATTCGATAATTATTTATTATATAAAATTAAGTTTTCGTTTTAAATTTAAAAGTCAATATTTTCAAAAAATACATTTAAAAAAAATTTTTTTATTTTTTGTTACTATTTACACGATTTTTAACAAATATTAATATTTATTAAATAGCTTCCAATTATAAATTATATTATCTTTAGCAAACGGATACGTACGCTTTATTTGCAGTGACGGCGAAATGTATAAACTCAATTATGAATTCGGAATATTTCTTACAATGAATCCCGGATATGCTGGTCGACAAGAACTACCGGAAAATTTAAAAATACAATTTAGAAGTGTGGCAATGATGATTCCTGACAGACAAGTACGAAAATATTATCTTTTTTTTTACATATTAAAATATGGAATGCTCGTACGTACCTATATAAATCTGTAAAAAATCGGATTTATAAAATTTTCCTCATTATAAAATTTAATTTAACGTACATGAATTTTAACGTATATAAATTTAATTCCACTTGTTTAGATCATAATGCGAGTAAAACTCGCGGCGTGTGGCTTCAAAGAGAACGTGGTATTAGCGCGAAAATTTTTCATATTGTACAATTTGTGCGAGGAACAGCTCAGCAAGCAGGTACATTACGATTTTGGATTAAGGAACATCCTGTCGTGCTTACGCACACTTGGCGCTCAGAAACGCGCGCATCCTACTGATTCTGAGGAAACCACGCTTATGAGAGTACTACGGTAAATGTTATCAATTGTTGTATTTTTTGTTCTAAGAAGTTTCTGGAATATACAGAAAGAAGAGATAATTAAAATGTGAATCAATTTTTTTAGTGATATGAATTTATCAAAATTAGTGGATGAAGACGAATCTCTTTTTATGTCACTTATTGAAGATATGTTCCCGGGTGTAAAGTTAACAATCAAAACGTATAAAGAATTACAAAAAGCAATAGCTAACGCCACTGACACTCTTGGAATAATGAATCACAGAGAATGGAATTTGAAAACTATTCAGGTACTTAATATTAATTTTAATATCTTTACACCTACTTATATCTCTTTATTAGTCTATCCTTTTTGTTCGTTTCTATTTGAAAATTTTACAAGCAAATATCTGTTTTTTAAACAAAATTGTTTTGCGTAAATAATTAAAAAAATTTCTTTTTAGTATATACGCTGAATTAATATAAGTTATATGATTATAGAGAAAAAAAATAATGATATGATGATTTGCAGTTATACGAGACCTCCCTCGTTCGCCATGGTTTGATGATTCTTGGACCAACAGGATCTGGTAAAACGCGATGCACGTGGGCGCTAATGAGGGCTCTAACAGAAATAGGTATACCGCATAAGGAAATTAGGATGAATCCAAAAGTCAGTATCTATTAATGAATAATAGTTCTTCATTCTATTAAATATATCGATAAAAATAATTCTTAAAAAAAAAAAAGGCGATAACTACATCTCAAATGTTTGGAAAACTCGATGTTGCGACGAATGATTGGACAGATGGTATATTTTCCATTATATGGCGAAAATCCATGCAAACCACGAAGAAAACAGAAAATTTGTGGATAGTATTAGACGGTCCCGTTGACACAGTATGGATTGAAAATTTAAATTCTGTTCTGGATGACAATAAAACGTTAACATTGGCAAATGGTGATCGTATTATAATGACACCAAATACTAAATTAGTGTTCGAACCTGACAATGTGGATAATGCGTCCCCAGCGACTATATCGCGTATGGGAATGGTATTCGTCAGTGCCTCTGTGCTAAAATGGAATTTAATTTTAGAGGTAATATGGATTTGGGATTTTGTAATAATGAGATCTTTCCTTTGCAGCAATCGATTGTAATGTTACAATACTTTCAATACAGGGTTGGCTTAGAAAATGTTCCAGTAACGAGGATCGAGTGCTACGAGCGTTATTTCATAAAATATATGGAGATGCCCACACCTTCGTTCAAACAAAGCTTCAAACTAAAATGATGCTTTTGGAAGCAGTTTACATACGGCAATGTATTGACTTATTGGAAGGTTTAAATGTTGGAAATTCCGACCCAACTAGTAAATACGAGAATTTCTCTTTTACATTCAAATATTTATTCACTCAACATGGCTATGTAATATTAACGTCAAACAGCAAGCACTTTGTTAGAACATATTGTTTTTATCGCTTTATATTTGCGTATTTCTTTTAAATATTTTTATAATTCATTAATCTTAAGTTTCCTATTTTTTAATATATTGTTAGAAAATAATTTGAGAAAATAATTTGTATTTAGAAAATTTTCATTAATTTTTATATAAAACAAATTAAATAATTTTACTTTATAATTAAATTATATTTTTTAAGTACTTATTCAATATTTCATCAAAATTATAATTTCTAGAAATATTACCTGACCAACATATCGAGAAACTTTTTCTATTCTCTCTTATGTGGAGTTTGGGTGCAATGCTAGAATTAGATGGACGATTAGCATTACAGGAATATTTTGTGAATCATGAGTCAAATTGTAACTGGCCAAAGTATACAGTTCGTATATGATAATTTGACATTTTTTTAATCACTTAAAGTACAACGCATACCATTATTAATATTTTTTATTTTATAAATGTTCAATTTATAGGAAGATGAAACTATTTTTGAATACCTAGTATCAGATGATGGAGAGTGGATACATTGGAATAAAAGAGTGCCAGAATTTGAATATCCCTCAGATCGTATTTTAGAATATTATACTATTCTTGTTCCTAACATTGATAATACTAGGACATTATATTTAATTGATATTATTGCAAAGCAGGAAAAGGCAGTACTTTTAATAGGTAGGCGAGCGTATAACATAATTTCAATAATAAGTTTTGTTTAGCCAATGTTTAATAGATTATATATTAATAATATTAATTATTATAATTACATTAATTACATAATACGAATTAATTATGCAATAGGAGAAGCCGGCACCGCAAAAAGCGTAATGATAAAAAGTTACATGTCTAAGCATGATCCCGAATACCATTTAAATAAGTTTTTCAATTTTTCTTCAGCATCCACGCCCAACATGGTTCAAGTAATTAGTTTGTTCTTTTTGACTGAACTTCTTGTATTCATATTTTCTTTTTTTTCTTTACATTAAAAAAAAAAGAAGAAAAAAATGAACAATATAAAAAGGTCAGTTAAAAAGAATAATCTTATAATAAGTCGAACGTTATAAGCATTATATAATAAATAAATCAATTATATAAGCTTTTAATTGCGATGATATATGACTATGTTTATTATTTTATCACGCGAATTTATCTATCGCTTTCTTCAGCGTGTATTCGAGAACTACGTTGAAAAGCGAGTGGGTAGCACTTATGGTCCTCCTGGTGGACGCAAAATGACCATCTTTATTGATGATATAAATATGCCAGCTATAAACGAATGGGGCGATCAAATTACAAACGAGATCGTACGTCAGTTAATGGAGTACAAAGGGTTCTACTCCCTGGATAAACCGGGCGACTTTTGCACTATACAAGATATTATGTTACTTGCTGCGATGCATCAGCCGGGTGGAGGACGAAATGATATTCCGTCGCGATTGAAACGGCAGTTTAATATTTTTAATTGCACATTACCATCCAATAAATCCTTAGACACAATTTTCAGTATGTTTACAATCGCTCATTTAGTAAAATATAAAATACAATTTATACAATATGAATTTAAAATTACAGATGTTATTGGCCAAGGCTACTTTTGCATTACAAGATTTTCCGAAATCATCGTTAATTTCTTACCGAAGCTTATTCCATTGACTCGAATATTATGGCAGCAAACTAAAGCGAAGATGTTACCAACTCCAGCCAAATTCCATTATGTTTTTAACTTGTGTGATCTCTCTCGCATTTGGGAGGGAATACTCAGAATAGAGAGAGCCGAATGTGAATCTATAACAACACTGCTGAAATTATGGGAGCATGAATGCATGCGTGTGATAGCAGATCGGTTCGTTGTTCTTAAAATTATGAAATAAATATATTTTTATAACTTAATTTGCTTAAATAAAACATTCCTAGCTTCATCATTGCCGCTGATAAAGAATGGTTCCAAAATACGTTGCGGCAGACCGCGGAGAAGATGTTAGATCTAGATTTTCAATATTATTCCCCAGTTGAGACATATTTCGTTAACTTTTTGCGCGAACCACCAGAACCGACAGGTGAAGAGCCAGAAGATTTTGTATTAGAGGCACCAAAGATTTATGAGGAGATACCGAGGTACATCAGTACAAGTCGAATTTTTTATCTGATGCAATGAATTTAAAAACTAATAAACGCATATATATTTTTATGTCACTCGCAGTTACGATGATGTTATTACGAAAATTCAACAAAATATGGAACAATTTAACGAATATATACGCGGTATGCATCTTGATCTGGTATTCTTCCATGACGCGCTGGTGCATTTGATACGAATATCACGAATACTTGGAGTTCCCAGGGGTAATGCGTTGCTGGTCGGTATAGGAGGATCCGGAAAACAGAGCCTAACGCGACTGGCATCCTTCATTGCAGGATTTAACTTTTTTCAAATAACATTATCCAGGTGAGTATATCAAAATTTTACTAACAAAGCAATCTCACGAAGTGTCAAATTCTGATTTTAATAAAACTTTGTACGCAGTTACATGAATAAATAAATTTAGGAAATCTGTTACGGCTAATAAATGGTTTTAAGGGGTAAAATCATTTTTTCTATGCAAAATAGTTATTCCAGTAGTTTCTTCGTTATATCTATCATATGAAAAACTATTCAAGATATTAACAAATGATTTATACAAAAGTCTTATAACGAAATTACCTCTATTTATTTATGTCAATAATATTCGTAAAGAATAATTTTAACAATATAAATTTTGGAAATAATTACTTTTTAAAAATATTTTATATTTTTCATAAATAAATAGATAATTTTATTGCAAAACTTCATATTAGGTGTACAACTTTGCTTCCGCCGTTTTTTTTCCGAAATTCGAAGCTTTATTGTAAAAAAACTGGTTATACATTTATGATTCAAAGTATTATCCATCGCTGGCCATTACTTTCTCTCATCTTTCGGGTAGCGTACGAATCCCGCGTCGAAAAAACTAGTCATCTTTTGAGGCTATCCACGAATCGATCCAATTTTTTACTTCTTCATAAGACCGGAAGTGCTGGTCAGC
>Ga0157364_1003343_pt1 | contig 15508 bp, 6 predicted proteins | sample AttsexASBM2_FD_111476 | JGI IMG/M metagenome (GOLD analysis project Ga0157364, IMG submission 111476) | Fungus gardens microbial communities from leaf cutter ant in Ribeirão Preto, State of São Paulo, Brazil - Atta sexdens ASBM2 | ecosystem: Host-associated > Fungi > Mycelium > Unclassified ...
ACAAACAATTTCATATCGTTTGAAATCATTGGGAATGATTCAAAAGCAAGGGAATTGGGTTCCATATGAACTGAAGCCGAGAAACATTGAACGCCGATTTTTCACATGTGAAATGCTGCTTGCCAGACATAAAAGAAAGGGTTTTTTGCATCATATAATCTCTGGTGGTGAAAAATGGATTCATTACGATAATCCAAAGAAGAGGAAATCATGGAGACCACCTGGCCATGCTTCAACATCGACAGTCAAATATTCATGGAAAAAAACTCATGTTGTGTATTTGGTGGGATCAGCTTGGTGTCATGTATTATGAGTTACTCAAACCGAACGAGACTATTACTGGGGCTCTCTACCGAACACAATTGATGAGATTGAGCCGAGCACTCAAGGAAAAACGCGTCCACTACTACTCCAGGCATGACAAAATTATTCTCCTGCATGATAATGCTCGACCACATGTTGCGGCGCCGGTCAAAACCTACTTAGAAACTCTCAAAGATGGGGAAGTTCTACCCTATCCGTCGTATTCTCCAGACATTGCTCCTTCCGACTACCACTTGTTCCGATCGATGACGTATGGCCTGTCTGAGCAGCACTTCACATCATATGAAGATATCAAAAATTGTATCAATGATTGGATAGCCTCAAAAGATGAAGCGTTCTTCTGATGCGGTATCCACATGCTACCAGAAAGATGTAAAAGTAGTGGCTAGCGATGGCCATTACTTTGAATAAAACATTATGTACCATTCTTTCAATAAATGCTTAATTTTTTATTAAAAACGGCGGAAACTTATCTGTACTCCCAATAGCTGTTCATGCGATTGTTTATATTAATTACTTACCAGGTATTGCGCCAACAGTATTCATTAGACCGAATACACTGCCGGAGTGCTTTGGTGCAAGATCCGAGGGATTAACAGCGATAGCGTTATTGTGGAAGCCTGAGCCACCAATAATTAACGCGAGACAAAGTATGGCATTTTCAAAACTTTCCACTTTCGCTATGGGGAATATGTACATTATTACAATGTTGTTTAAAGAATTATTAAGAATTATTAAATACTTTTTCATTAGATTCTTTCATTTCGCACAAAAACGCGTCGAATAATGTAATATTGGAACTGACAAAGGCTAATAATTATTTTATTTAAAAAGGACTTTATTATAGATATTTAAATAAATAATCCCAAAAATCAAGTTTTAACAAGTTTTTCTACACTTTTGTTATATAAACCTTGACCTTTTGTTATATAATCCTTACCAAGGATCAAACTTACCCAAAAATAACAGACTTCCAATTTCGATGACAAAACAAATCGTTTGGATTGTTTTGCGTGTCACAGTAACAGAATAACCAGCTTTAATTATCTCTTCTGACAGAGTTTTCCCCAAGAATGTACAAGGTAACATCGATAGCCATGGCACCATATTTACAATCCAGCCCTGTTAATTAAAGTTTATTTAACATGATATAGTAAGAAAAAAATTATTATGCTGTTATTACAAATTACTTATTATTTAGCTTTTTCTTAGCTATAAATATGAGATATTATTTATTATCTTTGTTATAGAACACTTCTTATATCTTTTCTTTTCATATACTTTCATATACTTTTTATAGACTTCTAAGCAACAGTACTGAATAAAAATTAGATAATAATATTACCCTGATTTCAGGAAATGTGTCATGGAAATATGTAGGCATCCATGAAAGTAATACAAAGAAACAGTTATTTTGGCAAGCATGTCCAATAACGCAGGACCTGAAAATCATAAAAATCAACTAACAATCACAAACATAAATGAGAAAATTGATCTATAAAATATATTATATTTATCTTATAAATCTTAATTGAATGATTCAGAGCATTTATGTAAATTAAAGTATATATGCGTAATTCAAGCTTTCATTATTTTTGGATAAAATCATAAAATTTCGAAATCAACAAAGTTAGGAAAATATAATCGGTAAAGAGATTGTATTATCTAAAAATTCTAAAAATTTTCTACATTTCCAAGAACTGATTCCAAGAATTCATAATTTAAAACGCGAAAATCAAAAACATTAAATCAGTAGAGTCTTAGGAAAGTACAATCTAATTGCAATGGTTAACTGATTATAAAAGTCTCTCTACTTCTAGCCTATATAAATATAAAACAAGTTTCGAAAATATTGAAGCCCATGCATTATAATTACCAGAAAGGAGGTTGTGACAGAAGTTTGGACCAAGGCAAAGTGTAGTCGGTGGTGGACTTGATAGAAGCTGTTTTTTCCTTAAAAGGCAGAGTGTGGTAGCTTAATAAAGCTGTCCATGCCAAACTCATGCCCCCTATATAAGTAAATTAGTAAGCACCACAAAACGTTTCTCATTTTTGCTTGAAAATAAAATTAACAAAGAGATATATTCAACTATTAAATTATTCTTACATGACGTCTCAAAAACTATCATCATTTATCTGTGGATTCTTCAATTAATTTGACATCGATTTACATAAGCTACATTGTACCTAACGCTCGAAAGACAGTCATCCAGTTATAATTTTCCAGAAGATACGAGCCTAAAGACCCAGTGAGTAGAGTACCCAGAGCAGATCCTGATGTTAATAAGCTAAAAAAGGAGGCCCTTTCTGCCTCGTGCAAGCGTTGACTGATCAAGCTAATCATGCTAGGAAAATGCATTCCTGTAAGTGACAAGTGTCATATTATCCTCCATCGCCAGCAGTACAGCTGTGAACACTTGAAAATTACCTTGGAATGCTCCATTTATCATTCTCACTGCTGCAACAAGCAGAATGGATGTCCCATCTCCAGAAAAGAATTCTATAATTTCCGGCATGAGGAAGGTTGTTGCCGACCAACCAAGAGCAGATATCCACAATACTCTCTGGCCACCGATTTTATCGCTAATGTAGCCACTGGCTACTTGCGTCAATGTATATCCCCAGAAGAAGCTCGATAATATTATGCCTGAGTCCGACTTGGACCAATTCTTCTCCTGACTGACAACAGGTATCAACAGAGGGACAGATGTACGTGTAGCATATATCAGGCATGTGCCACATAGCAACGACAGGAACCATTTCTGCCTCTCCTTCCTGAACGAAAGAGACTTATATCCAATCTCGTTTGTAATAGCAATTGTAAAGATAATTCTGATCAAATTTTGATTGAAGAATTTAAAACATATTTTAATTACAATTTGTTATGTCTAATCTAATCTGCTCATCAGAAATTAAACATTCAAAATTTAATAACTTCACATGTATATATAAAATAAATATAAGTTGCTTGACAAGTTAATTACTGATTAAGTTAGAGTTAATTTAATAAGAGCTAATTTAATAAGAGCTTTGATCAAACTTTGATTAATGCAATTGATAGAATTGCTTAAAGTAAATTTTTTTATTATAATTCGTTATCTCTAATCTGTTCTTTTGTAAATTAAACTACAAAAAATTATATATGTCATTGACAAAATAAGTACAGGCCAATACTGTTTAATAATATATTAATCACTGATTAAGTAAAATTGGAATTTAGTCAAAGTCATAAATAATTAATGAATCAGCGACTCTTTTGTTTAGAAAATCGGTGATCGCCTACAAAACGATGTAATCCGCTGATTATACCTCGACCAGGATGAAGCAGTCCTGTCATCAAATGGAGTGTCCAGCGATATCTGTAACTGCATTGTTTGCGAATTCATTTAGCTTGTAGACGTCAATTTCTGTGTTAGAGCCTTAGCTCTCGTCAACGTCCCGCTGGAGCACATAATTTTCACGCGCATATTTAGCGTTGTTAATATGTAGTTAATTCATTCCACTGTGCACATCAGTGCACGTCACGCTAACCTCCGTCTCCGTGTCCTCCGCGCATTTTCATTTTGATTCGGATCGGAACTCTTGAGTCTCTCGGAAGCTTTCAATAAAGACCTACGGGCTACGGGAGCGCTGCAGAGTTCGGCATTTATAACATATACAAATATCTTAAATATCTACGAGCGAACTCCGATTCGAAATTCGGTCCTAACAAAGAACTTTGGATATTATAAATACTCATTTATTTCAGCTGCATAAAAAATATGAAAATATAAAGAAAATACAAAGAAAAAATATAAAATATAAGTAAATAAATGCGTACATCTCGAGAGATCGCATAAGAAATGCAATGAGAACTATGCATAATTAAATTGAGGTTGATAATTAATAGATGTATTGATTTTATGCGTATCGCTTTTGCGCAAATCTGTCTGGACTTTGACATTTTTTTGTTGATAAGAGAGGAAGATAAGAGAGGAGAGAAAATAAATACAGAAACACTGGCACATATGTATACAATGTAATAAGATGTGATTTAATAATAACGTCAGTTCTGAATTTGGATAAATATCTGTCTATCTTTTCGAAAATTGCTATGTGCAAAAGCTAGATATATTTATTTATTTATTTCGAATTGTATTGTGCAAGTCATGATATGTATGAAGTGTTTAACTGCATCTAAAAACTACTTTGAAGAACTTTGACAGAAATGACAGAGGTAAATTAAATATACAGGGGATAGACAAAGTAATATAAGAGAAATATATTATTTCTTTACTATTTGTTTGAATAAAAAGTTGGTCCGTCACTCTTAATACACATTTTACTTTTGAAATAGTTAATCTCCGCAGAACATAAATTAATAGTAAAAAAACTAAATATTATAATTTTGCATTCAACAATATAAATTAATACATATATCTATTCACTTCAGCTATGTAAAATCAAGAGATTTGGATTACAAATAAATTTATCCTTCCATCCCTTAACTGTACTTCATCATTGTAATTAAGGTCTAGCCTTAAACCTTATCCTTCTAACTATACTTTTTTCATTCAACAATAGGAATATAATACATAATGTAACAGATAACAGTTACATTACATTGAATAGGAAATTACAACATTGATGTAATGTTATTATTAATTTGTGCTCTGCAGATCAATGCTTTATCAATAAAATTTTATATAATTTTTTCATTCTATTTTCTAAAATTCCTCTCTATTCTTAAAAATTTCAATACTTTTTTCTAGCCAATACAGTCGCCTCATTTAAATATTATTTGTAATTTTGAAAATAAATGAAAAAGATTTTTTTCTTCAATATATTTTTAAAACAATTAAAGATGTTTTATTAGAAAAATGATATTGCACTGCAGCAGTTACACTACAGGCATACATGACTTTATTTCAACGAGAATAGAATCCATATTAAAGACAAATAATAAGCAAACTTGTTATTAATAAAATAAATAGTAGGGTTGAGAAGTAATTCGTTACTTTAACAAAGTTATAGTTAAAGTTTCTTTTTTCAATAATTATAACTGTGTTTCTTTTTTTCCATTCATAATTGTAACTTAATTACATTTTTTAACTGTAATTTAATAGTTACTTTTTATAAAATTCAACATATTAACTGATCAAAATGAAGTACTCAGTAAACAATTTATTTCTTGAGATTGAAATACATCTTTATTCCTAATAATTATTCTCCCTAAATTATCTGTAAAAATTAAAAATTAAACTAAAAGTTAATATGTGAATGCATTTTAATATTAATTCCATAAGTCTAATTTCAATAGAAGTATATATATTAATTTGTTATAAATGAAATAGCAAATGATTGAACAAAATATTTTAGTATTATCAGAAATGTAAGATTCTTGTATTTAAAATAAAAAAGTGTTAAAAAATTACAAAAAATAACTAAAACGTACGAAAATACTTTTCAGAATTAATTTGTAATAATAACAAATTATTTTTCGAGAACAAAGCTAGATTACTTACTTTTACAAAATAATCCCGACAAGTAGTATATTTCTCAAGTGTTTACATTATTTTGTCCGTTCTCTATACAGTCATGTTATTTATCTGTATCTATACAAACTGTTACAGTCATATTATTCTGCAATGTTAATGTTGCTCAGTATTGCCTTTTTTCCTACCTCATATTTCTGCTAATTTGAAATGAGTAAACACAGATTGTTTTATTTCAGACACAAAACGACAGTATATACGATTCAATAATCATGTATTGTAAGTATATGCATCATGCAACACTTCACTAGTTTGTCACATTACTTATTCTATCATTTTGAAAGAGGAATAAAGGATTGATGTTTAATTCCAGATGAAAAACGGGCTAAAAAATGCCAGACGTTTTTACAACATCCTAATGTTCGTAAATTTATCCTCAGATTTAAGGAGCAGTTAGCCCACAATCCGTTTCTGCAAGTGGCTATCTTCATTGCATTAGCATCGCTTCTTGCACCTATCTTCTTGTTTATTATATTTGGTATTGTCAGTGCTGTATTCGTATTTATTGGTTTTATGATAATTCAAGGTAAGCAATCCTATTTCTTATTCTTGATCATAAAACTGCTGTTACTGGATATTAAAGAAGCACATATTGTTTTCAGGGACAGTATTGGCTATTGGCGCGAGTATTTTAAGCTGTGTACTTTTCTGCATCATAAATACTATTATAATGGTAGGATTATTTGTTTTTTGTATTTATTACATATTATATTATACGAACCGTGTGTTTAATCTTTTGATCTTTAAAACCTAATAACTGTACAAAGGTGATTGTATAATAAAAATCTTTAATAAAAGAATTTAAAAAAAAAATAAAAAGATGAAAATTAAAAAGTGTTTATTATTACAGGTTTGGTACAAATATATACAGGTAATATAAGTTTAAACACGGTATAATTCTGAACGAAATAAGAGTTTTTAATTCAGTTTTCAAAATTCAATTTTTTCTTTGTTCTATTCTTCAGAATCCTCCACACAAAGAGGATTATTAAACCTGTACCTAAAAAATTCGATTTAAATTTTATTTTGTTCAGAATTATGTAAGAAATTGTGTCACCTTATCCTAAATCAATATACATCTTCATATATTATCTATTTCTAAAAGTAATCAAGTATCAAAATTGTATCATTTAGGTATAATATTTATATTAGTTTGGTGGAAGATTCTCATCTCTGACTTCAGCTTCGCTCGTAGACAAATATATTTCATGCCATAGTGAGTCAGTTAACTTTTTATTAGTCTCTTGAGCATCATAACAGAAATGATGAATGTAGTCGCGTCTGTTTGAAACGTCTATGTCAAAAATTAAGGATATGCATATCTGCTACTTGGTAAAAGAACTAGTTAGTGTGAAATACAAAATTGTACTTGATATATTTTATATATTATCTAATTTCATATATATAAATATTTAGAAAAAGGATACAGCCTTGAATATTGTGCTTTGAATATATAGCTTCAAAATCCCACTGTATCCTTGTTAAGTCCTTATACAAGTTTAACTTTTTTCTATGAAACAAACAAAATTATGACAATATTAATAAAACAGATTTCATTAATAAATGATAATACATGCCTTCCTTGCTCCAGTAATTGTTGATCTTGTAAATTTGGTTTAATAGACTTCAAGTTAGTACGTTTTCCTTCCAACTGTTTGATCTCTTGTAAGAATTTCTTGTTCTCTGTTTCCAGTTCATCCTAAAAATATTCTGCAATAATAAATATCCGTAGACTTTCTGGAAAAAATAAAAGTACACTCACTAAAAACTTCTTCTCTTCTGATAACCTATTATTCTTGCTCTCTAAAGTTTGAATTTCCATATGCAATGCCTCTTTCGTAGCAGCCAAGTTTGACGTTAATTCCTTAATTTTAGTTTCATCCTCTAAAAATATATAAGATTATAAAATATATAAAAATATATAAAAATATAATAACACAATGTATTCTATAATTTCGGGACTTCAAGCAATAAACTTATTGGTTTATTTCCTACCAAATTAAATTATTCCATAGCCAATAATAAATTTACCATTGAATCGCTCTTTTTTAATTTCATCTAATTCTTCTACTTTGGACAGTAACAATTCTTTGAGCGTCGATGTATTCATGTTTATGAATTTCGTTTTCAATGATTCTATCCAATGATCCTCTATAATATTTGATCTCGAAATTTTACTCGAAATATATAGTAACGTATATAGTAATTATAGTATATAGAATAAAATCTTCCTCGGAGGGGAAGTTTTGGAACGTAGCCTAATATTAAAACTATAAAGTTAATTAATCTCACAATTATCCCATTAAAACACGAAATGTCTTTTACGTTTGTTAAACTTTACACGTTAAAATTTGAATCATCTATAACAGGATTGACAAACTTCTCAATAGGTGACAAGTCTATTCCTAAAGACGGCTTTTCATGTTCACGCGAGATCGACGCTCATTTTCAGCGTCAAGATTTTTGTTCGCGTTTCTTGAAATCTTCAAAAATGTTTGCACTTAAAATGAGATAAATATATATTCGTATGTCAAACAAAAAGAAAGGGATGATGTTTAGTGCAAAAACAACGCAAAAGATCTTACACGCCAATTACTCGATTGGTTAATTAATTTGTCATCAGAATTGCCAACAGCAAGACTTTAAAATTTGTCTTAATTTCTAACTTATTCATATTAAGAAAAAAGTGTAGCACGGATGATAAATTAGATTTTGAATTCTAAATTATATTTTGAGTATTTTTACAAACAAATACATATTTTGTAACGGATTAATTGTCCAGAAATTAGAGATTGTGAATTTTTAGTTTAGCAGTTGGCAACACTTAAATTTAAGGTACAAGCACGTTTCACGTGCTAAAATCAACACTGCAATCTAATGTTTCGCTGTACTTCGTGACTGAAACCCGAATCCAACCGAGGCGTGTCGAACGTAGCCGAAATCGTCAACCGTAACTACGGCAAGTAGAGAGATGGAAAATTGAGAGACACGTAAAACATGGCGGAGGCCGTTGTGGATGGAAGTCCAATGTCTCGGTTTTTTTGCCACAAATGCAGCGTCAAAATCGAGCGTCTGCTGCCGGTAAGTACGCCGTGATGTTCCTCGTCATCTTGGGCCACTCGTTTGTATCGCGTGACGCGGAATCGCCGCGGTGGTACGTCCGTCCTCAATATAACTGTCACCCCATATCATGCGAAATTTCTGTCTCTTTCCCCCCTCGTCCCCGCAATAAACGTAGCTTGTCCAATTCTCTTCTACGGCGAGGTCAACGATAACGCTTGTTAACTTCCCTACAGCTTCGTGATTTCTCGAAAACCTTGACGGCAGTCTCATAGTCGAATCGCATTTATACACGTTTATGTCTATCGTGAACTCTCCCTGCTTCCTTAGGAAGCATGCTACGCACGTTCTCGTGATCGTTGTTCCCGATGGAATCCCGAAATTTGAGATGAAATTTCGCCGTGAGACGATGTGTTTTGATCAAGCCGTAGACAAGGGCGTTCATCGACGACCTCGACTATTTTGGAATTCTCGCCTTAATCTGGCTCTTTGTACGAAATTAGTAAGAGCATAAATATGCACCAATCTACTTTTTTTCTCTTGTTTCATGTTATACTTTTTGTTTCATTTGGAATGAGATATTTATATCCTTGCGTTCTAAAAGAAGAAAAATATATACATGTTACTTTGTTTATCTTATTGTCCTTTTCTAAAGTATTTCTGAAGTATACAGAGATATTGCTGTCTCATTGTGATTAATATTATTATTATTATTATTGTTCATAGACATTTGGCTGCATTTGACAGAGGAAACTAATCAGTGCTTAGTGATTCTTTAATATGATTGGTTCTTTAAGTTTTTGTTGAAGCTAAGTGTAAGAATCAATCATATTAAATAATTATTAAGGGTGGCACAACAAATTTTTCAAGCCTGTTGATTGGCTATGGGATAGAGAGATCCAAGGATCTCTGTTCTGTACACGTTTGTTGTACGACAAAAATGTACAAATGAAATAGCACTCTAAAGTTGCTATTTCATGCATTTCTGTCGTACGACACAGGCTTTTTCAAGTCTATTGGTTATCTATAAGATAGAGAGATCCAAGAATTTCTTTATTCTATATATTAGGTATAGTAAAAAGAAATCCATTATTTTTACATGAAATTGAATGGAAAAATAATGGATTTCTTTTTACTATACCTAATATATTTGTCATGTGACAAAAACAAATAAAATAATACTCTAAGAGCTAATTGATTAATTTTTTTCTCTGCTGAACGCAGCTAATAATTTTGGACCGACCAGTTAGACTTTGAAGGCACAGTCGATATTTTGAATTCTGATAAATAAATTCTGATAGATAAAATCAAAAAATAAATAAAATATAATCTGATTTTAAAATATAATCTGATTTGTTAAAGCTTTTGCAAGTATTTCACAAGTTTTCATAAGTTTTTGTAAGTGCTTATTCAGACTTACATAGTTTGGAATGATATAAAAATATTTGAAATTTAAAGAGCCAGATTGTTGATAGAAAGTAGGAATTCCACAGGCCGATAGAGGATTATAATAAATTCAGTCTTGTATACTAAATTGATGCACATTAAAAGCTGTTGTGAAATTAGCGAAGTTAAAAGCGTATAAATATTTTGAACGATTAAGTACTCAATAATGATATTGTCATACTACTTAACAATGTTACTTCATTGTCAAAGTTTATTACATTATGCTTCTGCATTTAGATATTGTACGTAAAGCAGCCTTTAATGTGCTAATCCAGTATACTACTAAATTTATTGTAAGTGTAAGAGATCCTAAATGAGGTTAATATTTCATGTGTTGTTCAATAAATCTGTTGATTAGCACAAAAGATTTTTGGATTTTTGTTATTTCGATTCTATAACTAATCAATAGACTTAAAAAGTTTATCATATAATACATGGAATAAGCCTAATACATGGTGCTTTGCAACAAGAAACCTAGTGTAACACAATGATCATTTCATCTTTGTTTAGTAAACAAAAAAATAAAAATTTACTGTATTATACTGTCATCTGTGTCTTTTGCTGGAAAGCATCCATAAAATCCAAAATCGGGATACAAGACGTTTTATAAGATGTCTTTTAAACAGTTATCACAAAAATAGAGCTTAAGATTTGTTGAATTTTAGTTAGTGGATTTTAGTTTTCTGGAATATATTCATTCTGCATATATTTAACCCAGCGTCATTGTGTGCTAAAATGTTACACGATTGTTGAGGTAGGTCATGATAACTCGAATATTTTTTTCTATTTTCGCAATGTCAATAGTTTTAGAAAGTCTTAGTGCCAACTAAGGGCGGTTAGTTAAAATTTACAAAGTATGTAAGGAAATACAGATATTTGAAAATATCTCGGATCATTACGAACCAGCCACAATGACGCCGGATTAATTTGCAAGTGTTTAGCTAATATGAGCGTGTACATATGTCCCAGGCAATCTGTCGAAGACAGACTTTGCAATCTACATTGCGTAACTCAGACTCCCCTGACATTTCACTTCCAATTAGAATTATACGTGTCCACGATGCGCGAGCGGTTTCATTGAAGAGCTGGAAATCAGCAGCAATGAGGGCAGCTCGGGCATGGATATGAACAGCGAAGAACTGAGCGATGGGGATATCGACATCTTAACCTTGAACGTGAGTTTAAATTTAATTAAACCAGGAATTATTGACAAATCATCAGAAATGTATAAACTCTACATCCATTTGCTACAACCTTCACAGCGCTCCGACCGTGACCGTGATATAATAGAGATGATAATGGGTCTCTCGAATACATATACCAATCAACAATTGAACACCAGTCAACAGCCGGGTGGAGGCAATAGGAACTATGTGCTCGGAAGCAGAAGGAGATCTAATTGGTCTCGTAACCCTCAAGATGGACGTCGTACCAGCAGGTATCTTTTCTGTCTTTACTAAACTGTCGCACTAAACTGTCGATGGTTACGTTTAACAGAAAAAAAAGCAGCTTTGCAATTGTAATATTTAATATAATTGATTTATACATTTAGATCCAGTGAGGAACTGGATCTAAATATATATAGGGCAAGATCAATCATATTAAAGAATTTTACAAGAGTTGTAAAGCTGCGCCTATTAAACACAATCATTATTTTGCAACTATTGGAAATTTTTTTGCTAAGATAGGGTACTATACCCCAGATCTAAAAATATAATCCAATCAGCGAGAAGAAAATTGTCAACAGTTGCAAAAATAAACATTCTGCATCCATTGAAGTCACATGTAGTGATACAGTTTTCAAAGATTGTTAGATAATTGAATTTACCTGTTTGAATGTTTGACATAAATTTGACAAATGGTATGCATTTGGCATTCTCTTCTTTCACCTTTATAAATGCAAAATTACATATTTATTATTATAATAATGTCCTGTATGCATGATACTTGGAAAATTGGTAAGGTAATAAAGTTTTATTTTTTTATTTTTTTTTTATTTTTTTTTTACAAAATAGCAATCGTAGAAGACAAGAGAGCCTACAGATGCCTATAGAGAATTTCATACAAGATTTTATCTTCAATCTTTCGGGAGCAGCGAGTCTAAGCAACTCTGTGGGTCAAGATGCACAGCCATCTGTGTAAGTTGTTTTGTGATAAATAATACTGCTTGTGATATTAGCCGATTAGATATTGGATATTATAATTATAAAATAAAGATGTGTTATATTCTCTCTATCATATTTCTCTCTATCATAATAGACCGATATTTATAGCATTTTAAATTTATATATTCTCGTGAAATATTTTTTCACTTTCATTTTTTCATTTTCATATTATTGTAATTATTTAAATTTTTACATTTTGATCCTGTTTTTTTTTCTCATATATGCATTTTCATAAATGAATGAAACCCCACATGAATTGTCATCAATTGTAAATATGCTTTTCCAACAGTGATGGCAACAGTAAATATTTAAAAAGTTCATTCATCCATGAGGGTACAAGTCATTAAACAATTTTATTTAATCTTTAGTATTACTAAAATAAAACAAAATAATGTAGATTCAATGTTAGACTGTTCTTGGGAAATCCTGGAGATTATGTTTGGGGTCGTGATGGATTAGACGCTATTGTTACCCAATTATTGAATCAAATGGATGGTACTGGACCACCACCATTATCACGCAATCAGATCGATGAGATACCTACTACTACTATAACGCAAAGTCAAGTTGGTTAGTATCCAATATATATTGACGTGTAGTTTGCAATATCTATATAAATCTATCATCTTTTAAGATCCTTATCATTTGAGAAGCAGAACGACATGTCAGATAATTTAAATAGTTGATAAGGATCTAAAAGAAACAGTTTTTCAGAATGTTTTTTAAGTGTTATATTAAGCAATTAAAAATTTTCATACATAGAAATATCTTCGTTTCCAACTATATATTTGATTTATTTTATCTATTGTAATTGTTTCTAGGCTTATTCTTTTCAGCTAAATTTCTTAGATGATTCATCTCTTTTCTTTTTTTCTCTCTATATTAGAGGGGAAAAAAAGAAAAGATAATGCGAGAAGTTCAGCTAAGAAGAAGGTCTACTTTAAATCGCTCTGATAACTTCATTCTTTTTTCTTTATGCAGACTGCAAGCTACAATGTTCTGTTTGTTGGGAAGATTTTAAGCTGTCCGAACCTGTTAGACAATTGCCATGCCAGCACGTTTATCACGCACCATGCATTGTACCCTGGCTGGAATTAGTAAGCTAAAAAATTTCTAATTTTAAGAACCCATATCAATATCGAAATAATCTTTTTCTTTTGTTTTCCTTTTCTAGCACGGAACCTGTCCCATTTGCAGACAGAACTTGGGAGATCAAAATCAGGCTGAAGCAAACCAGGATGCTGCAGCTAACATAGCTGGATCTACTTTAGCCGGATCTAGTTTTGCTGCTTTGTTTAGGCAAGTTCTGTAATAAAATATTTATTACACAAATTTGTATTTTATTATTTAATTTTTCATGCAATAAAATGGACAACAATTATTATAAAAGGATCTTAGCTGATGTTGTTATGCAACGAAAATTTTTTGTTTTTTTCTTTGTTTTCTATTGACTTAAATTGATGGCATTCGTAAATATTTTGAATGTGTATTATGTGTGATATAGGGCAGCAAATGAAGCACACCGAACAGGACAGCCAATTAGCCGGACATCATCTACTTCGTCATCTACTTCATCAGAGTAGCTGCAGTTGTTCAAGTGAGATACGAGTGATATTTTTCTTTCAACTATCCGATTTCGTAATTAGCCGAATGTATAATCTATTTTTAACACATTGATACCATTTGGCATTTTCTTGCCTTTAATAAGGCAAATATCTCTTTACAGATTAAACATGTCAACTACAAAATTCGAATTATTATCACTTAATTAATCGATATTGGCTCAATAAGTTCGATGAACTATTTTGTTCTACGTTCAAAAAATTGTACTAAGTGGGATATCAGCCAAAATGGCCAAAAATCATATATTAAATTATTAAATTTGTCTCTGCCTGTTGCTATTTTAACATTCAACATTAAGACATGCGTTAAACTATAATATCTCACGACCTTCACTAATGCCATTTGATTCAATATATAATACTTGATTGAATGATTACTGAAACGTTCCAGGCATTGACGAATCATGCGTTGTTACATTTCAGTGCAAACAGGAGATTTTATTTTATGATTTAATTAAATGAAATGAAATAAAAAAAACTCCGAGAAAAGAAGTAATCTACATAGACATCTTTATAGACATTATTTATGCATTATTTAGGCAATTTTATTTTGAGTAATGTTAATTTAACAAAACTCGAATCAACAAATTTTGAGCTATTTGTAAAATATAATTTTTATTTGTCGCCGAGGCTCAGTAAAATCAATGTAAGTTTAAGAATAAACGTGATGATTCGCGATTTGAAAGCAAATTAATAAATTCAAATGATAAATCGGGAATTCTTAAAAATAAAGTATTTCATATTCCTGCTTTCTTCAAAGATATATATATATATATATGTACTTGAAATTACAGAACATATCACACGAATCAAGAAATCTAGCAGCACTTTATCAAAAAGTTAATGGAATTAGTATCGAACATCTGCATATCGATATTCCGTTTTCTGTAAATATTCTGAAAATTATAAAAAAAAGAACATTGACAATTACATTAATATGGTTCCATTTCATACAGCTAATAAGAGCTTATCATTTTATCCCCACTCTATCAATTTTCGTATATCGAAGTTACGCTCAAAGTTAGATATTGTTCAACTAATAGCGAACATCACTAAAATACATGACATGTCGTGTCATATTCATGGAACATAACAATCATATGTTTTCCAAGATTAATTTTGAGAGCGAAGCAAAGACTGCGATTTTTGGAAATGAGTTTACTGCGATTTTTGGAAATGAGTGTGCTATCCAGTATTTTTTCTTTTTTAATAATTGTATATTAGCAATTGCAACGGCTATGTGTCGCCTCCGAATCTTTGCTGCAGCTGTAGCTGCTGCTATATTCTTTTACATACGTATTCTCATTCTTGTAATCCATTTTTACTAAAATGAAGTTAAAAGCTAATGAAAATAAAT
>Ga0157364_1003344_pt1 | contig 15506 bp, 5 predicted proteins | sample AttsexASBM2_FD_111476 | JGI IMG/M metagenome (GOLD analysis project Ga0157364, IMG submission 111476) | Fungus gardens microbial communities from leaf cutter ant in Ribeirão Preto, State of São Paulo, Brazil - Atta sexdens ASBM2 | ecosystem: Host-associated > Fungi > Mycelium > Unclassified ...
CTCAGACTTAACAACATCAATTATCCTTGTTGATACTACTCATCATTATCTCCTTATACTGAACCTCTGAAACACCACTAAGTTCAAGTATCACAACCAGTGAGTGGCTTATTTGTGATAGTTATATTGTTATTTGTTTGTCTCGTATATGTCTTGCTTCGCACTCTCTTTCTATTCAACATCACATTCTTTCCTTCCAGACTTATTTCCTTACATAATATTGGACTGTATATTTCTTTGCGCCACACAGTTCTCACCTCAGTTTTGTGCTATGAAGACTGAGGTAAGTATAAGATGTTTTCTATATATTCTTTTCATTGTCTGACATGTACCTAGTCACAACTGTTCTAGGTATATCCAAATATATGAGTTTTGTACTGTGAAGACTGAGTCACAACTGTTCTAGGTGCAGCTGCTCTCATTCTGGTTCCTTGCACAACAAGTTAGGCATGGTTTATACTTGAAAATGAAAGTCTATGGAGTTGGCTCAGAAATGCACAGAGTGTAGAAACTTCATATGATAAGCTTGGTAATGTGGATTTGTTAGAATGACCTTGGCCTTAACTTATATGTTGTATCTTCTACAAGCAATGTAGTTGCAATTTTGGAGAATGGTCTTATAAGAAGTTATTATTAGACATAGTTCACACCAGAATATAAAGTCAGTGAGGTTGGCTCAGTAATGTACAGAGTATATAAACTCTTTGCTTGGTAACATGAAATTGTAAAATGACCTTAGCTTTAGCTTATATGCTATACTATCTGTCTACCATATGGTTACAATTTAAGACAAATAGATGAAGTCTAAGATGGGAGTGAGTGTTAATTAGTACATTGCCATTGAACACTAGAGATCAAGTTTAATAAGAATTATCTTCATTGATTATCAGACTAGATATAACTATTAGTCTTGTATATAATTAGAAGATATAGAAGATGCTTGGAGTTTTAGTGGTATAGTCTTTATCATCCTAAGCAGAGGTCTCAGTGGTAAAATACTAACAGGAGTAAGGTAGTAGAACACTACTATGAAAGACTGAGTTCAATAGAAGTATTCCCATTATAGAAGACTGGATATCCAGATTGTTGCATTACTGTCATGGAGACATGTTGTGAAAAGTATAGCTGTTATAGAAGACAAGCTTGTTTTATAGATGTTGAGAGTGCAGTATCACCATAGGGATATATCTTCTGAATGAGTAGACCTAGCATATGACAGTTATAAGAAGAGAAGTAAAACATGTCACCATTGACACCAGAGATTTAGCATCAACTTTAGTCAATTATCAGGCTAGCTATTACAAAGTAATTACCAGCCTTAAATACATAAAGTAACAAAAAGAGTAATCAAAACAGATTGCCAAGCAGGTGTTTCAGTAGTGAACCACTAAACAGAAGTTCAGATTGGAGAGGAGAAAACTTCATGTAAAGTCCAAGTAATTTTGTGAAGTTTGAGGAAGATAATTAGACAATGGAAACAGATAAAGATGACTGTGGATTTTGGCTCAAATAAAGCCAAATAACCATGGAAATTTGATAGAATTAAGTCTATTATAAAGTACCAAACCACTGACAGAGTTTTGGGCACAAATAAAGCCAAATAACTGCAGGGATTTGATATTGCATTGAAGTCAGATATGTTTTAGATATGTTTCAGAGTTTGAGATATAACACTAAGCATAATTGCTCCAAGAATCCAAATCTACTTTGCTTATAAATTTTTATAAGGTTAATATTTTACTAATAGAAAAAAAATTCTTAATATAAATATTTAAGTTCAATAAAATAAGAAAAAACACTTATAAAAACAAAATAAATGTATTTTAGCAGATAATTTGTATGGATAGAAGAATAAAAAATATTCTTTCTTATGATATAGATCTTGATAAGGAAGTGTTAATACATATTTAGTTTATCTCACTAACTTATGAAGGAGAAGTGTCAGATCTTAATATGGTTTTAGTCACACTGTAAAGATTGTTAGAAATGTAAATATAAACAAGATTAAGGTAGTACAAGAACTCGCTGATCTCACAGAAAATAGTGTTTGCTATAGCACTTCTACACAACTTTCAGACTTCTTTCAGAGTTAGATACTAGATCTGTTTGATGAAAATCTACAGAAACTCCTTAAGTTCTATATAATTCCTAAAATTCACAAGATGCCAGTATCTGCACAGCCTATCTTACCATGCTACTCTGTTGTCCAAGAACCTGCAGGAAAGTTTATGTCTAAAATGTTAAAAGGGATTGTGAAAACAAAACAAGAGATCATTTATAGATCCAAAGACTTGGCTCTTAAACTACATAGCTTAAAATTGTTACCTCTAGCAAAGTTTGATGCTGGAGAGATAAAAAGATTGTACTTCATCTCAGATGATGTAGTAGCATTCTACCCTAATGTAGATGTTCAAAAAGTGTATCAGATTGCTTCTGATTACCTTATTAACTACTGCAGTTCTTTTGGAGGAGAATTCAATCTTGATTAGGTTAAACAAGATGTTGCTGACATTCACATGTTTAGAGAGGCCCTTTCCATCACTAACAAAAATCTTTTGTGTCAGTTTGATGGGAAAATCTATCAGCAAGTTAGAGGGCTTACTATGGAAATAGTGTCTAGTCTAGATTTTGCAAATCTGTATAGCTACTTCTTTGAAGATAGAGTAGGTGTTCACTCGCATCCTAATATATCTTTCTATGGAAGGTATATCAATGATTGTCTCAGACTTGTCTATGCTAAAGATAAGTTGAGTACAAAATGTCTCTTAGAGAATTTAATTGTATTCAATAACTACACTATAGAGTAGACAGCTTCAGATAGTTATATGACCTTTCTGAATATGATGCTATTTTTTGATAAAGACAAGTTACTTCAATGGCAACCATACAGGAAACTGCTGAACTACTTTGAACTTATTCCCTAGATCTCAGCTCACTTTGTCTATGTGAAGAAAGAGACTTTTTTAAGCAAACTGAGTCAGATAGCCATGCTTAGCTCACAGTATGATATATATGTGAGTGCTTGTAGAGAAGTAGCATATATCTATATAGCATGAGGATACCCCCCTATGTTAATTGCTTCTTGGCTTAGAGAAAACTACTCTGCATACTAGGATGCTCATCTAAGTAACAATGAGTGAATGAAAGCAGATATGCTTGTTCTCAAAAGTGAATATAACATATCCTGGGATTTCTTCAACATTCAGTTGTTAGCAGAATATATGAAGTCCAGGTGGATAGAGGCTTTGCAGACCCTGTTCTTTGGCAACAGACTAGCTGATATACATCCTGGCATTGTTAGAATCCAACCAAGGCTGACTTGTCCTTCCTTGATTCAGTCAGTAGATTGTGGCCAAAGGTTGCAGTTTGCAAATGACTGGATTGGGGAGAAACTTTATGGTTAGTACCTTTGATTGGACAAACTCAGACTTCTTGATCAGTAAGCTCTTGTTGCTAAGAAAAGAACTTGGCAGCTTATCAATCTAACTACACTGTAGTAACAGGTTATTCTAGAAAATAGAGATCATCAAGTGGTTAAACAAATGCAACAGCCTTCCATACTTGATTGGTGGGTTATCTACAATAAAACCAAGGAGCCAAAGTGGCCTATAAGGGTTCCTGGGTACATCTAAGTTATGATGTCTAGGGAGAGATAATAGTGTGACAGGGCCTAGTCTTCTTCACATACTATTCATCAGAATTACAGTTGCCCTTGTCCTTTTGTGAGCTTTCAAGTGTCCACACTCTTTGGTGAAAATCTGGATGACTAATACTTATAGTCTCACTAACAACATCTGCAAGTTCATTTATCCCAATAAAAGTCCAAAATTAATAATAGACATCAAACTGATTACTTTTACAGTAAGTATTTATCTTACTATGCATATATGACATACTAACCATATGTACTCTGCTAACCCTAACTAAAACCCTATGAGCATTGAGCAAACCCATAACATGGAAAGAGAAGCAATCACATGACTGCCTTAGTCTGTACATGGAAAACTTGCTTAGGTAAGTACCACTACTTAGTGCATCATGACTAAGCAATACTATAGAGATGATTACATAAGCTCAAACAGTTGATCTTCCCAAGATGATGTGGTCAATTTATAAACAGGCATGGAAATGATTTATCTTTTCTAAACTGTAATAGTTGCTGTTGTTCTTAGCTTAGAGCAGGAAAGCAGCTTATAGAGTGATGTGTAATATGTTGTGAGCTAAAAATAGTTGGTTGCTATTTTTAGATTACCGATCATTTGGTAACCAATCATAGCTGTCTTATATAGTATATGAGAAGAATAGCTATTTTTGCTATCTTCTTGGTAATCAGCTGTGTAGCAGCTTATCTGCCACCAATAGCATTATCACCTCAAATGAGTGTGCTAGTTTTGACATGTTTTGGCATGTATGCTAAAGACACCTGATGAGTCTATATAAGATGAAATGGTAGTTAGAGGTGATTTCCCAACCATTATGCCAATTTCATCACAACAAACCTTGCTTTGCTCACTTTGTTGCTCCTCCCACCCTAACCCTAACCCTTCTTGTTGGACTAGGATTACAAATCACCCTTCATATAAACAGTGTAGTGAGAAATTGGATTGGATTTGAATTGATTGCAAGAATTGGATTTAGGATGCTGGTTTGTCTTATATTTATGGAATCTGGGGATTTTGACCAAGGCTACTTTACAGTATGTGATGATGACATTCTCTATCCTGTTTTCCCTTCTGGTGAGTGATAATAGAAGTGTATTGGGACTATACATCTTTATCCAGTTGTTCTTCTCAGTGAGTTCATATTCCTTTCTGTTGCTCATTTATTCTATGAGATATCGACCCACTGTATACAAACATTGGGAATAGCCATAGGTTCAACAGTTCTTGAAAATGAACTTAAGATAAAACTTCCAGAGACATTTGTTTAGTCATTACCCAGGAAACTGGAACTGTCATATAGCACCATTCCTCAGATATCAATTGTTACAACTCAAAGATCTTAGAGTAGATCAATGAATAGAACCTTGTATTGGGTTAACACAAGAGAACTCAATAAAGAACTCTGTACAGGATAGTCTACCTTATATACTAAAACCTCATGGTCTGTGCTAACTAATTCTAGCCTACCCTAAACAGCCATGTGTTGTATATATTGTATGACGTCATCTTTCTAGAACCTTCTATATTTTTCTATGTCTCTCGTGACTTGTGACCATGTCATCTGATGTGACTGATGTGTGACAATGTGATCTTGTCACTCTAACCCTAACCCTAGTTCTAAAAATAGAATAAAAGAAAAATAAATCAAAATGAAAATAATTAGAGTCTACTACTTTTAGCTTTAATATCAATACTTGTAGGATCTCTGAGAAATCAAGTATGAGATGCATTTTCAGGTTCCTTGGTGGTATTGTGGCAAACCCTCTTGGGGATATCTGTCTTGAGGTTGTTGAGTACGTTGATGATGAAAGAGGTATCTATGCAAATAGTAGCAGATAAGTAGTATAGGTTGAATGAGCAGGTCAAATCAAAGTCAACAAAAAAGACTGTTCATGCCACTATCTATACTGTATAGTATGCTGCCGCTGTTGGATATCTACAATGCTCTTCTCATGACCTGGATAAGCATTTATGTATGTTCTAGTCCATTTCATGTAAATGGCAGCCTCTCTACTAGAGTGAATAAATAGACTTGGACCAAAGCATCAAATGAGACTGGATATGAGACAGTAAAAATAAGTGGCTAATTGACCAAGAGAAGCTTGGGCAGGTGCTACTTTGTATTTTTTTCAATTAACAATTTATTACATAGACAGGTTATGGCAGTATCAAGATATCTAAATATGAAGAAAGATAAAAGAAAAGAAAGAGAAAAGAAAAGATGCAAAAGCCAAAACTACATAAGAAATGTTATCTTGGAAGCAGAAAGTATCTGATTTACCTTGCAAAAAACCAATTAATGTGTGTTACAAACCAAACTCTGATCTGTATCTATCTTTGACACAGATAAAGCTCAACTCATATCTAAGTTGTATATTTCTCCAGAAAGATGGCACTCACCTATCATAAGTAATATCCTTGTTTATAATGGATAAAATTGACCATTTCTAGGTTATATAATAATGGTACTTATCATTCAAGCTGTATTCTTCTCTATAAAGATATGATAGACTAACTTCTAAGACTTCTGTTTCCTAATCTCAGATAGGACTCTAACCAGTTCTATGTCAGAGTTGTGAACAATAGACTTGGTTTTTATTTATTTTCTTTCTTCTTTATTTTTCTTTTATATTTTTCCATTTATTTTGGTTTCTACTTTTGCCTTTCTTTATTTTGGACTTAGGCAAAGGGTAGGATGTGACATTATATATGATAGTCACACATGTTACAGTCACATGTCACAATCACATAACACAAAGAAGAATGTAGAAGACTCTAAAATAAATAATGTTATACAGTATAGCAATAGTATGTTGGTCTTATAGAGTATACATAGATTTTAGGGTAGGTTAGTTATAGTGTATACACAAACCATGGCCTGTAGTATATAAGGTAGATTATTTTGCACTTGGAACTCTATTGAGTTCTCTTGTGTTATTCAATACAAGTGTTATGATATATCACTAGACTTTATTTTCTTTTAATACTTTCTATAGATTTTATATTCTTTTGTGTTTGTTTTATTTTAGTTTTAATTTAGCAAGAGAAGGGCACATGACCACAATCATATAAAAAGTCATATAACATTACATCATAGGCCTAGAACTTGGGAGAAGGAGTTAGAAGAATAATATCAAGGTATATAGCTATGACATATTCATCTTATAATATATACATGGTATACTTATGGCTGATGCATGGACTTTAGGGGAGGTTATATATCATAGGGCATAGACCAGCATGTATTAGTATATATAGTAAATGTTGTAGCAGAAGGTTTTCTGTCAAGTTCCTCTTATAAACCCTAATACAAGAGTAACAGAGATATACTGGTTCTATGTAAGTTTGTGTATCTTTTCCATCACTAGTGTTGGTTACTACAATAACAAGATTATGTTATTCACTTTAACCTAAGGACTTAAGTCATGACATTCTAGGTATACTTTTACATTTGCACATATTAATCTGTCATGTTTCACTATCTAGTAACTTTTCACCTAGACTTCAGGTTCTCTTAGAAACTATCTTTATGATGCTTTCTTAACAATCCTCTTCACTACTATTTCCTTAGCCACAGTTCCAACTACAGTACTCAGTATTTAAGACCAAGTAGATACTTTGTAATACTTTAGTCTGGTAATTGAACTCTAGTAACCTACTTTCTTTTCTAGGTATCTTCTATACTTGTTCTCCATCTAAACTTATAACCATATAACAAGTAGTTCACACAATATAATTTGAAGCTAAGGTCATTATCTATAGTTCAGTTACAAGTCTATGGATAAGCATCCTAGTTTGATTCATAATCTAGATATCTCTATCTATTTTTACAGATAACCATATCTGTCTCTGGATAAGTTCCCAACCCATCTTCTATATAACTAAATATAGATATCTGCTTCAAGTGAGAACTACGCTTAACAAAAGATTAGCTTCTATCATCATCTATTATCATAAACTATCCAAGCACAGCCAACACATCTGACTTTATCATAGATAAGAATTATCTAAGTTCTGCTCTGCCCAAAACATCTGTAGAAGTAGATATCCTCCTTCTAGTCTATATGTTACTTCTAGTATGGATTAGTTTGGTTTCATTTCATGTTGGATTACTCCATTATTAATCATATGGCTTCTTATGATCTCTATAGAACTCCAGACTTGATTTTCAAGGACTTTAGTATACTCAGAGTAGTTGCCTGTCTCTTCCAATCCTTAAATAAACTTAGTACTAGTATTTAAGTACTCTGTAATTTCTTAGCTTGAAAATCACCCAATATAGTACACTGTTCTAAATGTTCATGCTTAAAAGTTTGACTTCTCAAATGATTTTCTTTCTATCATGACTTCCTTCCAAATTATGATCGTTATGACAAGAAAAGATACAGTATATCTGCTGAAGCCAAGGTCACACTGGAATCACATTTATATATGTCAGATAATGTTTCAACACTCTTTTAACATCTTCTACAAGTTTTCCTACAGATAATTATTTCTTCTAGATATATTCTGTATCTAATATCTATATAATGATCAATACCTCATGTGTTAGAGATGTTTTATATTTACTGCATCTTGTGTTCTCATTGGGTATTATCAGTTAGTATTTCATGTAGTAGTAGAGGCTTTCTCATATTTTTCTCATTCTTTCCTTATTGTCTTCTCAATAATGCCTTTTTATTTTATTATGGTTATTATAGTTGTAAATACAAGCCTGTATTCTTATATTCTTACAATTTACTAATTAATCATCTCCTTCTTTTTTACTTAAGTCTTTGTCTAAGTTGCAATCTGAGCTAAGTATTATAAGTACAATATAAAGTATATATATAGCACTAGCCAGATATCAAAGCTAAGCTTAACATTACACACTTTTAGCATAGCTGGTTCAATGAATGGTCTGTTCCTAACACTAAGCTTAGGATTATAATATTTGGTAAAGCATAATCAAGCTTACCTTCCAAAAGAAAAGTACATTGTGGTTAAACTACTAAAATATTATAACAGATTATACATATAAACTATTTTTAACCCAAATCAACTCAGAAAAGAAAAAATAAACTTAAGAATAAAATAAAGGAAAATGAAAAATAAAATGAAAAGAGAAGGAAAATAAGATAAAACCAAGTTTACTATTTACAACTCTGATATTGGACTCCAATACTGATAACATTCTGTTAATCTTTGTCACTAAAACTCTCTACATCTCATTCTCATATTAGGGTTATGAACTGTGAACTTTATTTTATCTTCTTATTTTCTTTTCCTTTTAATTTCTTTTAATTTATTTTCCATTTTATTTTTTGATTTAGGGTTAAGGTTTTAGTATGACATCACTGTTACAACTGTTACATAATTACATGACACAGAAAAGCTCATAAAAGGTTTTAAAACAAATAATGTTATATAGCATAATAATAACATATTAGTCTTATGGAAAATATATATACATTAGGATAAGATAGTTGTAATGTGTGCACAAACTATAGTCTGTAGTATATAAGATAGACTAGTTTATACTTAAAACTTCATTGAGTTTTCTTGTAGTTACTCAATTCAATATTCTGTTCATATTTCAAACTTTAAGAAATTTGAATTGTTATATCTTAGGTCTTTTTCTGAAATTGCAACCAAGTGACTGTTGGTAGCACAGTATATAAGTTAAAGCCAAGGTCATTCAAAAGTCTACAACTTTATATACTATAAATAAGTTATAGTATTTGATCTATAACTTTATATATTTTCTACAGACTTTCTATCTAAGTGTGAATTGCACCTAATAATGAAAACAGTTACTACTTTAGTACTAGCCTTGAGTTGTCCAACTTATAGTTGTTATAATAGTAAGAGAACTCATACTTTTATGCTTAAGATTCGCATCTACAACCACTTACTAATCTGTGCTTTGATATTCACCTATTTTCTCATACCATAGACATTTCTAAGCAATCTACAACTGTGTTTAACTGTTATAATCTTATGCTTGGTTCAGATTGCAACTTAGGTAAAAACTTGAGTAAGAGTAGAGAAATGATCAGTTGGTAAAGTATAAGGATTGTCATATGCAAGTCCACCCATCTAGAAATTACATCCCTACAGTAATATCATCTCCCAATTATACAAGCCCACCTTCCACAGTGGCCACCTTTCTTGCAACATGCCTTATGGTGGTGCTACAACCATCAGGGTATTCCATCTTCCATTGCAGAGATACTCCTATTCAACTTGGTCTTCCATGATGGAGTTACTTCTGTCAGTATCTCAATACTGAAACCTCTGCTCAGAGTAATAGGAGCTATACCACTGAAACTCCAAACATCTCCTATAGTAGGAACTTATATAAGACTAGTAGTTACACTGTAATTTGCTAATCTGATAATCAACAAAGATAACTTCTTATTGAACTCGATCTCTGGTGTTCAATGGCAATACACCAAATCAGTACTCACTCCCATCTCAGCTTCTTCTTATTCTCTAAAATTGTGACCATGCAGCAAACAGATGGCACAGCACATAAGCTGAAGCCAAGGTCGTTCCATAAGTCCACATATCTCCGAGTCTATCTTGTAGACTTTCGCTTCCAGTATAAACCATGCCTGACAAGGATACAGAATAGTATCTATAACTATATATATCTGTTGACTATAAGTAATACATAAGATGTCTTTAAGGAAAACAATAAGAAGAACATAAAGAGGCCTCAACTAGTACATAAGGCACTAATTGATAATACATGAGGATGAAGTAGAGTGCAGTTTAATAATGAGTCAGAAGTGAAACAAACCCTAACACTTATACAACATAAAGCAAACACCTGTATATTATGAGGTATAGATTATAGTAATTATAAGACTAACATGTTGGACACTTCTCTTATATTGATCTGCTTTTCCATACTCTAGATATATTCACTGAGCATTCCAACTCTGTCTCTTAGTTAGCTCTAACAGTTTCTGATTATTAAAGCACTATTACTCTATACTTATACAAGTAGTACTCTAATATATCAGAATAGACTTGATAGTACATAGTAGTTGTTATCTTCAGAAGCTCCATCCTATTTACTTAGGATTTTCTAGAGATAATTTGTGTAACAAGTTCTTGTAGCCAATATGATTGGGAATTTTATGGAGTTTTAAAGTTTTACTATACTTCTTCCATATTTCCACCCAGTTGTTCTAACATATACTGTGCTAACCACAGTTATGAGTATGAATAAGCAGAACTTTTATTCAATAATTCATGGCACTAGTTCTATAGTACATTTAATAATCTGCAATTAGAGAATAAAGAATAATATAGAATTACTTGAGTCATGCAGTGATCTACAAGGTCCCATCATGTGACCAAATACACTCCTTCCTTTCTTCAAGCATGTATTTGTAAGATCATAACCAGTGTCACTAATTGTACTAAGTTGCATGAGTCCATCTCATCCCATATGACTTGAATGAACTTGATATATATATCTAGTTTGATTGAGTAGTTCTAGAAGTTATTGGCCAGACTGGGTTAGGTTATTCATTTGACACTCTTAATTCTGATATCTCAGAGCATGAATTCACCAAATCCACAAAAGAAGCTTATGTAAGCTAATCTGTTATTATCACAAAATGAACTACTTACTTATTTGTGATATTTGAATCTTAGATACACTCTCAGAGGTTTAGAAGTGATTTAGAAGTTCAATAATAATGACAATAATAATAAATATCAATACAAATGTCAATGATGAAAGATGAATATTAATGAAAACTAATGATAAATAATTATTAAGTCTAAAGTCTAATTCTCAAATATAAAAGTATTTATACAAAATAGTAATAGTCTGTGTGCATACTGTTTCTATTATATGATCAAAACTCATACCTAGTAGGGATATTATCTGTCATAGCAGATGTCAGGCTAATTTTGGAAGGTAACTAATTATATTACTACACTGATATGCTTGTATCTCTATGAATACTAATATTTATATAATGTATAATTTATTATTAAAAACTGTTTAATAAGCACTTTCCAATACAAGTTCAATCATGTGAATCTGTCTAGCTATTCATGAGATATTAGCCAATGAAGATTTTACAGTTACTAATAGCCTGATATATTAGTTGTTTGCTATCGTCTTTGTATATCCTATATATATATGAATAGCCCTAATTTGGGGCTTTTCAGTACAACTTTTTTTGTGAAAATCAGTCTACTATTTGTGAAGATACAAGCTAAATAAAGTTTGTGACAGTTATCTTACATTATCCAGAACTTTTAGTATTCCACTAGACTAGCTACTATTCCCATAGCTTTTGCTCTTACCTATATTTTGCTATAGGCATCAAACATTGGATCCAAGAGATTTCAGTGATAGAGATGAAATAGCATAGTGAAAGAGGCTTCTATCCATGTGTATTATACCTATCTCTAACTTACTTGAGGTTATAGGTTCAATTTCATAGTAATCTTATATAGTAGGCAACTATATAAAAGTTGTAGCTTAATCCTATAGTAATTTCTTCTGTAGGTATAGACTACCACTGAGCCTTATATAGTAAATTAATGATAAAAAAAAGAGATTTTAGTGATGAGTTATAAATAATACACTATGGTTTACACTTCATTGTGATATTGTAGATGTTATATATCACATGTCTGCAAGGATCTACAAAGAAAAGAAATCAGCCTTTATAAAAGGTAATTTGCAGTAGCAGTTTAAAAGTGGAAAAGATATTATACATACTGAAGAGCAAGATTGTATGTCAGAAGAAGTTATAAGCTATATGAGCTGTATACCTTGAGATCCTATATATTATATATATTAACTTGAGTATAAATTATGTATGTGTCTGCAATCTGTTTCTTATCAGGAGCTCATTTATATTAGGACAATTATATTTGCAGCTATGGATACAATGTATTTAGCTCTTACCTATATATTTCTTCTGCTTATCTTCTATCTAGAATAACAGCAGAGATTCTATAAAGAAATTGTTGCACCATACCATCACAACAAGCATCTTAATTATAACACTTTGAATAATTTACTCTATGTAGATACCATCATTAAGGAAATACTCTGTCTGTAAGTCTTTGTACTAATAGGAATTAAGCAGAAAAGAGGTTAAGCTAAGGTGTAACAAGAACTATGCAACACTAGTCCTTAACTACATACTAAATAATTCAAAGATGACAATATCAGCTTCAGAAATCAATAGAAGATATATAAAAACAATATAAAAGAAGATTAGAACATATAAAACTCTTCAAAGAGCTCTTGTAAATGTGAAAGAATGAAGTTAGAAAGGATATTAAAAGAAATATATGAGTAACATCTGCTTGCAAATGCTTTCTCTTGCTGTCATACTTCTAGACAGTGAACTTTATACTATACAACAAGTTTCTTTGAAAAATCTAGAAATAGATTGCAAAGCTTTTTAAGAGCTTCCAACAACATTATCTATTCTAGGTGATACACTCTGAAGACACCTCTTAAGTTAAACCTTACAACTGAAGATACCAATTAATACTCATCTTACTAGTCTTTCTCAGACTACTAGAAATTTCCAAAACTCATCTGAAAATAATAGCAGGTACTAATGATGCTCACTTAATAAAATAGGATTAGGGTAGGTAGAGCAACAAAGTAAGCAATGCAAGATTTGTTACAATAAATTTAGCACAATAGTTAGAAAATCACCTCCAACCACTGTTTTCTTTTTTATAGACTTATTAGGTGCCATTGACATACATGCCAAAACATGTCAAAAATAGTACTAAGAAGGAGATTTCCTAACCCCAACATGGCTTGTAATATGAAAATGCTTGTTAGGAATCACAAAAGATCCATCAGAATACATGATATTTTTCTGATAATCCACTATCCAGGATAGTAAGAATAAATAGAGTTGATTACCTATACAACTCATATGACAATATCATTGAGATAAATGAAATATTATATAATATCCAGTTAAAAAAGAATGTCCAATCATTGTTGATAACAATAAGAGTAGAATAGATAAACACTCCATCTTCTGCAGGTAAATCAGCTGAGCTAGCCATCACTGGCTACTTGGCATATCTTGCAAGGAAAGGAGAAGTAGAGCAAATTTGCTTTCTCTTAGCACAATATGCAGTAGATTCTTGTTCAATTCCCAAAAATCTTGGAGATGTTACTAGATTGCTAGCTGACATTCAAAAAAAGTAGCTTGAGTCCTGTCTTGAGAAGCTAAAATCACTTAAAGATAGAAATGTCTATAAATTTGTGGACCTCTCTAAGGGAAGAAAAGTGATTCTTAATCACTGGATGTTCAACATTAAGTCTGATGGTCATTATAGATCCCAACTTGTTGCAAAAGAATTTTCTCAGATCAAAAAAATTGACTTTGATAAATTATTCTCTCTAGTTGTTTGCTATGAGACAGCATACCTATTTCTAGCTGTTGCTACCCTTGAAAATTGGGACATCCATAGTGTTAATATAAAAACTACCTACCTTTATAATAATATGGATAAGAGAATCTATATAAAGCAGCCTGAAGGTTTTAGGCTATCCAGTACAGAAAATAAAGTTTAGCAACTCCACAAAGCATTGTATGGTCCTGATTAAGCTAGCTTATCTTGATAGCAAGCTATGACTAAGTCAGTGTTAGCCCTAGAATTTAAGCAATGTAAATCCAATAATAAACAGTGTAAATCCAATTTCCATCAAAAGTACCAACAAATGATTAGATCTCTAATATATCTAATAATTGGCTAATGCCCTGATATAGAATTTGCTGACTTGCTCAATAGATGAAAAATCCCTTAAATGAGTATTATTGAGCAGAGTTGCATCACTGTAGATATTTTCTTAATACTTGCAAGTATCAGATAGTCTATAATAAACTCAGTAATAAGTTTGTTATAGTACACTCTAACTCATATTGGACACAAGATCCAGAATTATGTAAATTTATGACTAGTTACTTTACTCTTATAGCTTGTAGAGTAATATCTTGAATAAGCTACTAGAAAAAGACAATAGTTCTATCTTTAACTAAGGCTAAATATATGGCCCTCTCTTATTGTGGCTATCAGCTTGTCTGAATAAGAAACATTCTCAATAAGGTTAGTTTTAATGTTCCAACTTCTTATATTTATGGTAATAATCTTGACTTGTTTTTCTAGAGATCTAATCCTATATAAGAAAAGCACTCCAAACATATTGATATTTGCTATTACTATATAAGAGATCTAATTGAGGACGAACAAGTTAAACTATATCACATTGACTGAAAATATAATCCTGCTAGTATTCTAACTAAAAACCTTGGTCAAGTCTTATTCAGTTGTTTCTATTTCTTAGCTTAGAAATACTCTGAGCTTATCTACTTCTACTTCTATTACTCAACAGCTAATATCTTAAGTGAGAGAGATTATTGCAAAGCACTCTGCTTAGTAAGCATATAGTCCATGATCAGTAGTTCTAATTAGGTAGTTAATGTAAAATTTTCATATAGATTGATCTCCTATTAATATTACTTGTCTTTTATCATTACTTATTCTTCTTTAGCCCTCTATTTAAGCATATACTACAGATAAGTGGTTGCCAGTTGTCCATACTGTACTATGTGTTATGGGACATTGAACACTAACAATTTTTTATTTTTTCTGATTTTACTTTTCTTTTTCTTTTTCTTTATTTTATTTTTCTTGGAGAGATGATGAAGAAGGCACGTGACAAGGAAGTCACATGACAGGTCACCTGATGTGACGTCATAGGCCTAGAACATAGTAGAAGGGTCTGGAAGATGATGTCAGGGCACCTGGAGTACACATGGTGGCCTTGAGTAAGGAGTGAGGCAGACA
>Ga0157364_1003345_pt1 | contig 15503 bp, 5 predicted proteins | sample AttsexASBM2_FD_111476 | JGI IMG/M metagenome (GOLD analysis project Ga0157364, IMG submission 111476) | Fungus gardens microbial communities from leaf cutter ant in Ribeirão Preto, State of São Paulo, Brazil - Atta sexdens ASBM2 | ecosystem: Host-associated > Fungi > Mycelium > Unclassified ...
AATTGTGAACCTGTAACCGTAGCCATAGTAAGTATTATACAATAATAATCTGTTTTTTTTAGATGCTTTATGTAGAGTAAAATAAAAATATTTGCTCAAAATTATGGATGTAATTTATGCATAAATATTTGTTACATTATTATTATTATATATATAAGTCATGTATAATTTTTTTATTTAAATATCTTGCATTTTAATACTTACTCAATTGGCTTATTTAAAGCATTTTGTGCGACATTCTGTTAATCTTTATTTTATATAAGTCCGTTTTTATGAAAGTTATCTATAAGACACAAAGTATACTTTTGTTGAAAACTGATTTCAAATATGCATAATGTTATTTCATTTTATAAAATTATTTAACATCAGGGAATCAAATATTTGATATTAGGTAATAATTGTTGTAATTTCCGTTTAATACCCAATTTAAGTAAGTTTAAAATACAGTTGCTCACTTGGGATTTATAACTATGTCAGAACTATTAAAAACTTTTTCCTTGTATAATTCTGCATATGAGTTAAAAGTGATGTTGGTATTCTATACTTTCGTAGCATGACGCAACGTTTCATCGGTGCGGAAAACGATTAAATTTTTTCTGTTAAAAAAATCATCGCAAGAAAATGTACCGGTAGTCGTTAATCCCGAGCTATTAAATCTTTGTAATGATAATACATCTTTATAACGTGAATGTAAGAAATGTGTTTGTGATGTATTTTTTAACAGCGCTCGTTGTCTGCATGCGCGAAAAGAGATATCATATATTTCTATGTATTTATGTCGTGTGATTTTTTTTATATATATATATATATATATATATATATATATATATATATTTAATTACAGTTATCGTTAAATAGTTTTCAGCGCTTGTAATTATTAGTTAGCTTTTTATGTTTACAATTTTCCAGAACAATCATATTTTCTTGTTACGATTAATACTATTTTAAATATAATGAAGTTAAAAGAAACTTTAAATATGCGCGCGCGTCAATTTTAATTTTTTTAATAAATCTTTTAAACATGATGTGATGATGTGATCTTTGATAATTAATAATTTTTGACAATTATATTTGACAATTATATATTTTGCTTTTTCAAGATATTATGCGGATGTGGTAATCTTGACGGCACCGAAATATCAGAAGCTATTTCAACAGCTATACATTTACAGCATAAAAAAATGAAACCATTATTTTATGCTCCGGACATTGAAATTTGTGGTACAGTCAATCATTTTACCAAAGAGATGAATACTGAAAGTTCTAGAAATGCTCTCGTTGAAAGTGCCAGATTAGCAAGAGGGTGCATAAAACCTCTACACGAATGCGAAGCTTGTACACATGATGCCCTTATTCTACCTGGAGGATTCGGCGCTGCACGCATTTTGTATGTGTTGATATGATGATGTGGAAATAGAAAGTAAAATAGAAAAAAGTAAAATAAGATTATGTTAATAAAAATGCACATAATACATGCATAAAATGAAAAGATATTCTTGATAATACCTTAATTTTAATAGTGAATGTGCATAGATGTTATAGATTTCGATATTAAAATATATTGATGGAAAATAATTTTTACGAAAAAGTACAGAAAAACTAGAAGGTTGAGACATGATTTTAGAAATTCTTAATTTTTCGTAGATATTCGTAATAGGACTTAGAGTGGCGTATTGGAGAGCGGAGGATTTCTTAGTTTTTCAAACAAACAATGCCACTCTATGCAGATTTTCGTAAAAAATTTTTGTCAGGGATACTATAATAATTTCTAATTAAAGCAAATTTCTAATTATCTTTATAAAGATAAACTTTTTTTTATAAAGGAGCAATTTTACCGAAAAAGGTACTGATTGTACTGTTCTACCCGACTTGGAGAAACTCATCGAAGATTTTCATTGCGATAAGAAACCGATCGGTACTATGTGCATATCTAATGCACTTGTTGCTAAAGTGTTGAAAGGTGTGAAAATTACACTTGGCAAGGAATGTAAGTCAGTTCGTTTTATCATTAATATCTGCATTTTATAATATTTATGAATTATTTCTTAGCACCTAAAAATGATTGGCCACATGCTGATGTTATCAAGAAGGTTAAGGATATGGGTGCTAAAATAGAAATGAAAGATGTTAAAGGAGTAACGTTTGACAAAAATTTTGGAGTTCTCAGTACACCAGCCTGGTTATATGAACCAGCTACTTATTCAGATATTTATGATAGTATTGGTAAACTTATCATAATGTTAAAAAGATGCATTAATAGGTAATTCATATACATATGTTTCTAAAAATCACATATGTATATATCACATTACACTTTAATAGTTTATATTATTTTATTTATATATACCATTTACGTATTTTATATTTATATATAAGAACTAAAATTTTTATTACATTAACTGTATATTATTTTTGTAATACAAATACTTTTGTTCTATGCAAGTTTACAAAAATATTAAAATTATTGTATAGCATAAATACGCTTTTTCGTTAGGAATGTGCAATCTCCGGATCAATTCATTAAAAATAAACTCAAAACAAAGCTATTTATTTAAAAAAAGCAGCACTGATTTTTTTACAAAGAAATTTTTTACAAAGAAAGAGTTTAAAATAAACTTAGAAGAATTTAGTTAGAAGAATCAATTTTTTGAAATTGTAAAATAGGTTAACTTAAAATCGCTAGTTTGGAAAGATCGATTTTTTGGAGATCGGAACATTCCTACTTTTTGTCGAATTAATTTTTTATAGGATTATGGGACAGGAACGTTATTTTTGAAAGAAATATATTTTATTTTATTTCTCTATCTCGCCCTTTTGAAATAAAGTAAATAGGGCGCGCACATTTTGAACGTTAAAGTAGGTCAATAAGGCTAATTATTTGAAATAATCAACAACAAGTGAAATAACAATAAATCGAGATTTGCGGCGAAAATTTTTCATCGATTTAGAATTGTCTTTTTGTTTTTCTTTTGTTAGATAACATGGCAGTCTTCGCTATGAATTCATCCAGGGTGAAAGTCGTTCTGGAATTCTACGGAAATTCTGGCACGACCTCTCCATTATAATACTCTTTATTTCATAATCATTGCAATTGGCAAGAAATACGTTTAAAAATTTTCTTATCAAATAACAATTTCATCATAAATTTTGAACCTAAAAAGTATGGAGAAAAATAATTAATATATTTTTATAATCAATACAAAATGAGCAGTCTTTATAATTTACTGAATATATGTATATGCGGATTTTTTAAAGTATAGCCAATTAAAATTAATTTTTCTGATGCACGCAAAGCCACGCGTATTTTGTGTAATATTTCACATAAAAATGCGATGGCAACCCGTTTCCGCTTTAGCTAAAACATTAAAATATAGAAGAGCACATTAAAATAATTTATTTCTAATAATACCGAAGTTTTTTGTAAGTCTATTCAATGCTGTCAAAATTTTGTTGCGTGTATTTTCTCAAGTCTACGTCTTTTCGTTTTTTATTTACACTTTTAATATTGAAAACTATGGTTTTTTTCACAAATCTACATTTTTTTCGTTTCTTATTTTTACACTTTTAACATCTAGAATATAAACTATACGTTTTAAAGAAAGAAGAGCAACGAATATAAATGTAAAAATTGTATCTAAGAAAAAGATCTCATGTATATTCTGAAGCATATCCTATGTGCTTACGCGTTTTGCATAGTTATAGGATAATGAGACTGCGCGCATGATGATTTTAGTTCGCAAGTGTCGTTGGTAAGAGTTACCGATTCCGGAATCGACTTACTCGAGCATAACGTTCACGTACGAGCAAGTGAATTCTATCGTAAAAGGTCTCTGTGAATAATCGTTGCTAGTTAGCTTTGCAAGCGCCTTGCCGAAATGGGATAGTTTCTCCAGAAGGTGTTTGTATGACCGGCGGAACATATATAGCATTACATAGAATTTCTTAATCAACGCACTGTAGACTTGAAAAATCTTATATTTAGGATCTTTCAAACTCATGCGATTACTAGCTTAGGAAATAATTTAAACGTTAAGACCACGTGCGTTTTAGATCTAACGATTGGTCAATAAACAGGAACGGCAGTGCCTTATATTCTTATTATATATTATTATCTTAAGATCTATTAATTAATCCAAATTTTCGCATCGCTCAGGAAATGATATAGAAGTTTTGTACAATATTAAATTTACCTTCCGGAGTTGACGAAATCTGTCCAAAATCTGTAACGCAGTTACTGATACTAAGACTGTAAGATTCGTTTAATATATGTTGATTAAAAGCATTAATTAATTTCAAAAAATCAATAAAAATGTATAATTTGTGTATGAAAAAAAATGAATACTATATTTATTTTGATAATAATAATAACTTTGCAGATGTAATATAAAGAATATAATTGAGTGGATCCAACAAATTCACATCAGCTCCGGAAGATTAAAAAACAAACGTTTTCGTTTATTCCTGTATCGATGCAGAGTATCGTTGGAATTCCAATAATAGGAATTATATATACTGTCTAACCGGCAACGTGTCACGCGTTAATTTTAAATACGATTCTCCAGTCGCCAGCTTTTCGGTTTGATCGAAAAGTTCGTATGCGCGCATAGTATCGTCCGCACATGAACAAAGATGTGAACTTTCTGTTCCTGTTGCACGTTTCAATACATTCTCCTCCAATAATTAAAAAATGACGCTTTTCAGACTTTGGTTCTGATCTCGAGGCCAAATTCCGCGTTTGGGAGAAATCCCGAAGTTTGCGTCCATATTAACACACACTTTAGCAATATTTATTTACGCTCAGCTGAGAGCGAGTAGCGGTTCGACGGACATGCGAGATCTTCTGGCTTTGTCCTCCTCGTACTGTTTTATCTTCATAAGCTTCACCTTGCCCTTGCTCTGCTTTTTCCTCGGTATTTCCGTGGATACTTCTTCCTCGTTAGATCGCTCCTCTTCTTCCAACATCCTGAGAGTCTCGATGATATTCCTCGGTTCCGTGACACGTCCAGTCGAACTGCCGTTCTTGTTAGCGTATACTACGGAAAGATGTGAGAAACTGGACTTTGGCGGTGCCGTAATGTCAGCAAAATCACGGAAGTTTGCGAAGAAGTCACCGCCCCGAATTGGCTGCGGTTTTGGGTTTCTATAATACTGCGCACGACCACGATTATGATAGTATGGATTGTAAAGACTTTCGTCTATCGCGTACTCGTCGTTCTCTTTGTCCTCCGGATAATAAGTACCTCCACGGATCACGCCGAAGTTACCTGATCCTAGTATAGAGTGTTGATCCTTAGTCGCGGCGGTCTGATAATTACGATCGCGTTGGAAATAGCCTAGGAATCTGTTAGGACGATATCGCTGCTGCTGTTCCGCAAATGAAAGTCTGTGATTTCCAAAGAGTTCCGCAAAGGTCGGAAAGAAATTTTGACTTTCGGTTTCTAAACCTCTGCCTGCATCGGCAAACTGTGTAATGCCAGTATGTTCCGTGTTCTTTGCCTCTTGATCTTTAGAAGTTTCAGGATTCTCAACTTCGGATGATTTCTCGTTATTTTTGTCGATAATATCGATTAATGTCTCATTTTGATTCTTTTGTGAGCTTTCCTCTGTGCGATCTGGTAGCGAAGTCGTTCCAGATTCATCCGGCTCCATATACATGTCGGAATCGTCGTATTCTTCGCCTACCTCTGACGCCGAAGCCACGGAGTCCTAAAATACAAAAAAAAGTTTCCCTTCAATTATACAGGAAATTAATGTTGTCTTTCAAACAATGAACATCAATGCGATCGGGAGAAAGTTCACACACATGCAATCAACGCACGAACAGAAAAATGTTTTATAAGTCACTAAAACTATTCTCCTAAATTCAGCAGCTTGTCATTCATGAACTTTCCTCGCGCTTTCAAATGTCTTGTTACGTATATCGAAAATCCGTGTAATGAGCGAAACAGTCGGTCAATTTTAATTTCAGGAAATTAATTTTAAATCATCCGTCACAAATTATCTACTACTATCAATAGTCGTTCATACGAACATGACAGAAGAATATTAAATTTTCTGTTATGTAATTTTTAGTATTTTAATATTGTTTCAAAGTAGTATTTTTACATGATAGCTGATTTTTTAAATGAATAGCTTTTAACATTAATTCAATTATGTAATAATGGAATTACGCATGGAAATTAAATAAAGAAAGAGAGATATTTAAAATTTGCTTTCTTTATCATTCTCATATAGCATTGAAGACAGCATTTTTCTAATTCAACAAATCGTGTTTTCAGATCTTCATTTTTCTAATTCAATAAAATGTTCTAAAAAAATAGAATAAATACACGGAAAGAACGGTTTTACTAGATTTTACTAAAATAAAATCTAAAAATTTAGCTAAATACAGATCTGAAAATAATTTTGTTAAACTATAAAAATAATTATGTAGGAGCTCAAGCTAATTACTAGAGTATTAAAATTTCTTACTCATTATATTTGAATTTTCTATATAATTATTTTGATGGTTCATCAAAATTATTTTCAGATTAGCATCTATGAGATGCTGTTTAGATGTTATGAAAAGTTGTTCATTTTGTGTATAACCATTATATACCGGAACTATCACTTTCTATAATATTCTCGGAATTATTTCGTAGTCTCTATAATGCAGTGGAGGCTGCAGTGATTAGAGATTATTCAAGCTTGACAGGAAAGTTTTCAATGAATGCGAAGTTCCCTTTCGCGGAGTACATCAGCCGAGCGTGCAGGCCAAAGAGAGACGGCTTGTGTGTTCAAGCAGTCCACCGTGTCCTCGCCTTGACATTTAAGGCATCTTCGTGCCAGCAACCGCCTGTGCAAGACCAGTTATCATAAGTACGTCATGATTCGTGCATTAGTATAGCATCTACATATACCGTTCCACAATAGTGCGTATCGATTATGTACGGTGCACGCATATGCTTATGCGTCGCGATCGACGGTAACGCGAACAAAACACATAGACGGTCATTGAAATCAGTTGCAACACATCGATGACACGCCTAGCATTGTTATGAATATGTCAGGTCAGCACTCCGACATAACTGTATCTGCCTTCTTGATATTATAATATCTCGCTATCGTATTAGAGTTATCTTTATAAACGCAATATCGTGAATAAATGTATTTGTATTTTAAGATTTGCTTCTTGTACACATTAACTCAAAATTTGTTAAAATGCTAAAATTTGTTAAAATTTTTAATCAAACTATGACAAGTAATTATTTTTAGGTAATGAATAATGATGAATGTTAAATTTTTTGTATTGTTCGTAATTTAAATTATTACATATTTACAATAAAAAATAAGATTACAAATTCAAAATAACACGGATTCAATTTAATAATTTGATGAGAGTCCATTATCGATCCAATCTAGAGGAAATGGATAATTAAACTACACTTTTTATGTAACTCAGCAAGACATTCCTGATTTATATATTTGATGTTAAAGAATTAGTCATTTTATAATTATTAAATGAAGCGTCAAAATGTTTAATTGTTTTTGTTTAATGTAATAAAGAATTTATATGTACACAAAGTAGGTGCTAGCTCTTATAGGTACATTTTTTTAATTTTCTTTATATTATGCGCATAAGCGTTCCATAATATTGCTTAAATAAATATATATAACAAACACGTAATGTTTTGCAATAAAGCGGTTATAAATCAATGGTTCGCGAAAAATGTTTTGACAGAAAAGGATCGTATAATAGCCTATGGCCACTCTGAATGTTACATGAACTTGTAGACAATAAATTTAACATACACCAGCGAATACAAGTATGATGGATGCCTCATCGTGGTTTGCAATGAGAAATGAGCGATAGACCTGGTAAACGAGGTGCTATGCATGCAGTTTTGATCGTATCAGGAACGAAATAACGTGTCGCAGTTAATCATCCTAATATAATTATAAGCCTTCTTCAACTAATATAATTAGCACTATCATCTTTGTAGCAAGACAAATTGAAAGACTACCTTTGCGATATCTTATATTGTGTGAAATTATATAAATTTTTCATGTGCGAAACGATTAAATTAAATTAAATTAAATTTTTCAATTCAAATGTGTTCATTAATCTCTATTGGCGTAATGCAATAATAATTTAATATCCATATTATTAGTAATAACGAATTAATGATAGCAATAATGTGTAATCATTAATTTTAATTAAAAAATAAATTACTTGTAATAGTAATTTATTTTCAATAAAATCTTTAAAAAATTGTAAAATCTTTCTTCAATAAAATCTTTAAAAAATCTGTAAAAAATCTTTAAAAAATATGGCATGATTTAGTGTGAAATACTATGAAAAATTTGAAAAATATATAAAATGTGATAATTCGTGAAATAAAAAAATAGAAATTTTCATATACACTTAATTAGATTTATTATCTCGTCGATCCTATTTCAAATACAAATTGTAATTGTTTAAAATAATAAATACGTATAAAAATTGATTACCATAGAGATAAGAAATGTAAAAATAATTTTGCACATTATCATGAAATAATAAAAAAAATTGAATAATGGAAAAATGAATTATAATTATACGATCAGAAAACATGATTTAATTTGCCATTTAGTTAACCATTAGAATGATTTGCAAAATTCACGTTATGGTATCAGCAATTTTTTCTTTCGATATAAATCTGAATGTTTCACGATACGGATATTTATTAGTTCTTTAAGAAATATAGATTATTATTTCTGAAAAAATATAACACAAATATAAGCGTAATTGCATTTTAATAAAATGGATAAAAAGACTATATGTATATGCAATGTAATCGTTGATATATCGTGTATTCATGTCGCATTATTAGATAATAGTGTTTAAATAAAAAGTTTTAAGTCCTTCAATCTCGAAACAAACATATCGGACATGCTCGATTAGCGATAATAAGAAAGTTATAAAACAAAAAACATATTAAAATTATTGAATATGATTATAGAATGTAATTAGTTTCGCTATTTGCACACTTGACATATACGCTGAGCAAAATGATTATAAATTTAGGAATTAAAGTGTTACTGATAAAATAGCACGCGTTTGATCAGTAAGTTCTTATAGCTGCTTGCTTAGTCACATAAACGAATTATCTCTTTCGCCATTTTATCCCAACATTTTAATGTGTAATGTTCAAACGGGATTTGAAGCAGCACGAGAGGTTTAATATTCTTTACAACGATCGAGATAGATTAAGGAGAAAAAGGGAGAGAGGAAAGAAAGGACACGCTATTATTACGCGATTACAGGACGCAAATTAGTCTTGCAACGCGTTCTTATATTATATAGGCAAAATGCACGCGCGTGATACACCTGCAAATTATTGTATTATCTTGTCGATGTGCATGCACTATCCAATTAGCAGGATAGCGTCTCTACTCTCGGTTGGTATGAATTATATATGAATTAGGGACAATCAGTACACGCAGCCGCGGGCTGTACAATGGATGATCCGTAATTTTTAATGCAGCGCGAGTCATTGTACTGTGAAGAAACTTGAGCTTCATTATTAAAGCACATATATAAGCTGTGATATTGCAATCCTGGGGTAAAATCAATGCAATGTATGTAATAAAATACAAGCTAATAATTTATAATCTTCTCTTTTAATTCTCGATTAAAATCCATCACTTTTTTTTCTTGTTTAAAAAATTAATAAAATATAAAAATAAATAAAATTATTAAAAAATTAATATACTACAAAATTGTATTTAAAATATTAAAAACTTTTTAGTCATTTTTTTATCATTAGTTACCATTAACTTTTTTAATTTTAATTTTATATAAATATTTTTGTGCTTAAGTCTATTAGTTTTTAGAAATAATTATGAGATATGAGAAACAATACATGAGAGGGAAACAAGAAGGAAAAGTCATCTAATTTATCTGACAATTGTATCATTGTTCAGATGTAAATCGAACAATGGTTGGCGTTAATAATTGTACAGATAACTATCTTATAAATTAATATAAAAGAAGAATATTTGAATAAATATTTTATTTAAATGAAATTATATCTGAATGTATCTATAATCCGTGTAAAATATTCATGTGACTACACAATGTTCAATTAATCTAACATAGAAAATAAATACTGTATAATATTTTAATTTAACATTAATTAAAATGAAAAATTCCATAAAAGTATAAGAGTTACTACAATTTCTGAACAATCGAAGTTGACAAAGAAAAGTTATTACACATTATACATAAACAATTTTTGTTACAATTATATATAAAAATTAATTTTTTAATAATTTTAATAATTTCTGTATCACAGGTGAATTCAATTTTAATTATTTAAAGTACATTTTAGATCATTTATATTAAGAAACTATTATATTTTTATAAAATAATTTTTAATTGTTCTTCTTTTACTTCAATTTCAATTACAATTTCGAATAAATCACATAACATATTTTATAAATAATTTCGATTTATATATACGAACTATCAGTGAAAGTTAATAATCACGTCTGGTCAATAATCGCTGATCAGTTGTAGTGATTGTATTTTATTTGATATTCGTTGATTTATGTTTTGAAGGATAAAGTTACGATTACACGGAGAGGATCGTGTCTCTCACTATCTATTTGCCTTAAGTCTTATTGTGTAAATGATAATACGATAAGCGCACAGTAGACCATTACGCCAAGACCAAGGCCAACTGCCACGTAAACAATGACGCCAAACGCCCTTTTGTTATCATTCCGGCTAAATGTAACATTATTAAAAGAAATGTACATAGGAATAATCTATTCTTTGCTTTCTAAATTCAATAAATAAATTTTTGTCGTATTAACCTAAATCTGGACGAAGTAAGCGAATGCGACATATATGGATGTACAACTCATTTCGATAAGTATGCAGCGAATGATTAGCACGCAGTATAACATGCCAGTTAAAATAATACGTTATTAATGTCTATTTTAGATAATTTAAAATTAAATTGTAGATGATTTGTTTTGTATGTATTGTTTCTGACTTGCATGTCAGAATTTAGAATATAATTTTATTTCTGATTTTTATGCCGTGTAAAGCTCACTTTACACAGTTTATAATTTTTGTTAGATGTTTTAATGCATTTTTATTTATAATTTATGTCGTATTTTATATAGAGTTATGTAGAGTTTACGTATTTTACATATAGATATATTTTAATTTTTTAAATTTATTTCGTTTTATGTAATACACAAAATTTTAAATAAAATTTTATTTTATATTCCAATTAAATTATAAATTCTTTAAAGTTTCTTTTTGTGCTTAACACAAAAAATATTTAAAAATTCAAACATACGTAATATATAAAATATATGTATATTAATCCTTAGAACACACCTTAGTTTTTGGCACCCTTACTACACACGTTAGGTCTTTCGTGTTCTGGATTAATTTTCATCACTTTTACAAGTATATAAAAATTAAGCGATTTTTACATATATTTTGTCATCTTTAGAAAGTATTTGTAAAATTGTATATTTACAACAAATTGTATGTAAATTGTTATAACTAAATATAATTAACAAAATGAGAAAAATGCATTTTTTCATACAAAAATGTAAAATTCTAAAACAAAAATGTGTAAAGAAAAAATAGATTTTATATTTAATATCTTAAAGTTGACATGTCATTGACTTTTTATAAGCTACTTTTTAATGAAAATGTTTTAATTAAGAAATCATCGTTATATATTTATATATATTTATATAGTTTAGTTGCATTTGAAAAATAAAACGCGTATTATGCGAGAAATCATTTATTTAATAGATCTATTTCTGTGACTCAACTAGTGTACATTTTTGAAATTTAAAATGAGATAGGTATACATTTGATATTTGTCGAAAGTGAGAAAGAGAGTTTTAATGCAATCTAGTATAGGAACAAATCAAATATAAAAGTAAAAAACAGAATAATGTATTCGTACATACGTTAAATAATTTGGTGGTGATAACGTATGTACATATAATATGGCGACACGGTGCGACGCAACACTCGTCACTCGGCGCTCATTGTTTACATCAGCGCGTCCTTGGCCTTGAAGCGTAACGGCCTTTTGTACATACACATTCGTCTTATCATTCGAGCGAAGTAATTCGAGTCGAAAGGTGGTGGCGAAGCGTATTCCATGTGTCGAATATAATTTTCCTACGAGGCGCGATCGAGAAGAGTATACGATCAAGGGAAAACGCAATCATTCTAAATAATTAATAGCCGGATCGCACGATTACTTGATTCTGTCCATAAATATATTACGCGATAAAAACACAGTAGCCTATGGCCAAGCATTAATCAATCATTCGTTTTTTCTTACGATAAAGTAATAAGTTGACTACATCGCCTCTTAGGTTGTTCGGGAACTTCACTTAAGTGCCCTTAGTGCGTCATTCTATCTTTATCATAAAACAAGGATAAAATAACACATTCAAGTGAAGTCTCTGAACGCAGTCTAATTCCTGTGCATAGTGCGTGGCTATATTCAGTAAGCAGGAGCGATCACTGCCGACGAATGATGATTTGCAAGTGTATTGAGGTTATTCGAGGTTATCAATTCTTACGAAGGTAGATATTTCGTACGATATTACTTGCCCAAGATCGAAACGGTAGAAAATGACGACTGATGGCAATTCCTATATCGCATCTTTGTATCGATTTTTGAATTACTTTGCTATAAAGAATTATTATTAAATTTGAATATATACGCAAACTGTATATATGGAGTAATTTGAAAACAAGAAAGCACGATAATGGCAATTCATTAATGATATATGTGGTTTGTGATTTGTTTTCTAATAGTAAGTATTGCGTGTTCGAAATATGTGCGATTTTGATCGTATACTCTCGAACGGTCCGTCTTGAACTTGTCAGTCGTTAATCTAACCGACGCGGCGTTGCGTCACACTGATCGTTCGGAGTGAAGTTGCCATGCGACGCTATTTTCACTATTCGTCAACCATTATTGGAACGTTGCGTGTAGTGTTCGATACGTGTCCGAATCAAATAGTATCGTAAGCGGAGTCGTGGCACATAGAATCAATAATTATAGTAATTTAATTTTACATTTGAATTTTGTCGACAATTTTGCAACGTAAGTTTCAAACATCAGTGATTCGTTAAAGCTTACCACGTCGATCAATTCTCGAAATGTTGCGAGGCGTCGGTGTGTCTTGTTTGATAAACACATTCCGAGCGAATCGCAGCATATCGTTCTAGTTACTTCGTCTGTTTTTTTTCCCATTGCTTACTTCTGTCTCGATATGTCGCAGTGTGATAAGTACGTCGTGCCATTAATATCGGGAGTGCCGTTTCACGTGACTGTCTCAAGCGATCGTCTTATTTTGATAATTAGCGCGAGTGTTAATTACCTAGTTTCTGCGAGTGATTTTGAGGAAATTTGAAAGGAGGCTTGGGAAGCATCGGCGACAGCAGAGCAACCGTGAGGTGAGTGTTTCAAATTATGTATTATTTGTGTTACTGTTAGAAAAAGAATCCTTAATTTCTGTTTAATTTCCGATGATTCATTAGGACGATTTATATAAAATAGATTTTTACTTTTAAATTCATTTTTGAAAAACTAAAAAAACTTGAACTTTTTTCTGAAATTATATATATTATTATATATATATATATATATATATATATATATATATAAAATTATTTTATGAAATATTTATTTGAAAGACAAATAAAAAATTCAATTTGCATAATAATATTTTTCAGATATAAATATTGGCGCGAGTGTTAATTACCATTGAGTGATAATTGAGTTTTCGCGAGTGTGTGATTTCAAGAAAATCTGAGAGGACGAGGAGGCTTAGGAGGCATCGGACAACGGCGGAATATCAGATGAGGTGAGTATCTCATACATTATTTCAATTATTTGTGTGTGTTACCTGTAGAAAAAAAAATCCTTAATTCCTATGTAATTTTTAATCATCTATTGTGATGATTTGTGTTAAAAATAAAAAAATTTTGCTTTCAAAATTTTTTAATTCATACTTAAGAAATTGAATGTAAATTTTTTTGGGAAAGTTACATAATTATTTTATGAAATGATTATTTGAAAGGCAAATAACTTTTTGGATACGAATTATTTTGGATCCAAATATAATTTAGATTTTATATTTATGTATTACAGATACAATATTTATGTATTACAGATTCTGTTATTGCGCATCGTATCGGTGAGTCACGAATAATTTTTCATTTAATTCGAGATAATCTGTAAATATTACAGATAGATATTTCAGACATACAGATGATATTTCATATATTCATCACCTTGAAATGGGCTGGAATTTGTATATACATTTGTACATAAATGTTTAAGCCTAGAATAATCGCCTATCGAAGCAGTTGTATCAGACTGCCCAAACCGTATTAATAACAAATGAATTGATATGCATCTAAATGTAATTATGGACTTAGGCTAATTGAAAATTTTATGCGATGATCAATCAAGTATTAGAAAATTATTATTATTTCAAATATTTTCGGATTTTTTCTTGATTCAAGTCGATCTTCAGAATATAAAAAGTTTTAAAAGTTATAAAAAGTATTGTATAATAATAATGATACATTGAAAGAAAAGATTGGTTGTTGCAACTAAGAGGTAAAATATGGCATAGTATTTTTAATTGGCTGCAGTAGTCAATTTTTGATTGAAGCAGCCAATGATTAGTCTATTCGCAATATTAACATAGGATTTTGATAGGCTAACGCAATCCAAAATTGGCTGCTGCCTCGTATTAAAAATGCTGTGCCATATTCAGCCAATCTTTTCTTTCAGTATATTATTATATAATAGGATATATTTCTCTCTCTCTCTCGTACATGTCTCACGATTTTTTATTTGAATCAGGCTTTAAATATATGAATTTTATTACGATAAGACAATTATATATAGAGAAGAGGGAAGTTTTTTCTTTTTATTATTCTGCGAAAATTTTTCTTACCTCATGTACAACTGTGTCCTCGGGAACCGGTGCTCCATCTGAAACAAAGAACAGGTCTTTGTGAGAAAGATTGCATCTACTCTATTGCATTACTGGTAGGATTATGTGCGACATATGTGCAACATGGTTAAATTACGGCTACCGATATTTACGACCTAGTTATGCACCATGGGCAAAGAGTGAGATATTTCTCGAGAGAAAAACACGCTGCTAAGAAGTATGTAGGAGCGATTAGTCGATATCGAGAAACTCGATAAAATACACGATTTATTAATTGCATCTATTAATGATCACTTTCGATAAAAGCGTGAATAGATCATCGCTCGCATGCAGCAATTATATGTTGTCGTTTATTATATGTAATCGCGATTTCCAAGAAGCTTCGTGGAATATCTTGAGAATGCCATATCGATTTATTATATTGGTAGTTACAGAAAGACACCATATAGTAGAATATGTACATACAATATAAATCGAGTATTTACGCTTTCATTTCTTATGGAATTAAGAAGTAT
>Ga0157364_1003346_pt1 | contig 15503 bp, 3 predicted proteins | sample AttsexASBM2_FD_111476 | JGI IMG/M metagenome (GOLD analysis project Ga0157364, IMG submission 111476) | Fungus gardens microbial communities from leaf cutter ant in Ribeirão Preto, State of São Paulo, Brazil - Atta sexdens ASBM2 | ecosystem: Host-associated > Fungi > Mycelium > Unclassified ...
ATTATATTATATTCTTACACATGATATGTATATGTAGATAAAATATAATTTTTAATTTATAAAAAATAAATTTTATATATATATATATATATATATATATATATATATATATATAATAACTAATCTACGATACGATAATCTATACGAAATTTCTTTTATATTTTCTATGATTAATAATATTTGTAATTCGAAAATTTAAAAGATATCACGTATACAAAAGATACACTTGGCAAATTTTTACATTCCTTTCACTATAATAAATATTAAGGAAGTAATTGTTAAATTACATCGTTAAAGTTATTGAAGTCAAAATGCACATACATAAATAATTGCGTTGAAGAAACCGTAAAGATACTAATGGACCAAAAATATTTTATCGACAAGATTAATGTCAACAAAAAGTAAATTTATTGTAAATTCATAATTAATAATCGTAAGTATCTAGTGAATATCCATGCGACTTATGTGAATTATATTGAATTTCAGTCACAGTGATCAAATATCTAGTCGCGACACTCGAGAACCACCTTCTCTGTCTCCGACGAATAATCCTCGAGTGATTTGTCCACTTGTGTATATGTATGTTCGTGCGCGCGCGCGCGCGCGCGCGCGTGTGTGTGTGTGTGTGTGTGTGTGTGTGTGTGTGTGTGTGTGTGTGTGTGTGTGTGTGTTCGCTGTTGAGACGATCATTTGTTCCGAGCGTGATGACAGATGACAATGAAGTAGAGATCATGTACAGGAGGGTGCGGAATCTGTTTGCTATCGTTCCTCAATTATTCTCGGATATCGTTATGTATCTGGGAATAATCAAAGAGAACTGTGATTTATCTGTGTGATTAAAAACGTTTCTTACTGCAATTGAAGTAACCTATATTTAATTGAAAAAAATTGCAATTAGGTATTTAATAACTAATTTTACTAACAATAAGTAAAATTCAAATTTTTACAGAGTAATTTACTTAGGACACTAAACATATTTATTATTGTTATTATTAAAATTCGGATATATTAATTGTTTTGCAACTTTTTGTACATAAAAATGAAGTGTACAAAATAATCTAGAGCTTAGATTTATTTTTTCAAATAGTATGTATATATATATATATCATAAAAGCTAAAGATAAAAGTAAAAAAATTAAACAAATTTTTTAAAACTATTTATTAATTTATTTAAAACTATTTATTATTTTCACTCCAAAGAATTTATTAGTAATTAAAAAATCATAAAAGTCTACACAAATTATAGAACCCAAAAATTTTGTTAATAAAACTAAAATCACTATATTTTTCTTCAGATTAAAATTAAAAAAAAAACAAGAGGAACATATATGTAAAATTGTAAAAGAATAACATATAAACATTCCGATTGTTTTTTTTTCTAAGCCATCTTTAATAATATTGTTAAGAAAAATGATGATTTCTTAATTGTAGGTAATATATTGTTAGAATCATTGTGGTAAGTATATTAGAACTATACTTTTATTGTAGATGACTTGTTGAAAAAGAAAAAAAATTATTAATAATCCAACTTAAATATAGCATAAAATAATTTATTTAATTATATATGATCAAATCTTTATGAATTCAAAAATGTCATAAAGTGAAAAATTAATGTACAAACTTGATTTCGTTGTTCCTCCCAAAATCATCGATTCTGTGCTTTAATTTGATCCTAAAGTAAAGTAGCTCCGTTGAGGCTACTTTGGCGTAGCTAAAGTACACTAAATGAAATATTATCAGAAACATATGTCATCTTTCACGCCATAAAGTGACTTCGTGTGAACGAATCAGCGTCTTTTTTATATTTTGCATTTTAACAAGCACATTTATGGATTTAAATTTTATTATTATATTCGATGATGCTAACATAAAAAAAATTTATGTAAAAAGTACGAATTTTTACCGGAGATATAGAATCATTTGACAAGATGTAATGTGTATATAAAATATGTATCAACTTCAGAAGTTTAAATAATTAAGTTTAAATAAACAATTCAGTAAAGTAGAATGTTCGTCATTCTTAATAGCTCAATTTACAATTGTCTCACAGTGCAGTAGATGCAATATTTGTAAAATGTCAATTTGAATATTTTATAATAAATTCCTTTTAATCAAAAATTCTAATAAAATCCCTGCTTAATTCCTGAAAAATATTTTTCAATATTATCATGTATATTAAAATATATTTTTTTGCAATTGTGACTTTCTTAAAATTGTAATTTCATCTTTATTATCTACTATTTGCGTTATCAAAACAACTTATATGTATTAAATCAGAACTGTAATGTAATTGTAATTTTTTTATATTTACTGCTTTGTATTTACCTTTTCCGTTTTAGAAAAACACTTTAGTGACATGTGACTTACTTCAAGAATAATCGCACCATAAATATAAAAGGATAATATTTTCTTGAATATTGCAAGGTTTATATTAAATTCTTTTTACTAGAATTTATGTTTCATTCAAAAATTAAATATCATTCTGAAGAAAAAAATTTCCATAGAAGAATAAGATTTAATACTCAAGATGATGTACGTGAAATCCTATCATGCTATTATTGTGCAACAGATGTTTGTATTAGATAAAATACCTTATTGTTAATGTTACTTGTTAAAATGCAAACAGAAGAGATATAATGTCAAATGATAAGAATTAGCCTGTAAAGCAAAAACCCATTTCTGCATTAAACATATCTCAAAATAAGAAAAAAAATCCAAGAAGGGGCTCATGATAAAATGATACGAACTTCCGCATCTTAGTGATTACAAGTAAATTGTTAGGCATCATATATCGATAGAAAAAAGAAGATAGAAATAAAAATAAAGAAGCGGAAGGAAACGATATACAATATGGAATACTATAGGATCTTATGAACCGAAAAACGGCAGACTACATTTATGAGAACTGTGGACCGGAATAACGACGCATTTAGCAATTTCCGGCCTGCGTCGGAAGTTCCGTCATATTTGTCACTTGGTCATTATTAATAGCACAGTTTTATTGTTTCAGTAGTGAGAGTAAAGTGATCCGTAGCAAAAAATGAGCTTTTCAGGAGAATCGAGCTATTGAACGTAACTCTTCTGCAACTGTTAAATTTAATAGCCATTAAATCGCTAGTGGATAGTAACGTTTCTCACATCTTTGTTTTCGTATCTGATACATTTCTATCTGAATGTCTCTTTTGGTTAAGGATATTCATGATTTCATGATTTATGTAAATGCAAACTGATTATTAAAATTTATATAATGTATTTAATATAATGTTTATATTCTCATATATTATTTTTATATTATTTTTAAAGATTATAAACAAATAAATTATTTAAAAATAACAAAAAATCTTATTCTTAAAATTTAATATTTAAATGTTAATTTATTTTGAGGACAAGAAAACAATAGCACACAAACAATAAATTTCGTTTAAATATTAACATGCATTTATTTTTTAAAAGAGAAAAAAGAAAGAAAAGAGAAAAATAAAAAATTTTTAAAGAGTAAATCATAGAAAGAAGATGATGAAAAATAGATTCTAGTGCCAAGCGTAAAGTGAATAGATCTTGAAAAATCATTAGATCTTTAATTAAGTGACAGGAAATAATAATAATTTGCGCGAAAAATGGTAAGAATACTAGAATTAAATATAGTAAAAAATGGTAAGCATCTATTTCCAAGCTTATTTTCTCATTTTATTTTCACATTTTGCAAAGTGTTTATATATAGGAAGTGTTACATATAGGAAAGGAATGAATTATCTATTCTGCTATATCAAGCCCATAAAATGTATATCTTTTCTTTCCTTTTTTTCTTTTCTCGATTTTTTACCAAACTAAAATACCCTCTTAACTTTTACAGTTTATATTTTTTATTTTATATTTTAGTTATCAATATATGGATATCAGTCTACAGCACCTAATATTACAGTAATATTGCAGTAACATTACAATATTGCAGTGATATTATCTTTCAATGTAATATTACAAAAATATTATAGAGAAATTATATTACAAAATATTACAATATTACATATTTTAGAAATTAAAGGCCCATAACAGCCAAAGCTGGATCTTTACTACTTAAATAATTCAACGTGAATTTGTATATACTATATATACATGCATATATACTATATTTATAATCATTTTGAATTGCGCGCCGAAATTTTATCAGACTTAAAAACGCAGAAAACTAAACTACTGAAATAATATCACAATTAAATCCGAAGCTGTATTCGGGCTAGCGTTGTTTGGTCTTTGATGATCCATGAACACTATATAGCTGTGGGACATAGGTTAATAGGTGTGTCAATAGGTTCTGGAGAGATCATATTGTTTTTAAAACGCAGAACCGCTTAACACTTAAATGTTCTGAAATTAATTACGAGATCTTCCTGGGGCATCAGCGCCTCTATGGTTATAATTAATGTTTAGCATTGCCATCTTGGCTATTCAATTGGCATGGTACCTCAGCGTTATTAAATTTCATTTATCTACTGTAAATAATTTGTTATGTTCAGCTTATAAGTTGGCTATCTTGTTAATTGTTCAACCATGTTTATTGGAAATTTTCGAACTAGAATCACTTGAAGTATCAAGTTGCCAAAATAGCTGACAGTTTCTTGCTTAACTGCTCCCAATTTAAACATAGAAAAATTTATACTAAGCTAAATCATCTTTCTCAGCTTTCTATTCATAAAAAGATTGTCAAAAGGAATATTTCATTTATTTTAAGATGGATATCTATTATAAATATAAAGAATATACACAAGGATATCCTTTGCCTATCCGCTTAACTTGAGTCAATTCAATAAAAAAATCGACACAATACAATTGACTTACAATAAGACGTATTGTCCAAGGCATGTGATAACCCTAATTGAGCTTTTTATAATTTTACGACTTTCAAGACTTTCTAAGTCTTGTCTCGAAATGAGATCAGGATCTTCATTGATAGATCCAGATCGGATTCCTTCTTGGATTCTTTTGGGATTGGTTGCGTGGAATTCTGTCTGTAAGAATTGATGCATAATGCTTGAATTAAATTGACTTTTTAATAGTAAATTTGATAATTATTATTTACAATAACGAACAACCTTGATGTTGATGTTGTCAATAAAACATAATAGATGTTTAAATTGATAAATTAGAAATGATACTTAAATTTAACGATTAACAATATAATAGTCAATAACTCCGTGCTGGTGTAAATAGTAACTCATAAGTAATATGCCATTTTATATATAGAGATTTTTAATATAGAGAGATCTCGATTCACATATAAACTTACTAGTGGTAATAAATTGCCACATGCATCTAAAATTTTAAACAATTCTAGTCCTATACCAATCGCTAAAATAAAATATATTTTAAAACTAAAAGTTAATACTTTTGCATGGCATTAACGAATTTTAGAAAAAAATTTGCTACTGATGTTCAACATTCCAAAGCTTTCATCGTCATTTTTATTTCTTTCTTCAATGTCATTTTTCTCCAAATTGTGACGTAATACCTAATTTTGGATAATAATTTTATATTTAGCAGGCAAACATCGGAAATGACTATTCATATTTGTATTGTAAAATAATGTTGGATAGTGTAATCTTCTTATATTTTTTCCGATTTTAATCAGTTTTTTATAAATATTCTAATTTTTCCTATATACTCAATTGACAATGGCCAGTAAAATGGGAAGTGTTATTCATAATTTTTGTAAGTACTTTCGATAATAAAAGTTAAACAGTGTCTTTTGTAAGTAAAAAAATTCTTTATTATTTTGCAAACTTTTAAAATAATTAATGAGATGTTAATTAATAAAAGTGTGTACGTGTACGAATAAGCATGTACCCAGAAAAGACAGCTTAGAAAGATGATGCTCATACATAGTTGTCCGTTTAAATTATTCTTTTCATAGAGCATACCTCCAAACATTTCACTGTGTTACTGCTGCGTAAAACTAAAAATCTGTGATTTCTTCACGCAAACGCACGATTATTCGCAGATCTTTAATTCATATCTTATTACTTCAAATCTTATTACTATCGAAATTTGTAAAATTGGCACAGAATTTTTAATTCAATTTAGCCATATATATATATATATATATATATATTGGAAAAAGAGCCTGCATTAATTGAAGTTTTGATAAAAATGGCAATCAGAATTTTCTGGTTAAGACTGTTATATTATAATTTTAATTGAAATAACCAGAATCCTGATTAATATGATCAGAATCTTTTACTTCGTTCACTTTCAACTAGAAATTTTGCTCAGTGTATAAATATATCAAAGTGCTGTTACCCTTTCGTGTAAAACAATTCCAGTTGATCGAGATATATACGAGTCTTGATGATATGTAAGTACCAAGCGATACATTGCAGCTTTTTCAATGATATCGCTTGACTATATCAAATTGATTCTACTCGCATATACGCGTTGCGGGAGCTGAACGTTTCCTGGTAACGAATTATTAATAACCGGTGCGCAACGCGAGCTCTTGTAAGTCAATTGCTGACTACGATAGTGCAACGAGAAACGTATCGCATCGCGTTGTATCGCGTTGCATCGCGTCGGATCACATCGCGGCGATGCGCCATGGTATCTTGAAAACGGCGACCTTCGTGCACCCGAGATTGCACGCGCGAGGACATTTTTGCAATGCTCTTCTTAACTCCAACAGAGACGAAGAGATGCAAAAAGAGAGGGCAAAGGGGGAAAAGAAGAAGCACGCGCTTTGATCCCAAACAATATCGATACGCATACGAGTCACTGGTACGCTCAAAAAAAAAATCAAAAACAGACGCAACTCTATTTATAAATAGAGGAAATAGTAGATTTATTCGCGCACATATAAATAGGTATGAAGCCGATTAATTTATAGGGAAGCCCCAATAACTGCAATATTCACTGCTTTCGGATATATCAATATTTCTAATTACATAAGGCAACAAAATTAAAATTTTTAAAAGTTGTTTTAAAAATATATAATATTGATCTTATAGGAATTTAATGATCCAAGTTTGAAAAAATAATCTCAAATTTGTTCCATCACCCACAAATCTTTTATAACAAAAAATTAATTCTCAGAACATATTTTAAATATATTTAAAAAATTTATGAAAATTGTACAGTTCGATTATTTACATTCAAATCTTATGTAAAAAATTTAGTAGTTCCTTCTTCTTTTGTTAAAAAAGTTATATCAATAACGTTTCTTTTATGCCTTGCTTTCTGATTTTCATGCATTTGATGCAGCATCCAGCAACAATGTCCCATTAGCGTGGAAGGGTATATAAATTTTTTCACCATGCAGTGTTAAATTCACATTCTTATTTTGTACAGCACCAGAAAATTAAACGTGTAAAATAATTGTATGGCACAATATTTTTGTTGTGTTTTTCGAATTTGTCACTTAAAAATGAACATGCTAAATCAAAAAACAATATAAAATTGACAAGTGAAATATAATAAAAAGATTATAGTCTTAAAAATAAACTGCCGTTTCTTGTTTTTTTAATGCCAATTTTTTTTCAAAATTGTGACGTGATAACCAAACAAGATAATAAAGAATCAAAGCTCAATTGCGATAAATCAAAACTTTTTGAATCAAATATGAGATGTTAGTGTCAAAGATAATTTATTTAGTTACTTAACATTTTGGCTATATATTTCGATCCAAGTTTCGGATCCTTTCCAGTGTCAATAGTATATCTGTGTCATCATATTAATCGGATAATATCTTCTGTTCCTTCAAATCAATCAAAGTCTGAAAATTTTAGCAAAATTGACAAAAAGTTAAAAACTTGCAAAAAGTACATTAATGATAAATATCAAATAACGAAACTTTTTTTTCTAAGTACTTTAGTAAAAGTACTATAGAATAGTTGGAAAATCATTATAAATATTATATTTGATTTTTGTTATTCATTAAAACATTATCAAAAAAAGAGTTCTTGCAATTTTCCTTATTTTTCCTAAAATCGCCAATGCCCAGGTCAAAGCTAATGTGCGTATTTTTTCTTCTTTTTTTGTAAGTTAAATATTTTTGTTTATTTGTTTTCTTACGATTGCTCTTTATTGTAAAATAATGCTTCATTGACTTTAGCGACTTTAAGAAAACTGCAATTATCTCCATAGGATATTCTTATATATCAAAGAAGTGGCTCCGTTATTTCTTCATTTCACCTTCTTGTGATGAGTTTTGAATCACTTAGATTTATTGGCGAGTAAAGAATTGCAATCTCTTACACAAACGTGTAAGAAATTGAATTTAAACTGTATCGCTTACGAAGAAGAATAAATCTTTAAAGATATTTACTAGCTAAGAAATGCAGTTAGTAAAACATGTAAAATATCTCATTTTTTTATTATGTAGATGAAATTGAAGGAATTATGAATCTAAAAATATCTAAAAAAAATTCAATAGAAAGTTGTAAAAGTGCGTGTTAGCGCGCATGTGATATAGTTTATTTTTACTTTATATTACTTACTTTACATTACTTAAAACATATAATCCGTAAAAATTATCTTTGATTCTCTTATAAAAATTCATAATCATTTAACTCTCATTTATTAACTTAAATATACGATTTACGTCTGAATTACATACTCGTATATTGTATTAATTATATTGTATTAATTATAAATATGTAATTATAAATACATACTTTGATGAGAATTCCTTGATGATCCATTTATCTAATTATTAATAGCAATTTTGAAGGCATTTGAAGATAAAGATTATAACATTAAAATGTCGAGATAAGTGTCTAAAATTAATCTGGTTGCTGAGAATAAGCATAGTATATAGCATAGCAACGAAAGTTCTCTAATATTGATCCGTTTGCATCCAATCCAATTTTCTATTGCTCAAAAACGAAGTAACACCATTGCGGTAACGCGAATGAATCATAGCGAGAAGGTAGATCTCCCCGGGTGTCAAGTCGCATCTGGCATACAATCAACACTTCACGTAGTTTCAGTGACGTCACGTCCGGTCGTGTGTGCCGAATAAGCAGAAATGGCGTAACCGAACTCTATCCGCAGGGAATGGTTTCAAAAAAAGGAGAGATACATCGATGCGAAGCACGTGTCACATCAGGAAATACGTCGTGTCGGAACGCGAACACGTTTCAACATAAGAAAAAAACAAAAGCACAGTTGAGATTTCTTTGACACAATCTTAATGCATTATTTAAGGAATTATTTAAAACAAAAAATAATTAATTTATAGTTATATGTAGCTCTTTTGAAATATTTCCTCAAACTATCTAGGTTCTTAAACAGCTATTAAAAGAATATAGTATTTCTAACATAAAATGTGACAAAAATCTATCCTCAAAATATAAAAAGATATGTTGCATATTGCAAATTATATAATTAAAAAAAAACAGTTATATGATTTTTCTTTACATTTACATCAATTGAGTTCCATTATATTGTGCATAAAAGTATGTATTAAAATAACCAAAAACTTACCAAAAAATGAATAGTTCATAAGATATTTTATATTTCATGTCAAAATGTGATAGAATAAATTATAAAGTATCTAAACTATTGATTTTTTGATATGCCTTTCTCTATTTTAATATTTTTTTCATATTTTAATATTTTAATATTTTCATACGCAAAATGATAAAAAAAATCATATTATTTTTGAAAAATTATGTAATTTTATTTAAAAAATAGCGATAAACTTTTATACGATCTTGAAAAGTTAATTCTCATAGTCTTTTTCAGCAACGGATATTCAATATTCTATGTAGAGAAATCTAGGGATTAATGAAACCATAGAGATATAAAATGAGGTATATTAGATAGAACTTTTATCAGAGATGTTGTAACCATATAATGAAATTATGCAATAACTTACTATTATTAGATGTGTCTTACCCTATGTTTCATTTGTCATATTATTTTAAACTGATTTTGAAATTTGTAAAAGAGGAAAAAAGTAATTAATTGTTATACAAAAATTACGATTTAGTCGGTAATACAGACGGCTTTAGGATCCTCTTAATATACGATTAAACATCAGTTCTCCTTTATATATATATATATATATATATATATATATATATATATATATATATATATATGATAATATGAAGTGTGTTGAACTACATTAAATTTTTATGGAGTGAAGTATGTGGAGTGACATAAAGATGTGTTTGATTACGTTGAAACAGGGTTCATTGAAATGTATGAAAGAAGGATTAGTGATAAAGGGCAATGAGGATAGATAATAATGTGCATGAGTGAGAATGCATTAGGCTATGTTGAAAAAAATATCAGAACGTTTCGAGATGTATTAAGATAATTAAGGTGTTGGGGAAGTGGGGGAAGAGGGGATGAGGGTTGGGCGTGGATGAAGATGTGTGTGTGGGTAAGGATGTAGTAAGTTATATCGGGTAAATGTCGATGTGCATCGAGATTTCTACAGTGAATTTCAGAGGAATGGAAAGGGTTCGGATGAATACATAGGTATTTATAAGTACGGGTATGAAAATGTGTGTATTCGAACATTAATTGTCGATTTATAATCGGATTGTGTTGGTATCTGCGAATACTTCAAGATGACAACGAAATTATTATAATTTACAGTACAATTTTTTCGTGTTTGAGAGAACTATATGTATAAATTATTATGGCCTACATATACCAATAATAATCAGAAAAATGAACTTCTTAACCATATTATTTTACCATGTATTTATAACCACAAATACTTTTCTCTTAGTGTATTAAATTATGTTTCGAATACACACATTGAAATGCTTAAACAGAAAAATTTGACACTGTCGTAAATCATAAGATGATTAACGAAAATTTTAAAAAATATTGCAAAAAAAACTGTAAAACTGTTTCAGTATAAATCTCTCGTTGCGAGTATAAGGTGAGAACAAGACGACGAATAGCAGAAATCGAGATAGAAGCAAAAGGATTAAGCGAACAAACATTGTTAATTTGCACATGGTAACCCCGTCTAAAGGCCAAAGGGTCAACATTACCACGGTTACGTGTATGCACGGTAAATAGTCTGCGTTCCTCTCTACATCCCGTACACGTTTGCCGGACCGACGCTGAGTTTTCAGTCGACCGTAGTCTACGGGCCACCCTCTCCGACCTAATTGTCTAATTGGCAAATAAATCCCATTGTTTTCCGATTATGCGATCGATAGGCACTACTTGATTTAACGCGACTGTTCTTTCAAGTATCAAGGGGACCGATTGTGTATTTTCGTCTATAACTTTCTTTGCCTCTCATACTTTCCTCTGACATGAAGAAATACGATTGACTATGAGCATAGTAAAAATATAATTATCCGTAGAGATGGCATAGGCTCACGAGAGTGAAAATTACAGATGCAAATGCAAGCAATGAATACATTAATTTATAATATAATTATATGATATAACCTTGTTGTAACATTCAGAAAAAGAATGATTTTAAATAGCGATTGTGTTCCAATATTGAATTTTCCACATGAATTTTTAGTTTTAGTAAACAGCTTTAACAGGGCCGATGTTCTTTGCATCGCAAAGTTTGACATGACGAACGCAAAAATTATATCTATCTAGGGGCAGAAGCCGCAACAGACATGTTTGTCTAGTTTGTGTGCGAAGGTATTTTCAATTGGCGCTGTAATATCGTGTAAACCTAATGCGCGATTGATCAAAATTCGTAGATATGTTTTAAGCGTTTCTATTGCTTTTCACAAGAAACGGAATCAAAAGAGATTGCAAAATTTCTGCATGTATTGTGAATGTAACTTACATTGCACATAATGCACATTGTCGCTTTTATCTATACATTGAGCTACAATATTATATAATTATTTATCGCAGAATGATTGTGCAAAAAAACATTCTGAATAGCCATCTACGAATTTATTAAATACACATTATTTTTTTATATAATAATGTGTATATATAATAATAGTGTATATATTATAATAAAAAATATTAAAAAATCTATTTATCTCGATTTTGAAATGTGGATGCCAATGAATCAGGATTTGAGAGATCCTCAATAATGCACCACACATAAATTAAATATAAATTAAATATCAACATATATGTTTTCGAAACATGAAAATTCTTTTTCATGGTATTTTCATTCTTGTAAATGTTTCATTCTTGTTGATATTATTCCATTTTGCTAAAAAGAATTGAAGTTTTTAATAAGGTCTCCCAGACCTTTGTCTGATGAGTGAAGGTTAATGTAACTTTTACTTACAAAATAGAAATTTATAATTTCTAAAACAACCAAAAACAGCCAACATTTCCATATACATTTTGTAATCACGTATATATGTATATTAAAATTAGATACTTTCAAGTCAAATACATCATATTTATAGATTACAATTTTATGTTGATTGTTATTTTAAAAATCCAAAATAATCATTTCATCAGTTATTTCAAAATTGAATAATTTTTGTAATAATACTTTTTATATTTTTTACTACATCATATATTAAATAAGTACAGATGCCCCACATAATTCTGAATAATGATACAAATATATATACATACGATAAATTTAAAAGAAAATCAATTTATGTGAGTAACAAGTATGTGCTACTCCTATATAATAAATAATAATAATAATAAACTTCATCTCTTACGAAATTTTTTAAGCTTAGGAACAAATTAATAAAAAAGAGAGAACACAAAAAAATTTCTTTCAAATAACTTAATTAAAATAGTAAAAAGAATACATTAACAGATAAATGAAGCAAAGAAACTTTATTTACAAATATAAAAAATAAAAGAAGTATTTCTCCTATTTTTATAAATATTTATAAATTATTATTTATAAGTAAAATTTAAAGTAGATGAAATAGAAATTATTAAAATGAAGTAAATACCAAAAGTCGATTCATTTTGCATATAAAAACGACTTTTATATGGAATGCATGCTTCTAAAACATCTTCCTAAAATGAGAATTTCTATACAATTTGAGAAATGAACTAATGGTATAGCGAATTGGTTAGAGAGACAGAGTTGAACAATTATCGGACAATAGTTTGTTAGTGAGATTCATCTGCTATATTGTTCTCAGAGAAACGTAGATTCAGCTTCAGTGCATGCATTGTTCTGTTTCCTTCTGTCAATTACATTACTACATGATACATACATCTCACAAAATACAAGACATCGTTTCAAAACTTTTATGCTATTTTTTTTAACCAATCAATGTGTAACAAAGATATATATTGTATGTATAGATAAAAACAAGGAATATAAAGTTACTAATGAGAGAATAGGGACTTATTTTTTTAAATAAGGCACTGCAATTTGGACAATCGATGAAAATTGTTGCAATTGCTGCTGAACGTGTCATATCCACTAAGCAAAAAATCATTAATATAACGATATTTAATGTTATTACGACAATATTTAATAACATGTAATATTTTCAAATGTTTTATTTAGCCTTAAATATAATATCATTTTGATTAAATTGACACTAATTTGGAGGATTCTATAATATTCTATTATAAAATAACGTTATAAACAATTGCATTATAGTGATCAACATCTCAAAAACAAATTGAATTATAATGCGAATTATTAAAAAAGTATTATAGAAATGTTCAATGTTGAAGTAATATCTTACAAACATTGCAATTTAATATTCAAGAACAGTGATTCAACATTTGTGTAATATACTATATAAACTTCCAAGAATATTAGCTCTCTGAATTAATTTTTACATAAAACGAAATATTTTTTAATACATTTCATTTACTTTCATCTTCGAGCTCTTGAATTATCTTCTAAAAAATCATTTCATTAAAACAAATGAATTAAGAATCTCATGATGTCACGCCTTTTATCGATCCTATGCAATTTTTAAACATAAGAAAATTATTCCGTCATGTCCATTTACGATATCGCGGATTATTCCCGGGTGACTTTAATATTAATTTATTCAACGTTGCAGCAACATTGGCAATATAAGATAATTAACAAAGATTCGATATTGAAAAAACATTTGCACATCAATATGATTTTAAGGTTTGTAAAGCCCATTCTACAATGCAATAGTAAGATTGTCGTAAGAGGGAATAAAATATGGCGTAAAGCATTAAGATCAAGAGTAAGCGAAATGGGTTATTCTCATTTCGTACGCCTTATTACTTTACTGCCAGCCAATCAAAGCTTATTATGAGATAAGGCGCCATAAGACACACAAGAACTTCTTACTTCCTACTGCTTACTATCATTATAGAATGGGTTTAAAAAATAAACGATAATACGAGAAAAATATCAAGATGCTCCAGGATTTTTACGTAAAATTTTTACGTAAAAATAAGAGGAAAAACTTCCAATAAGCTTGATCTTGACAAATATTATCAACGTCATGACCTTGAATAAGATTCAAGAGATTTCAGCTGGACATCTTGGATAATGCCAACGGTACTGTAACTTTCAAGCATTGTAAAAATATTTAATAAAAAAGAATTTTCTCAAAGTGTTTGAAAGCTCTCGAGATAAACGACGAGAACATAATGAAAAATGGGAAAGGAGTTCCATTTAAAAAATTCAAAGCATTCAAGGTCAAACCAATAGTATTTTTTTATGTCCCCCTTGAAATCATGTCATCTTTTGTCTAAAACATTTTTCCCTAAATGCAAATTCAAGACATATTAAGGTGGTCAATTGAAATGGGCTAATCTATACATAAATAAATGTAATTAATTCGGTGGACATTTTACTTAACAAAAAATTGTCAATACTTTTATGTTTGTATATAAATTATTATATATAGTTTATCTATATTATAATTACATTCAGAATATTTACATTTTATTCATAGCTCCTTATTATATGTAATTATTTTTTTTATGTAAATACATTGTTTTCTATCTTATTTTGTGTAATATTATTAATATATATTATTATAATATGTTATTAATATATATTATTGTAAAATAGTATTTTATTCTCGATGTTTTCAAAGGCTTCTTGATACAACCAATAAAAAATTTAAACGTAAATTTTCGCCGAGTCGATAAATTGAATTATTGATCAATAGTTAGCCATTTATCTGTAATATTTTCAATTTGTTTAAAAAGAATTGGATTTCTGAGACGAATTTTCAACTCCAGTTTTCCTCCTGTTGCTTTCCTACCATCCATAAGCTGAAATATATAATGATAAGTTCATTATTTTATTTTTATTTGCAGAGGAAGAGTGTTTTAAAAAATTAATCATTTCAATTTAATTACTGGAAAAGAATCATGTAGAGTGCATTGAGACTCTAGTGGTTGTAACTTGACCATTACTGTACCAAGTAGGCTATCACTTCGAAAGAAACCTCTGTAATATGAAAAAAAAGTATAATATAAAAATATTATTATCAAAAATATCGTTACCAAAACATCATTTTATGTTTAGAATCGTAAATATGTTGTGTGTGTGTGTGTGTGTGTGTGTGTGTGTGTGTGTGTGTGTGTGTGTGATATTTTTATAGTATTATATATTGTTATATATATTG
>Ga0157364_1003347_pt1 | contig 15502 bp, 5 predicted proteins | sample AttsexASBM2_FD_111476 | JGI IMG/M metagenome (GOLD analysis project Ga0157364, IMG submission 111476) | Fungus gardens microbial communities from leaf cutter ant in Ribeirão Preto, State of São Paulo, Brazil - Atta sexdens ASBM2 | ecosystem: Host-associated > Fungi > Mycelium > Unclassified ...
CTAATTGTGAAAAATTGTTGATATGGAACTTGAGAACTATAAGAAATAACCTTTGAAAAATCCTAGAACCTCATAAAATAATCATCCTCTCCCCACAGACAACTAGGTAAATGTTCGGACTTCTTATTTGTTTTTTCGATCGATTAAACGAACGACTAGCATAGATAAATTGGTATGTTTGTGAAACCACCATGTATTCACTTCACGTAAAAACATGTTTTCGATTACTCATTCAATATTGTACGTACATATACGTACGTATCTCCTTATATATAAGAATATACGTTGAAAAATATTATTTTCAATATTTAGCAATTAATATTAAAAACATTGTATTTTTTAAGATAGCTAAAAATATGTGTATATAAAGGATCAAAGATCAGAGATAGATTAATCTATAAACACAAATCGCCATAAGTAATATAATAGTTTTATAGCCAATAATTATATTTCTTTTATTATACACGCGAGACTATCGAGCATGAGAGAGTTAAGCGAATTTTTCGCGTCACATTCGGCTGGTCACTGACCAGATACAGCAGATAAATTGGTAGATTCGCGAATCACAGTTTGTGTAAAATGGATAGATTCTCGTGGGACATTTGTAGGAGTGTTGGTTGGTAGGGACTGACATATACGCAACGGAGAGGGTAGGGCCGAAAAGAAAGGTAGGTGGATATACCCCCGTAAATTCCAGCATTTTCCGTCGACCTATGTACACGTCCCCGTCATTCGATTCATCCGGTATCGTACCTTTTTCCCGCGACCAATGGTATTCTCCACTTTTGGATTCGACCCGCTTCGATGCCCTCGAAGGCGCTGCCGGATAAAATGTATGTACACGTTGTACCTACAATACGTACGACGAGAATAACGTTAGAACGAGAATAACGTTATTCACCGTTCAATCAATATGCCGATAAAAATATAAAAACAAGAGTGATATTAATGTTTTATTCGGTTATAATGCTTATTCCTATATATTCCTATATATTATAGAATAACGCTTTAAATCATTTTTTTTTCTTCTTAACATATTATGCAAATGTGAAAATTATATATCTATATAATATTTGATGAAGTGTTTCGATCGAGCAATAATTATTAAAACCATATAATAATTAAAATTCCCAAAATATATATTTTATACATTTTCTTTAATTTAAAACAATTTAATTAAAAATTAATGGATTTGCTATTATATGTGTAGTTGAAAGGTCGACTTTTTGTGCAATTGTTACGAATTATATGTATTAACCTGCACACCTGTTAATCATATAATACTTCAGCATTTCAAAAATTTTACAAACCAATATTAAAAAATTACGTGTTTTATACAAAATGCTAACTCTTTAAACAAAAACGTTCGCAATATTAAAATAAATTACATGAAGTTATATATCTCCGTGGCAAACGTCATTACATACTCATACGTTCATTGCATGCGTCAAGGGAGATATAATATTAATTTGAAACTGACAAAATTGCATCGTTCAGTACAGGCTTTCTTCCTCCAGTGATTCATTTCCCAAACCTATTCAATAAAATGCTCTAATTTTTTGATGGAACGCGGAAGCAATATGAGCGGTTTTAATTGTTTATATTTCAAATACACGTCTTCCTCTGTGCAAGTACATAAACTGTACCAGCCAAATTTATACGTTATTGTTACTGTTAATTGAATGTTTCATTCGATTCTCATTCATTAAATTTAAATCGAATTGATTAATATTAAAAGATACGAAATGCCGTAATGCAGTATTTGACATGATTGTAGCTTATACCGATTTTTTTACCTTTTTTTAATTTCCATACTGTTTTTGTAAAATTTTAATTATCAAATTGCAATAATAAAATTTCAAAAATTCTAAATAGTCTCTTAGTACAATTTTCCAATATGATCTATAATTCATGATTTCGAGAATATAACTTATTTATTTTTTTATTTAAACTTATTCTGTTGTTTAATTTAAACTTGTTATTATTTTTATGTATTACATAATAATTTATTTAACGAAAGAATTGATAGTTTAATAGTCGAATTATAAATTTGTAAATATGTAATATATTTAATGATAATAATTGCGCGTGATTAATTATTTTAAATGATTATATCTATGATTAATCTACTCTGAATTAAGAAGTGGAATTAAATAATAAATTAAAAAAATTATTGTCCAGAAATCCAGGTTTCTTTTAAGTCATCTCTCGAGAAATATTTTGTGTACTCACAATTTAATTGGCTAAAAGATTATTATGTCAATTGGCGAAATAATTTAAATTTTGCCAAGATTAAATGTGTCTTTTTCAAAATAAACTTCATGTACTTATAATGAGAAATTATCGAGACTTTAAAAATCAGAAACCGCCACATCGACTTCTAAGATCAAATGTTTTCAATGCTTTAAGTTCATCTTCCATCTCAAATTATTCTTTAAGCGTAGCCATTATCGTCAATTCTTTCACTTATTATAAATGTTCGCGCGGAAATATGCATATCTAATATCATAATTCAATCTTGATGAATGTAATGCTTTCAGGGACAATTGATGCTTTCTTATCAAAATTCAATGCAGCAAGTGCTTGCGGAAATCTCGGAAATTCTTGCGAAAGTTCCGGCACTTGGCGCGATTTAAGTTCACCGCGAATCGTGTAACTGACGAAAGAATTAATGATCCTTTTGGAAGCCAGCAAGAATATATCATCTCAATTCGTCGTCATGAACGAGCATGGAAATTCATCTGTGAAAAGTTTCTCTGCTTTATCTCATCGAACGACCGAAAAAAAGAGAGGGTAGTCAAGAAGGATGACGAAGGGTATACGTCGGATTTAATCTCGTATGTTCGTTCGTGTGCCCCTAACGATAAATTTATCATCCTTGAGTAAAACGAGACACGTCGCACAGCCAACCTGTATAAATGCAAATCACGATCGGGGAATGTTTTACCGTTTTCTATCTTTTCGGCTCCGTGGTTCGGAGCGAATTTAATTGCAGTAAATGTACGATTCTCTCTCTCTCTCTCTCTCTCTCTCTCTCTCTCTCTCTCTCTCTGCCTCTTTCTCTTTCAGAGTCCCTTAATTATTATAATAAGATTCACCTTTATCGCACTTCCACTTTGTGCTTCATTACACGGCATTATAAACCTTTTTAACGAAGAATATATATATATATATATATATACTTTAAAAAGTTGTAATTAATATAGATTAACGTATTTAATGATAAAGCATCTTTGAAATGCATGAAGTGTTTACGATCACATAAAATATTCTAGAACCCTGCTTGTTTCGTTTCAAATCTTTACATCTACAAAGAAAAGAAAAAACACGCGTCATTAGACGTTGCGTAAATATAGTTCGCGAGAATACCAGGAAAAAGCCTCGCAATTTCAGAAGTTATTTATGTAAATGCATTTCACGATTCCAGTTGCCAAACTTATCTTCACTCTAAACTACTTAAGCGTTGATCTTATTACTCCAATAAACGAAGACTGCCAGTAAGGCAGCGTGGTTGTAAAGTACTTTTGAGGCTAATCAGTTAGTGCCTCGGTAAAATGGTAATAAGGTAAATCGTAGCGAGCTATAAATAAATTGTTCAATTATTGAACATTTAGGTATTCAGTTCCTTTCAATTATGAAATGACTTATAAAGGTTTCGTTTAAATCGCAATCATAATTATAATCCTTTCCAGACACTACGAAAATGAATAATCTATTATACATATTAGTCTCCGTTTCTCTTATGGGAATGTCAGTTATAGTTTGTCACCCAAATTAAATTTCGCATTTAACAATGATGTAGCAATGTACAGTCGTCTTTAAAAGTTTATCACGCCGAAGAAGAATAATAATGCGTTTATGCAGCAATATAGTCAAGCGCAAAAGTTTATATAAATCTCATAAATGCAAGTGGCCAATAACTATGCAAGAGTCAATGCGATTTAGCGTGGTTCTTATCGAGACGAGATCTACGACGTCAGCTGGAGAGATTGATTTTATCCAGCAGAGCCACTTTCCAGTTCGTGGCTTTTGTCCTAGCTTTTCCCACGTCGTATTTGCACTGTGTCGTATCTCCACGCGATACATCGTCGTTTAATAAGAAATGGAAATTTCAACAATTGAATTATCGTCTCCAGCAGGATTTCCATTTAACTCTGATCGAGTAGCTAGATGACATTAAAATGAATCGCGTGGCAAACAATGGGTTTATACGACTCAACAAATTTGCCTTCAATCATTAAGCATCCCTAGCGTCCTGATTCAGAAGCGTCAATATACTTGAATGATGCGGACAACTGGTTTAAAGTACAGAATGGTTAACCGATGTCAACGTCGAAATGTTAACCGTTTCTATTTGCACGGATAGCGCAACGGATCCGTTCGTCCATCATTTAGGTTCACGCCCTATGCATGTTATTAAGCTTGATCCTTCTTCGGAACAGTCTGCTTTTAATAGATCAACCGTGAATAGCAAATTTTTGACGAAATCCATCCATTTCCCCAACAAAAACATTAAATACGTTAAATTTATAGCTAAAGAATCCCGTTATTTAAATTCTGTTAAATCCGCTTATGCGCGTAAGCTAAAGAAAAGAATGAAATTTTTTGTTATCTTTTTATATTCTGAAAATGTAATTTATTAAATATCATTTATTTTTAATTGTTTACATCTCATTATATATATCATTTATTTTCAGTCATTTTTAAATTTATCATCTATATCTTGATACAACAATTATTAGTAATTTTAAATATTACTTCTTTGTTGTTATTCATTATTATTCATTACATTAATCGTTGAATAATTATGTAGTTACAAATTTTATATGTACATACACATATATACAATATATATATGTGTGTGTGTGTGTGTGTGTGTGTGTGTGTGTGTGTGTGTACATTTAGAGTATTTTTTCAATTTTTTAAATTAATGTACAGGATGATATATCTTACAACTATATGATTACGCGATAAACAAAACGAAGAAAAGGATGGATGGAAATAAAATACGGTAGCTCCTTGGAGCACGCAAACGAATGCGTGAACACGCCGGAAGGGGCTCGAGTCGATTTTTGTTAGAGCAGCTCGACGATCTTTCTCTTCCAGCAATTTGACTTTCAAATTTCCTCTACCGCGGAAAAATGTACTCTTCGCCGCGCCGTTGCTATTGCTCGAGAGCATCTTCGAGGGACTACTACCTTACCGTTCACCATCGTCGCACCCTCTCTGGCGTCAGGCAAGCGGGCATAAAAATGATAGCTACGACGGGAACCGTCGGTTGCACGGAGATTGATTTGCAACACTCGGTTCAGAGCGGAAAATCGCTATCATCTCGTACCTTCCGGGCAACCGCAAGGTAGAATCACATTTTTGAATATGGTCGCGCTTCATCTCGCTGTTTTAACCGCAAATCATATCCACTCGATGTAATACGAGGTGTGCTATGAGGTGTAAACTCAGATTTATGAACTTAAATAAAGATTTATGAACTTAAATAAAGTACGTTGAGATTTCATTTAGTTAATAGAGTGTGGAATTGAAAAGTATGCGACGTAAACTTTGAGATCGTATCTAATCTGAAGGATAGCTTCAATAAATAAAAAATAAAATTTATATATTTATGTACACTTCTTTGATAGCACGTATCCACATTTTTTCATAATAAGGTCTTTACAATATCATTTCACCAAACAAATGAATTTATATATAATTATGGTATTATTTTTGCTTCAGTTTACGATTGCTTCAAGTCCGATAGTAAACGGCGCGCAGTTTATATAACTCGAAAGATTTATAATTTAGATTTTACATATAAAAATATTATGGAGTACCAAAATTTAGTTTCGACCGTCTTGGCTTTTTTCCTATTTAATATATTTTTTTAATGATAAATGCACGGTTAGGCAATTTAATTCTACTGATGTGTTAATATATTTATGATCACATCGTTTGGATCAATATATTTAAAAGGTTCTAAAAAATAAAAAATAAAAGTTTTCATACAAAAGAGATTTTATATTCATAAACAAACTCATCAAATATCAGAGATTAAAGTTTTTCCATAGTAAAACATAAAATATTAGAGGAATATTAACAAAATAAATTACATTTTGGGTTAAATAGATTCGAACAAATCAACAGGGTTAATAAAGAATCGATCAACACACAAAGAAAAGAGAGATAAGAAGTAGATATAGAGAGATAGATTTTTCGAAGAGTAGTATACAGGTTTTTTTTCATTACTTCCGAACAGTCCATATCGTAAGCAAGTACATGCTCTGATTGCGAAAACGGAAGTCGCGCACGAGAGCGAGCGGGGACAGTCCGGGTAAATATTGATTGAAACGGTTGAAAAGACAATCTATATGCATAGAATGCATTTGTATATACCGCGTGACGCGAAGGTGATTTGGACAAAAAATACAAAAATATTTGATGTTATTCTCCGATTCGAGAAACAACTTATCGTTCTTCTTAAGGCAGAAGAGACGTGTGTCGTTTCCCAACTCCACGTGATTAACTACGGTTGAGAAGAGTGTGCAATTCGACACTTCCAGTCACGCGATACCGCATATTTATGCGGCATATTCAGGCAAAATGGTGTAAAACGTGTTGAATTATATGCGGCATTCGCGATAGAAGAATGATTAGATGGGGCAAAACTAATAGACGATAAAGTATCACGATCAATAATTACAAGGGAGAATTCGGTTAAAATGCATGCAATCGATCGGGCGTGTCGTGGACATAAAAGCCGCGCCACTTCATATCTAAACTTTCAAATAGTCGTGAATTTTGTTTCTAAGAGTGCAAATTTATTCCTCAATCTGGGATATAGATGGAAATCTAAATAACAGCAATTTGCGGGTAATAAACCGCGAAATCAAGATTATGAGATTTTCACGATTTAGACGATTTATTATCATTTCACTCGGTTTATAATAATGTAATAAAATAATGTAAAATATTACAAAAATAAAGATATATTAATTTATATTTATTGTGTCAAGAATCTGTACGTATAGAAAAGAACGGTTTTGTCAAAGTATCTAAAAATTAAACTAAATCTGGAAATAATTTTGTTGCATTAGCAAAATAATTGTACAGGACGCTCAAGCTAATTGTTAAAATGTTAAAATTAAAATCCTTTGCAGCAAACCATTATGTTATGAGCATAATTGATAGTCCAACAAAATTATTTTCAAATTTGTGTGTGTGTGTGTGTGTGTGTGTGTGTGTGTGTGTGTGTGTGTGTGTATCCAGTATATATATTAAATTTTTAAATACAACGAAAACGTCTTTTTCACGTACTTATATATTTAATCGAGTGTAATATTTTCTACCTCTTTTTCTTCAACTTCATTTTATTTTTCCCATTTTTCTTAGACCAACATAAACTATCGGCAAGAAATATTCCGAGTTAAAAATACAAGAATAAAACTGGACTTCCATCTGCCGTTAGTGGTTTCCGATGTAGGAAGTAGGCGAGTCACTTGAACCGTGCACTTTTATGCGACACTCTTGTTCTTCTCGTGGATAGTATAGACTGGACCCGCGTGCTCCGTCAACGCCACCGAGGAATGCAGAAACTCCGACATTACTGACGGTGCGGTGCGGCGGATGCGTTCACCGTGTTTATCGTCGCTGACCGAGAAGAATGAGAAACGTGCGATATTCGCCTTGTCGTCCTTGCGTCTAAAGTTTTTCCATTATACGTGAAAGCTGTGTATCCGCGGAAGCGTAACGTCGGCGTCGCGCTGCCTCACGACGGACAAGATCGCGCTGGATGCTGGATCGCAGTGGATGCTCACCCGGGCGAATAAACCGATCGCGGAAGTGACATTGCATATAGAGAAATGAAAGGCCGCTGTCTGACAACAGCGGGTACGTGGGAAAAGTTACAATCGTGGATTATGAAATATATCGCGCGAATTAATGCCGCACGATACACTATCCTCGATCCCGACACGTCGCGTCGCAGCGATATTTCAGCATCGCTCGTGAATATTTACTTCGCCAAACGGCACTTCCACGACCCGCGGCGTCTTTTCCTCGCTGTGTCGTTAGTTACGCCGTATTTATTGCGAGCTGCGTCGGAAGAAAGCTGATGACAATTAATTTTATTTTTATTTACGCAATTAACACGGAGTGTCCTAGAAATCATATTCTCGTGATAAGAACTTCTGACAAATCTAAAAAAAAAGAAAACATTCTCTCGCGAATTACTAAAAGCTTCGTGCAAGAAAGAAAGATATTTTTTTTTAATATTCATTATACGAAAGATTTTATTCAGAAAGAATTAATCTTTTTGCCTTTAGGTATACTTTTTCAAAGTTCGGATCATCCTGACTTTTTGCTGACAATTGCATTGAGCTCAGAAACTATTTATATATGTTTTCACTTTGAAACAAACGTCGTTCTTCATGGCTTGACACGAATCCAACATTTCCATTGAGGAGAAATATGGCTATGTGTATACAATATATATATATAGAGGGACAACATGTGTATTATGATGACGTGCGGAAAGTAGAAATTGTCAGATATACGAACAATATACTCCGCATTTTTTGTTCCTTTCAATTTTTTTTTTTCATTGCGCGACGACGGAGTAAACGATTTCCCGACACGTATGCAACAATATTCGCTGGCTTCGCCCTTTTTTTCCACATTTTGATACGTGTCAGCTCGTCCTGCGAACGATGGACCGGATGCTACGTATAGCAGGGAGGAAAAAAGGCAACGCAACACAGATGATAAAAGGTAGAGGAAGCTGCAGGCAACGGCGGACTTCAATAAGTATCCGGAGTTCGCTATAATAACCTTTGCAAAATGATCAAATTGCAAGTATAACGTATCATTATTAACACCGGATTAAATATAAGATTTTACGCTTTGACATCATAACAAAAAATTAAATTCTTTATTAATTAATTCTCGTTTTATTAGAAGAATAATAATCTTGTTTCTGCATTTACTCAAATTATGTCAGTATCGTTGGAACAAGAATATTGTATTGTCGTTAGTTTATGAATAATCATGACAAGAGGTGCTTTCCATTTTACAATTTTGCTGAATGTTATGATTATTCATATCAGCTAGGGGCGGAAATAATAAATAACAACGGTGTATTTAAAGTTTCCTGCAAGTTTAATATATAGAATGTCAAAAAACTATCGGATATTCTATCAATGAAAGATTATTTTTATACTTGCGATCGATTCTTTCTTTCCGGAAATGTGAAAGGATTATTTATTACAACTTTTCGATATTTTTTCGCTGTACTATAACTATATTTTAAAATTTTATTAAAATAAGTTCCATTTTCAATTTAATTAAAAAATATAATTTTATCGCGCGCGTTTATTTACATTATATTTCTGAAATTCTTGGAAAGAGCTCTTTCCTCTTTAATTACTTGTAACTTTGAAATTAATGATGTCTCGTTTTTGTTAAAGAGAAATAAACTTAGATTGATCTAAGAATTCCATTCTGTTAAAAGAGTTTTTTTATTTCTATTAAATTTTATTTCTATTAAAAGAAAGAAGAGATTAAGATTAAAAATCTCTCTATTATGGAATATCAAAAAGTATCTAATATATTTTCAATATTTAGTGTGAAAAGCATGCATTTTCAATAAATGAGTAAAATTAATCGTATTCTATTAAAATTAAGCACTTCTAGGTTTATTCAACCTATTATCCAGGTAAATTAGACGCGGATATTCAACTGATATCTATGTAGTTATTCGAATCGACTAGATTATGGAACTGAAATATCTAAAATATTAACATGTAATCGGAGATTTTTCTTGGTACCGTTTCTGCTTTACGATAACGATATCGTATTTTTCAATCAAACTGTTTGTATTTTTTATTTAAAATCCTTTTTTCGAAATAATTAATATATATTATTTAAAATCTACAAATATTACAACATATATTTTACAAAAATAATTTTTGATTTATTTGATATTGATAAAGATATTAATTTCTTTCAAATATCTTCTCTTCTCTTCTTATTTTTCAAATTTTTCTATTCCTCAAACTACTGATATCTAATTTGATATCAAAGATAAAATATTCAAATAAAATATCGACTCATGTGCCAATTTCACACGTACTTTTGCCGCTTCAGTCCAAGCGAGGAATTTCCTAAAAGATAGAGATCTAACCGATCTAAAGCAAAGATCGTCATGACCGATAAAAGGGTATGAAAGGGTAGAAAATAGGTAAGATTCGAGACGCTTGGTTTTTCCATGTAACTGTCGTTGCAGTTGCGACGTAATCGAATCGAAACTATAATAACTTTGTCCCGAGCGCGGTACCTGGCGGTAAACTCGATTTATCTCCGAGAGGAGCGACAACAGTCAAAGTCGGCCGGTGTGAATGACGAAGAAGGACCGAGGAGAAGCAAGTAGTCTGTGTGCTAAAAGACGATCGATAGCCACGCGGCGGACCGATTCCCCAGTATTTCCCTATCTTTTCATAGTTACGGCCTCATAAGGGCATGGAAACGTCTCCCGTTTTATAAAACGGGCGATCGACGGAGCCTGATATTTCTTCAGGATGAAAAGGCAAGAGAGAGGAACAGATTTGCCTGTCATTTGCTGTTAATGTCTCGCGAGGCGTTTACGTCATTTGGTCCGGCATCAAATGTGATGGAAGATTGAAAGACATTGATCGATATATTATTACCACGTAAAAGGAGGCACGACCAAAATTTCCATGAGTACGGCGAAATATTATGGCAAGCAATAATGTTGCAACAAAGATTAATTTTCAATTACTTTCTGAATTTATGTCTTTTTATTGAAACAATTTTTACACTGAAGTAATAATTCAATTTTCAACCTGTGGTCGAGAAAAAGTATGCAGATCCTGATTTATGTTACGTATTGTACTGGCGTATATTCGGGTCGATAAAATTATCTCTCATTATTTATATTTCCTCATTGTTCTTTGGTGAGCGTGCAAGAGAATATTTCTTGCCAACTAAATTTAAACGTTTTATTATCATAAATATCTGAGTACAGTATTTTATGTACATATATATTGATAGAATACACGACCTTGATCAGGGATCGTCTGTTAGATAGGAAGTTAAATTATGTATACGGGATATTGACAGTCACTTTCTATCGGACATATTTCGAGGTGAATTCCATCTTTAGAGAAAATTTAATGGAAGGGAAAGAACGAGGAATTAAGTTTGAAGAATTCAGGCGGACTCTACTCTAACACAGGCGCTTCATTATACTCTCTGCTTTAATTAGGAATTTCATTATCGAGAAATTTAACATAAAAAATTAAAAAGCAGCGTGCAAGGTTATCACCTGCCGGTTGCAGCCATCTCGCGGTCTTCAAATATTTTCATTATAGATTTATCGTAAAATATATTTTCTCACTATATTTACGAGAAAAAAAATGAACATTTCGTGACAAATTAAGGAGAAATCGACGCGATGTGACGTTGTCGTAATATATGCTCGACGCTAACCGCCAAGAGGGCTATCCGACAAGAGGACTAGAGAAGAAGTCAACGAATGGCCGAAGAGATATGATCGTCCGATAAAAAGTTCCGCTGGGGACGATGGGGTTTCTATCTTGTCGCGTAAAAAGGGTGCGCTATTCAATAAAAGCGGAATAATTAACGCCGTCGTAGCACGTGTGTCCGGTGATAAATCTCTAAGTTATATTGGCTTCCCAGAACTATGCGGATGCTTAAACGGAGTTTAACTTTAACGATTAACGCGCCAACGTGACTATTCGGTTTCGACCGAATGAGATCGGGATCGAGTCGTCAAGCTCGCGAGGAGGATATAATTATTATGCGTGACTTATAGTATATAAATACAAGAACGTAAGTGAATTGTATATCCAAGGCTACAATCTATTTGACTTGATGCTACAAGTAAATGCATTCGAAGCATTCTCCAATTGGTCAATTAGTAAAATTCTTTCTTTTGTATAATTGGTCGATCAAATATTTCGAAACATTTATTTTATATCGTTAAGGACATTCTCCGACTGCAATTGTGTTCAACGTAATGAACACATTTGTGCTCACCATTATGAAAATTTTTATGAAAATTTATTTCATTTTTATATAGTAATAAGATATTCCATAAGTGTTAATGTGTTTATACAAGTTTTTTTATACAATATAAAATGCCTCCCGTCTTCGAAAACTTCCGCCAGTCGAAAAAATAGCGATTTTACTTACTGTGTTACTTACTTTGCTTAATGACAAATGCTTTTCTTAAAAACATATACTGCAAGCCATATTCAGACAAATTTCATATTATTCCTTGTGGTATCAAGTTTTATATCTCATTGTTTCAAAAAATTGTTAAAAAAAACTTTTTTACAGTGATATAATAAAAAGATTACTTTCGAATAAGTTTTAGATAAGGATCCTATGTGTATATATATATATATATATATATATATATATATTGTATATATATTGTATATATATATATATATATATATATATATATATATATCTATATGTTAATGTTGATTTATTTTTATATAAAAATATATCTCTAACTGTATTAAAAGGATTTCACAGGATTTAATTATGGTAGATATAATTATTACTCTTCGTATATTTGATCCCACAAATATTATTCCCTGGAAGGTTTCGTGCATAGATACAGCAACGGGGAATTACTGGAGCTCTGTATGAGGGAAGCCTAAGCAGAGATACTGTACTGCGGAAAGTATACAAACTCCAAACTATCACGTCGCATGTCATTACCCCATCCAGTTAGCGATGAGCAGCGTATGATTAACGGGGCGATAATCCTGTTTAGAAATTCTTTGGTAGTTTGTGAGCGCGTAATTACTGATTTTAATGAGCTTGGTATAAGTGACTAAAGACTAAAGCTTCCTTTGAAAGCTTGAAGCATGCTTCTGCATTCTTATCCTCTCCGTGCCTGTTTCCTATGAACAGAGACAGTCTCGTTTCTTTCGCTACGACAAATGTATCGTGATACGAGTGCGAATACGATATTATTTTTATCCTACTATGTATCTGGGAAATCGTATTCCCAAAAGAAGCGAGAGACCGTGAAAAAACGGCCGAGATCCATTAGATTCATGTGTATCGGGTTTTTATTGGAATAATAGCTTTTCTTTTTCGGGACGTTAGAAACAGCTTTTCTTATTCGGATAGAACGAAAAAGTTGATCACGTCTGTTTCGAAAGTGGAAATGGAAATTTATAATATTTAAATTTCGCACGCGCGAATCATTTAATTCAAATGTTGTACTGAATCCTCGTATTATTTCTTCTAATACTGCTGTAAACGCGATCACATGCTAAAACAAATATTACCGCAACAAGTATCTAACATACTTGACGTGACTTTTATGAACGTGAGAGAAGTTTGGGTTTGGCTGTATACCGGACTGGTTTCCGTCGCTTATACGTTCACTCTCCTCCGGCATCGTGAAACTTAACAGGCACTCGTCTGCAAGCTCGACATGCTATATATCTATATATCTATATATATCTATATATATATATATATATATATATATATATATATATATACTTAAAATTGTATATTGAGTGCCTGTGCAAGCAAACAACGGCAGCGACGTTATTAATTAAATAAGTGGAATATGAGAAAAACGGCTGGTTTTAATATTTACACGGAAAATAAGCAAACTTCAAACAAACCTTTAAACGATGACAATAAAAATTAACAAACAGAAATAAATAAATAATTCTGTCATATCAGATTGCTTCTTGCCACAGCACAACGATCAAAAAATATTCAATTTCTCTTAATGTATGTTTTTAATTGCATAACAGGATCCTTTTTTTTATTTTCTTCCGCAATTGAAAAATAACCGAATTTAATAAAAATAAAGTAATAAATTAATAAAGGAGTGTAAAGGCAATGAGAGCCGACATAGTTGTGTAATTAAAAATAATATATATGTCAATCACCAATTACAGATGTTTCAACCATAGGATTAGGTCATCGACAGTGTAACAATAAGTTATCGGAATCAAAATTGATGCGTTGTAAAACAATAAGGCTAATGTAATTACACGCGCGTTATAACGGAACATCGTTGCTGAGTACAATTTAAATGACTGAATTCTTGTTTGGATATTCAGCTAAGTACAATAGACGATAATGAAGTTTTTAATTTTGGACAACAATCTAATTCACTGACATTAGCCTTGTTGTTTTACAACGCATCAATTTTGATTTCGGTGACTTATTGTTTCATTAAAGATGAGCTATCCTATGGTCGAAACATCTGTAATTGATGATTGACATATATATTATTTTTTATTACACACTGTGTCGGTTCTCATTGGCTTTACACTCCTCTATTGATTTAATCTTTGGAGCCTTCTTTAATTTTAATTGTTAATTTTAATTAAAAATAAAGTATATATGTACAAAAGTAAACAAATATAGTCTATTATAAATATATGCAAATGTGAATTATTCTATTAAGTATGAAAACGAAAATTATCTGCAAATATGACACGTAATATATATGAAAATCAGTAATGTATTGCACCAATAATTATTATTAATTGCGCAATAAGCTAAATAGTCTCTAATATTATTTCAATAAACAAGCAATTGGCATTAAAATACTGTTATTTGCCGGAGTAATCCCTCAAATATGATAAGGCTTAATGGCCGATTAACTCACCATTAACAAACACGCGACTACAAATTGTACGCGCACACACAACATGCCTTGCTAATTACTCCAAATTAAGATGCATTCGTGACAGGGTAGAAAGCAGCTTCATGCTCGCCGGAATAGCGAAACGTATAACGTGATCACTTTTGGCTGTCCTTCCTGTCTCTCTTTGGAGCCATGGCGCATAGCGATCGATATTAGGAAATTAGGTGGCCAGAATACAACGTTGGAAATTAAGTTCAAACCTTCTTAAAGTACAAATCTAAATAAACCAAGTAATTATTTTTAGATATTAGAAAAGTTCATGCAGCGAGACTCTTGTTAAATAATTACATATCTTTCTTAAATGTGACAACCCTGAAATTATCTTTTATAATAATAATAATAATTTTACCAACATTAAGTTATTAAAGACAGAAATTATTATTTCCAAAATTACGATTTCACAATACACTTTTTTCTATACAAAACTTAACTGCTGTATAATTGGTGCGAATTAACTTTATATTTTAAGTCAAATGACAAGACATGCTCTTCATCTCCATTGCAAAATGAGACATACTTAGCAGAGTTACGTCTATTTCATAGACTTGCACTCTAGCTTTATATACGTCATAAACGAAACGTCTCATCTAGTGAAATCTTGAAAGGAAATGAATATTCAGAATAAGGACTGCTTTTAACCAGATAATTTATCCTAACGATTGCACGTAGACATACACACACACACACACACACACACACACACACACACACACACACACACACACACACACACACACACACACACACACACACAAACACACACACACACAC
>Ga0157364_1003348_pt1 | contig 15500 bp, 5 predicted proteins | sample AttsexASBM2_FD_111476 | JGI IMG/M metagenome (GOLD analysis project Ga0157364, IMG submission 111476) | Fungus gardens microbial communities from leaf cutter ant in Ribeirão Preto, State of São Paulo, Brazil - Atta sexdens ASBM2 | ecosystem: Host-associated > Fungi > Mycelium > Unclassified ...
GAAATGGACGAAAAGGTCTAACTTGACTGCGATAGCCCTTGCCTCATCTTCAAAATTCTTTTCCATTAAGTTTTTACGGCATTATATCCGACCCCTCCAGATATCATGACGTTGTGCTATATCTACCTTGTCAAAATAAAATAGCCTTTTCTTGGAAAGATCTCGACATTAAGAGTATGTCCGTGAATATTAAAATATGTTATAAATAAGTGTCTAATATACATTACGCTCAAAATTTTTAGCACACTCTCTATTTACAGAAATTTTATATATAATATAAAAAAGAATAAAATACAATGTATATATACGTTATGTTTTTAAATTTAATATTACATATTTTTCATTAAAACTTCAAAAAAAAATTTATTTTTAATCAAAATTTATACTTTTTCAAGTTTAATCTTTTTGAATTTTAATAATAGAAGCCAAATTCTTGTTATTCTGTCGATAAGTTCTTTAAGTATCCTATAGTTCGGCAGACTGCATTAGTGCGAACTAAATGCGAACTTTTTCAGTGCCATGCATTCGGCTTGTACGCTTTATGTTGCGTTACGATTGGCAAATGAAAATTGACCCAATGTAGTGCTGAATTTATATTCGGATCAATCGAATGAACTAAACGAGTTCAAGGAATGTTGCACTAATATTTCTGACAGTGCAATTTAGCATAATACTAAAGTGGTTCTGCACCATATCAGAGCAGCACTAGAGCGAAGTCAATGCACGCCGAAATCGCTATTAATCAAAGATTTGTGTTTTTTTAATTTGAAATTCAATTTATAATTTTTCTTCGAAAATGTTTTTGTACCGTTCTCTTAATCATCATGATATCCAATTAAATATTTCTTTTAATCAATATTTATTCTGTTTAAGAAATTTACTTACAACTTCTGTTTATTATTTTTTTTTCAGTAATTCGCGACTCTAATACTTTTGTAACTGAAAATAAGATAATAATATATCATATTCTAATTTCATTTTTATGTATTATAATATTTATATATATAATTTTATATTTTTATATTTTATAGATGAAAAATGGAATTGTTAACAAAACATAAAACATGTTAAAATTTTTTTTAACTTTGATATGACAAAACGCAAAACGTATGATGAAAACGACAAAATTTTCCTGGATAAGTCATTATTGATCATCGAAAGCTTAAATTCATAAACGATGTTCTATTAGCTACGACGTGAATGAAAAAAAAATAAATTGCCAACATAAATGATAAAAATCGAAGAGAAAAGACGGAGAGAAAAATGCCTACAGTTAATAAACAGCGGTCTTCTATTCATGGATTCGCACGTCGTGCGATCGCAGTGCATGGAAGAGAAAGTCTCAAGTCGCGACGCAAGCTGACTCTAAACAGAGCAATCAATCTTGGCTTAATGAACTCTTAATTATTTCGAGGACATGCTAGAGCGGAGAGGGAAACTGCCCGTATAATGGAGGTGCAAAGTACGCGCGGCCGACTGTATGCAAGGCGAAAAGATGGCGGGTACGGGGATGGAAGAGCAACTCTGTGAGTCTGGGGGTACTATTAGATAAATATAGGGAGAAACAGCGCCACGGGAGAAGCAACGAAATGAAAATAAAGGGGCACTCCGCGACTACGGTTCTCTGGCCTCATGTGCAGCAGAGCGACGCCGAGGAAACCAAGACACGTTTCTGACGCATGCTGTGAACTCTCTTAACAGGGAAAAAACAGGCAGAAAGAAGCGAACAGAATGACGTGAAAGATGGACATAAAAGGTCTTGTTTACTCAGATTTCTTTAATCATGCTTCCAATTCATGCGAGGCTGCAATCTTGAAGAATAATTAACAACAAACGTACATGTTTTTATTTATTCCTTAAAATATACTTTTAATTCATATCTGAGTAGTGCATTTATTACGTATATTTTTATTCCTGATTTATATTTTTTTTTCCTCATTAACTAGATAACCAGGTTGGGTCGTACAATTTCGCTTTCATCTAGGAGATATTACTTCATTACTTTGTTTACAGCCTAGGAGAGAGAATGACGTAATTTCGGGCGAGCGCCGGTCTCGTCTACCTCAAGTATGAGGAAGAAAAATTAAAAAACATTGCGGGTCGGGTCACGAACGGCTTATAATATACACCGTGGAAATTACGCGGGCAGCCCGACGACGTAACTTCGAAAATTACGCGAGTAGGGTACGAAAAGTTTGCGCGATCTAACTACTACGAAGTCAGTCCACGGTGCGGCCCTTATTCACCGCCCTCGTGGGACTTGGCCACGGCACCGGTTATTACACGGAGGGTTGGTCTCGGCTTGCCAAACGTGCCGACAAAAAAGTCCCATTTAATACGACGAAATTCACTGTGACGCACCCTGTACACATCGTGAGCCGCTTAATAATATATTTCGCTTGTCGCGCATCGCTCTTTATTAAAGCTCGAGCAGCACGTCCACTCAGAATCTTTCATATTTATAATCAAATGAGATGACACTCGGAGCAGAGATTAATATTTGGAGGCGCGAATAGTTTCAATGATTACTTTTTAATTAAAAGACTAATCTTTACATAAATAGCCGCTAATTAAGAACTATACATATAATCAGGATTGGCAACCAACGCGTTACTTGTATTATTATATATGTATTATGTATGTACTATTTTGTTGATCGTTACTTTGTTATAATAACGATTTGGTAATAACATGGTGAATTTTTTATGACGGTAATGGTAACATCAGAGTTAGAAAAGTTATTATTTGTTAGATTGAAAAAGTTATTCGATATTGTGAAAAAACAACTCCTAATTTGTAACTCGTTTCTTGTGAAGTAACATTACGCGTTACTCGTTAATTATTATTTTTTTTCAGTAAGTAACGCGTAATGGTGACAAATTATTTTTCAAAGTCGCTTTTTCAACCTTAGCATAACTTTAGCGTTAACTAATTACCATCATAAAAAATATCGTCATCAAATTGTTTACTATAAAAAGTAACAGCAAAATAACTGAAAAATAACGTTTACCAACACTGAGTATAATACATAGACGCAACAAATTAGATGAATTATGTGCTTAATCTTTAAGTGGGATGCTCAGAGTACAATAATCAAATTTATCTTTATATTTTTTTATTTTAATATGAATAGAATAGAGTTAAATTTACATTAAAAATAATAAGACTTTTAAATCATAATAAGACTTTTTATTTTCTTTTTGCAAAACAAAGATTTTTAAGATAACTTAAACATATAAAAATTAAAAATTTTTATTTAAATAAAAATGCAAATAAAGATGCATCGTATCTGCGAGAAATACAATTTGAATCTTAACCGGTTATTGTGGTCATGAAACTCTGATCGTCCGAGTAGGTTTTTAGCCCTGTTTTTAAGTCGCAAGTATAAAACGGGCGCTTATTCAGTAAACGGGAAATAGCCGAACGACTGATATGCAGCGTTGTAAAAACGCAGTATAAAGAATTTCGATGTTCACGGGAAACCACGGAATACCGCAATGATAAGCGAGTGCCCGCGGAATATTCGCATGCCAATAATTCTGCTTCAATACGCCGGCCGCCGATATTGACGTTTTCACGAAAGGCTAAACCGCGTGATCGATATATTACGATTAGGTGTCACGATACGCGCGCCTTCCGAGCGTGAAAGCCGAAACGGCAGGTTTGATCATAAAGCTGACGGGCTAGTTTAAAGGCAGCGGATATTTATCATCGTTCGGTGGGAAAAACGGGAAAGGCGGTTTGCGTAACGTGAACTAAACATGTATAGCGCGGGCAAGTAGCCGGATACTTCTTTCGTCACTGTTCAGAGAAGAAAATGAAAGTGTCACGGGACACAACATGCCCACCTGAAACATGCATGGCAGGAGATAAAGCGGAGCGGGTAAAGCGGATATCGCGCTTTCAGGCCGAGTAGTCAGTTAAATAGCCCGGTTCGCAGATGCATTCCTTCCGAAGTCATTTTGCAGATGCTGTCTTTCGCGCGCTCTTTTTTATCGTACAAAACTCAAGTGAGATGAGTCAGAAAAAAAGAGATAGGAACGGGGATAGGAACTTTCACCGTAGTCGATTCCGACCCTTTCCAGGAGGGTTTATGTCGCTCGCTGTGGCAAACGACTTTGCCTTCCCTAACGAGGACATACAGTGAGGCTCGATAAGGAGGATGACGTTCGACTTGGTGAAAACAGGGTTTCACCGGATCACAGAAGAGATCTGAACGGAGCGATGTCGCGCGCGAAGAAAAAATATTGACGATCGTTTTCTTTTCTTGATGCTGACCCAAATTTCACCAGCTTTTCCGCATCGTTGACGTAGCAGCGGCAAATGTCGACTTCAACTTTCCACCAATTTTCTTCGAGTTTTCCCCCTTAACTGCCATCATGGCTCTCTTATTCGCGTGCTGATTTGGCTACCGATAAAACCGAATATTCCGCCAGACTGTGATTTCTGAATTTAGCGGCGACGCGATTATGCTAACGTTCTTTATTGCCAGGTGCTATAAAATTTGGACGTCCTCGGAATCGGGAATTCATAATGCTGAAGCACATCGACTGGGAACAATGAGAATCTCGTGTGAAAAGTAGGAGCGGGATTTAAGTTCCTTTAATAGATGAGAAACGTGTGGAAAGCTATTCGGTCTCGACTATCTCCCCCTGTTGAAATTTCATAATAATTTTAAATGAGTTGCATGTCGGTTGTTATTTAAGTAACGTATTTGGAAAGGCAATGAAAATTGTAATTAAGCAAAAATCAACATTTTCGCAATATTTGTAAAAGGACCTGTCAGTAAACAAGATAACGTCAGGACAGATTAATATTTCAAACGAACTAGTCTGTACCACAAACGTTTAAATAAAACAATTCAATATTCATCCCTGTATTTTTATCTACGTTGAACACAAAATGTTACTTCAGCAAGCGAACGTTCATCAGAAACCCTCGTTGTTTGGACACCAAGGCCTGCTAACCGATAACGAAATTATCTTAATCCGACTCGATCGATTGACAGTTAGTCGATTGCGCAGCAATGGTAGACGACTGCGAGTCGTGCGGACTGACGGGAACACGATGCCTATTGTATGTCACATATGGAATCAATGTACATTTTGATGCTCGGCAGTCGACAATAATGTAACCATTGAAATGCTGGCGGTCGAGCTCATATCGAGAATATAACGAGCAGAATGATGCGCACCGATGCGATAAGCACTCTCGATGTACGCCCGTGTTCCCGTTCTACGCTAACTATGCACACGCGATTTGCGACGTTATAAGAAGATTATCATTCAAATTCACGACGATATCGTGAAAAACGTCGCATTTTAGTACATCAAATATATAATTATAAACTGTTGGTAAGCTAGGAAAATTATAAAACACTAATGACGAACATCCAATTTTGATTTAAGCCACGGACTAAATTCTATCTCTTAGATAATTAAATCTCATTTTTGCGCAGATAATTACGTTACATAATTATATAACAAGCGAGTAGCATGTGCGTGAAAAGAGCTGTGTGCATTTATAACTAAACCTGCCTGTTTCGTAAGAGAATGCGTAATAACTTTCAAGGCTTTACGAAAAACAAAGAAAGGAGAAACTCCGTTCACGGGTACCTCGTAAATTTATGCAACGACCTTGCTCCCGCTTCGGCCAGTTGGTTAATCCTGCATGATGTTTTTGTACTAAGCAGATTCTCGAGAATACTATGTAATAATAATGTAATATTCTACTAACACATATTTTGAGGTGAAAACTCAAATGCGCGTATAATTATCTCTTCTAGAGAAATGATTTATCAAAATATTAATCGAATTAATTAATAAAATAAACACATAATTATTGGTTTAATATAAGAATATTTTGCCCGGCGTAAATAGAGCGAGAAACCTATAATTAGAAATAACAATTCAATTATTGCGATGCTCTTCTATTATTATAGAGAAACGGAGGATAACGAATATTTATTCAGTGATAAGAAAGATTAAGATAAAAAAGGAGAAATTTCTTTTATTACAAAGACTTTGTGTTAAAACTAAAACTGTTAAATCCTTTTCCGCTCAGGCATGTAACAAATGAATTTGTGGAATCCCACACGTAATACGTGACCCCGCAACAGACAAGAGGAACCAGAAATTTGCGCATTGTGGCGGGTTATAAAGCGTTTTCGTGTCAAGCGAGACACGAAGAAAGTCGAAGGCACGTAACCTCGGGGAAAGACACGGCCGTAATGGTCGCTCTGGATGCGTCAGTTTTGGATCTTGCAGAAAATGGACGTGCGCCGCTATAGGGATTTATTAACGTAATCTGCTTAGCCCTCTAGCGACATCGGACCCTGGCCTGGCCCATTTCTTTGTGCAGCTCTTGCGTCAAAGAGAGGATGAAAGCCAACTTTACTTTGCGCTTGTGTCTCCTGCCCACGCGCGCGTATTCTTCTTTCACACTGCGACTTTACTACTCTACTATACTAGAAGCACTCTGTCGCTGCAGTGCGGCTGCGAGAAGTAGATATGGCCAGTCGCGGCCCGGTGAAAAGGGACGAGATAACGAAATTAAAAAGAAGCACTTGGCTCGCAAGCTGTTTGTCTGGTACAAAATATCCCTCGCAGTAAGACGCGAAAATGCACAACGGTCGCTTAATTAACAAGTGGATAAACTGAATTTTTTGCACAAGTTATAAAAGAATATATTTTCGTAATGCGGATAATAAACACTAGTTCGATAAACTGCATTGTCCCTTTAACGTTTCAGCACGGAAAATTCCATACCGAATAAATTATATCTCAGACGTGATAATGAAGTGAATTAATCTTCATGGAGACAGGAACATGATGAACGGCATAGCCATACCGAATTTCGGAATTCGATCGGTAGCTGCTACGTGCCGTAATGAACGAAAAAGATCGTGCCAGCGCGATAACAAATAGCCCAAGTATCAGCGAAGATCGAGGACTTTCCTTCTTTCAGCCGGGAGCAACTGTCGAAGTCCTCAAGAGATTAATGCCCCTACCGGCCCGTCACCCTTCCCTTTCTTTCTCGTACCAACTAATTTCGTAGTCACCGATGGAATTTCAAAAAATGTGAGATATCTATCTCGTCGGGGGTGCACGGAAGTCTTCCGTTTAATCATGCTGCGTTCGCTCGATGGGCCGTTCGGTGGCGAGACAGCGTTGTGGAAAGACTTTAAACGAGCAAAGGGGGAGAGGAAGAAGGGAGAGAACCCTTGAAGCGGAGAAAAAGGAAGAGACGAAAGGTGGAAGGACCCGGGCCGAAATCGATATTTAAGGCTGCTCTCGTTCCTGTGAAAATTTAATAACCCGTTCCCAAGTATGTACCCCTTCTTCCCACCCCCTCCCTCCTCCTGAGAAGAGCAGCTATCATTACTGTGCACACGTGTAAACGTTCGTCCGCGCAGCGACATTATCGCGCGATATTAAATCCCGGCCTGGTGGAATAATTGAAAGTTTCAGGAGGGGGTGGTGATACGTCACTGAGACCGATAAGGGTAGGTCGCATCGAACTTCATTTCGCAGTGGCGCGCATGTACGCCGATCGCGCGTCAATGTGAATTGGAATTCTGGTATCGCGGAATGTATGTACGTACGTACGGATGAACAATGTCCAGCGCAATGATGGCGCATACAGGCAACGTATGTACATGTCAATGAAACGTTTATGTACGCCGTTAAAGAGAAGTGCATTCCAACCTTGGGATGTTTATCACGAATGACGCACATTTGGCGACATAATTTCGAAGAACTTAATCTGCGTTCATTAACATATTGATTCATTGCAAAACTTCTTTCCTGTAATTATAATGAATGCTAAAGATTAGGTAAAGTTTTGAGATTATCACAGAGAAGAAGGAAAACTCGTCTAATTATCTTCAGGAAATGATAATAAATACAAATTAATTCATTCTTACTTAAAATGTAACCTGCAAAATTAATAGTAGATATGCTAAACTTCGTTACTTAAATCATTATGTACTTTGTTAGAAAATTATTTACTGACTATTAAGGAATTTCTTTGACAGTCTAAAAGAGTTTGCCATTTAAAAAAATGTTTAAATAAATAAATAATGAAGCTTGATTTCTCAATTAACGTCAAGTGATTTTTTTATGACATCTTTATTTAAGATGATGAATATTGAATGATAAAAATCAAGTAGCGGAAAAAATTACACAAATGTACAATGAAATTTTCGTTAAGAATAATCGTGTTTAATCTCATCGAGAAATTTGCGCTTTTTAACTTTAAACTTTGCGAATGCTTATGAATATCGTTCACAACATTATCAGCAGTAAAACTATCATAAAAAAAAACAATGGAAATGAAACTCAACGGCGTCTAGTCTTAATGCGATTTTCTTTTGTCTACGAGGTGTTTTACGGACAATGCCATTTAATCCCTATAGCGCGGCAACGAGAAGCTCTATCTCGTCCCTTGACCTATACACTGATCGTGCTGTGTCGATGAACGAGCGTTCGACGAGGAAAGAGATAAACGCTTTAGTTGGAAGCGCGATAGACTCTATCTGATGCTGATGCTTCGCTATCTGATGCCGAGTGATTGTCTAGATCACGATCGATTGGTGTTTCAGCTATCGTCTTTGATACAATGGAGCAATTATCGTTTCCGAATAATTCTTTGCATCGAACAGGAAGCAGACTGCAAAGATAACGAACGACGTACGCTTTCAAAACCGATTTCACTTGTTTCTTTTTCCGAACGAATGGATTTCGGCAATTTTCAACCGCAGAAAAGTGTATGCTTCTCTACATTTTCAGCGTGATTACGTACCCTGATACTCTGTAAAGTATCTTACGTAGGATACACGTTTACTTAATCAACGTCGTCATTAAAGTGAATCGAGTTCTTGCGGTCGGAGATCACATTGGTGGGAAGATGTCCGTCCCGCCGAAAAGTAACCATTAGCGAAGATCTATCGTGTCCGATAGGAGATTCGAGAAGTAGTAAAGAACACTGAGAGAAACCGGAGGACACTCGACTATCGTGGGAAGCACTGCCCTGGGCATTCGAACCTCACGTTCCCATACCCTTGTACTCGCGAGCGCAGTCCATGATGAGAAGAGCAAAAGCATAAAATGTCGTATAAGTAAAAGAAAGAAATAAGGTCGATGAACAAAGAACGCGAAGGAAAAGAGCCGGAAGAAAAATGGAGAACCTAATGAACTTGGAGAAAAAGTTAAACATTGGCGGCGGACAAAGCTTTAATGAACGCTTTGTATAGGAAAGTCGATTTTATCGTTCAGTCGCTTCTAAATATTGCCTCTTTCGCGCACGAACGCTCACGTGACGCGCGGCTTATCGTGTATCGAAACCACATCAATCTGAAATTCTTAATTATTATAATTATTCTATCAACTTCAGGTAGTAGCCTTTTGACATCTCTGCGCGTAATAGTGGAAATATTGAATGCACTCTTGAATCTTTTTTCGTCTTCTTATGTGATATATCATTTTGAGTTAAAATTAGAAAGGTTACAAGCTCAGTCAAGGACGCAAAATTAGTTTCTTCGCGGAGAGATCGCACTGGAAAAAGAGTCTGGTTCCATTAATTAGAATTCTAATGGAAAATGAACAAATCAGAATTTTATAGTTAAATCTATTATAATTCTAGTCGAGATAACCAGATATCTAATTATGATGACCGGAATTCTGTCTGTGATATGATCAGAATTTAATGGTTCGTTTATTTTCAACCAAAAAGAACTTCCACACCAACCTCATGGAAATTGGCTTTCAATCGAATTGGCTAAATTTTGAATATGTTATAGTTCTGATCTTTCTGAATAAATATCTCCGTGGATCCAATTTCTTCTAGTTTTTGCGTTTTAAGTTCTGGAAGCTTCAGATTCAAACTATTTTTATAAAAATTGGGTTTTCTTGTATTAATGATATTATATTGTTATATATATATATATTCATCTACATGAAACCCAATTTTTATAAGAATGGACTGAACCCAAATCATCCCAGATTTGAAGCTCAAAAACTGAGCACAGGAGGAGATTGGATCCATGGAAATATCGTTTAGAATAACCAGAATTACAAAAACATATCCAAAATTTATTTAACGGAATTTCAACGGAATTTCAATTATCATAAGGTAATGATGCGAAATTTTTCTCAGTACTATTTCGTTCTCCACGTGTTAACTCGCGATAGTCACACCAGCAATCCTGCGACGAACGCACATTAGCGCACATGAAGAAAATCCTGGATAATTTGGACGGTTAGGGGGAGTGAAACGTGGTTTCGCGGTAGCTTTATTGCGAATTTATGCAACGTTTAGCCGCATGACCAATTAGAGACGCCGTGCTCGTAAGCTGCACAACGGCCGTCGGAAAAATTATGCTTATGCATAACCACGGCGGCGGCTTTATGGTAATATTATGGTCCGTACTGAAATCTTCTATGCGCATACACAGGAATGACGCCCCGCGTGTTCCGGCTTTACTGTATCCCCAAAATCCCAGCCAACCAAACTTGTTCTCCCCGCGCGATTCGAATACATTACCGGGACATCTCTTCATTTTGCGAGCGACCATCGCGTGCACTCCTATACGCCCCGAAAGGGAAGCGTGTCCATGTTTGTTTGACTACGCGTCACAGCGTTACGGCGCAGGCCATAGTTTATTCGGTCGTAAATGATACGTTTTCACCTGGATATTAAATTCGAAAGTGGACCGCAGCACGCGCTAGTAACTGGAGAACATGTGCGGATATTTGACATTTATTCTTTTCGCTACGTTCCATTCGCTTTCGCGCGTGTATCCATTTTTGAAAATCAAGGTGGCAATGAGAATACGAAGAGTGATCTTCGTCGATGCAATTATAGACGCGTTCGTTATAACTAAAATTCCGAAGATCTTAGAAGGTTATCATAAATTTCTTATCCCCTAAATTCTACAACTTTTCCCTAATTTTTAGACAAAATTTCTTGATGACATAATTTTCTTGATGCTTTCAATAATATTTAAAAATTTTTTATCCTGGAAATCATTGAGAGAACAATTTAACATAATACTCTCTAAATCTCGAGTAAAATCTCGAAGAAACTGAAAATTTAGCCTATCTTTAAAAAAGAGTGAAAATACGGCCATTCTTGTTCAAGAGTGACAGATTGTCACTCTTTTTAGAGTGAGATTTCTCTTTTGAAATGAGATTCACTCCAAAAAAATATGGAATGAAATCTCAATCTCTTTTTTGGAGTGTAATACCAGGGTAAATGGAATCTCACTCCAAAAAAGGAATTGAGATTTCATTCCTTCTTTTTCAAGATAGGCTAAATTTTCAATCTCTTCGAATGAGATTTCATTCCACAAGATTTAGAAAATAATGTAAACTATTTACATATTGTTGAGTGCTGATTGAATTTAATTGTTAAATATTTTGTATAGCTATGTACGCGTATTAAATTTTTTCAAAACCAAGAATTCTTATTTTCCAGAAAAAAATTTGCAAAATTCTTTTACTTTTCCCTGATTTCTCTAACCATTTTCAATTTTTCTGACATTTCCCTAATTTCCCACATTTCCAATTTTGTGGCAACCCTGTCTTGGCAAAACCACTAGCACTAATAATTGGAAAAGCATGTTTCGAAGAAGACAAAGAACTCGATTCAAGACATTGGCTATCTGAGCGATCTTGTAAAAAGCCTGAAGAATATGGCCCTAATTACAGTAAAACAGCGCAGTCTCCGAGTACACCCCCGCACTGCGTCAACTGTCCCGTTTCCCAAGCCGGGACATTAATCATTCTACAAAATAAATGTTTCGAGTTTCCGCACGTATCCCTCTGCGTTACCGCATCTAAAAATATTCGTTGAATGATGGACGACATCCTTGGCAATAATTCGGTCACGAACAGATGCTTTTCGCATTTCGTTCATCATTGTGACGTTACGTTATCGCAAGCTAAAGACATTTGCAGACTACTGGATGATATTTACTAATTGGCAAAGTTACGAGTTCTCTCTTCAATCAAAGGAATCACCAAAGGAATCTGTCTGAACATGGTCAAACATAAAAGCTCATAAATATTTGTTAAATCAATTAAGAAAAATCCTATTTTCGATTAAAGCAAATCTTGGTATTCAATAATATTCAATAACATGCACATTTTTTTGCAAATATATTTTTCAGTTTTATAATCATCTCCGCCGATTCGGTTTCTCAGACTTGAAATTTGCAAAGAACTTGAAATAAATAATCATTAAAAGTGTCCCTTCATTTCATACATAAATTTTTTCACAGAAGTTTCAGAAAGGAGGTGCAATACAAAGAATACTGAATTTGAATATAAATTAACGATATAAGATTTTAGAAATTTAGAGATTTTTAATTTAATAAAAAATTCGTGTATTTTAAAAAATTTGATAGCACTAATTTAAAAAATATTTGAATACGGAAGTTCTATCTTTACAAGTTTCGACATTCGCTATTTCTAATGAAAATTAATGAAATGTAGCTTTCTGAATAATCGTTCGAGTTAATTAAACTCCATTGATAATTTCACATTCAACATTATCTGAGCTAACAGAATAAATTTTTTCCTTAAAATGCGCGTTTCAATAACACATCGAGCGCATTGTCGTCGTTGCATACGATTTATGCTGGCTGGAAAACGCATCATTACGAAGCACAATACTATGTCCATCAAGTGCATCCCATTCCGCTGTGTCAGTTTATTCTCAACATCTCCTTGCGTGATCATGACGAGAAGGTAAAATGCAATGGGGAATGAAACGAGGAGGATGATGAGAAGAGAGAGGAAGGGAAATAAAGGCGGAGAAAGCGAGAAAGAGCATAGACATTACTATCGCCACCACAGAACCTAGAGGCCGTAGTCGATCTTGCGGAACATTTTAATGACAGCAGCTTACCGCGCGCATTTACCGCACCCGCAGCCTCTCGTCTTGGTTACCGGAGCGTACGCATGAGCTTCGAAACAGCTCTTAAACAAATGAACATCACGGTTCCAACCAACGTCCATCGTCCTCTCTTCTAGGACTTGAGGCCCTGAAAAGTATCGCGAAAAACTAGGGAAATATATTCTAGTATGCGTTAGCATTTCTCTAGTTTTTCGTATGCTTTTCAAGAATAGGGCCTCGTATCCTTGAAAAATATCGCATACGAAAGTGTATGAAAATACTACAGTCTGCGTTACATATTTCTCTATTACTAGATTTTCCTATGCAATATTTTTGTATGCGATATTTTTCAAGAATAAGGTCCACAGAAAGAACAGTTTGCTGAAGTATCTAAAAATTTAGCTAGACACAAATCTGAAAATAATTTTGTTGAACTATTAAAATAATGATGTAGAATGTCAAAAATTGTTGCAACATATATTATCGTCATTAGTTGAATATCCTACATAATTATTTTGACGTCCGACAAAATTATTTTCAGGTCTATATCTAGCAAAAGCTTTAGGTACTCCAACAAAACAGTTCTTTCCGTATAGTTTCAGTTTTCTTTCTTTTGATCTGCTACTTTCTTCCTTTAACCTGCATTTTGCACATCATTTCTATCACTCGCACTTTTGTTTGTGATCCTTTTCTGCAATAATTCGTCGGCCCCGATTATTCGTTTGTTTGATTCTTTCTTCTTTACTTGATCGCAGAACTTTAAGCGAAAGGTACGGGGGAGAAACTTTCTAACGACCGGACCTACTTTTCTCATCTCACGTACCATGTTTCTTGTCCTTCGTTGTTATCTTAATTTCTAGCCTCGGACGTTCAAAGGCAGTGCGCGAGCGTTTACTTTCGCGTGACTTTCTTACCGCAACGTCGTAAAGATACGCCCCTACGCGAACTTCTTACCGCAAGAAATGGCAACTACGAATTTAACAACCTTTTTCCGAGTTGACGATTTATATCCTGGTGACAGGAATACGTCTCGTTGCCCCGCATGCATAGCATCCTCGATCCATATCATACGCGGTTCCTCTTACGCTCTGCCTAGTTTTCCTTGTGTCCACGGTTCTGAAGTGGAAATATTTGTGGAGATATGAGTCGCTCTACTACAGTCGAACAAAGTGGCCCTAATGGCGCAAAAACAAACTCCGTCTCGCAAAAGTTGCAGCGCGGTCGACGCGAAGAACCTCCCAACGACCAAGAAAGGGATAAGTAAAAGGAAGAACGAGTAAGACGGGTAAGAAGAAGAAGACGACGACGAAGACGACGACGACGATGTCGACGGCGACGGTGGCAACGGCGGCGACAAGCATTTGTCACCGTGCCCCCCATGCGAGCAACGCCTTCCGTTTATGCAAACGTACAGTCCCGCTGATGTTTACCTCTTTGCAAACCTAATTTCAGTTCCCCCCGGAGGAAGAGGCCGCGCAACTTCTTCGGGGTTCTGCTCGTCGTAAAGGGGAGTCCCCGTCTTCCCGTCCACCCGCCCTTTTCTTGCTCACTCTCTTTTGCTAACTTTTGCGCGCAGTGGCAATCCTTTACGACGCCACTGGGAAGCGAAAGGAATTGCAGCCTCACAGTCCTTCTGATAAAGGAGTTTTCTAAAACGGCATGAAAGGGAACGTAGGAGGAACGAGATTTACGGATTTCTCGTGAATATATCGATGAGGCGACGATGTGTGCTTCTTTGTATCGACGCTTCGGTGGTTGCGTTATCCTTTTACATTTTATTTCAAATTGACGCGGCTTTATAAGTACGGTATACGAAGCAATATACGTACGAATCTTTATATGCGACCTATCGAAAAAATTACATGTATGATTCTGAAGTTTATTTAAATATTCATAGATAAAACGGCTATGCTAAAATATTTGCAAATTTAACTAGATTTGAAATTTAAATAAATGCACAGATCTGAAAATAATTTTGTTGGACCATCAAAATAATTATGTAGAACGCTTCAGCATTGATGATAGTACTGCAAAAAGTTTAAATATTCTAACAACATTCTGGTTTAAACGCCCTACCTAATTATTTTTACATATCAACAAAATTATTTTTAGATTTATATATAAAGCTATAATACACATACACACATACACACACACACACACACACACACACGCACACACACGCACACACACACACACACATGTACAGCTAGCTAAATTTTTATACTTCAACAAAATCTTCCCATATTTGTTAAATCTGTTGTGTACTTCAAAGAAAAATTTAAAAAATGAATGCTTTATCACAAATATATAAAAAAATTTCTGAAAGAAACTTTGATGCTTTTTGGATCGTTCGCATTTTTATATAAATGACAAAACCTAAAAAAAAACGAGAACTAAATCTGTTTGCAATGCAATCTTTAGAACATTAGTTATCCACAAATTTTTAGCGTCATAATAATTTATAATAATATGCAATGAAAAGCGTTGCTAATTTTTATTCAGATATCGATTGCCGAGCGCAGTAAATATAATTCTCAAAATTCTCTCCCAGATTCTAATTAATTAGCGACTCGCGCGTCCAACAGTCAGCAAACAACACA
>Ga0157364_1003349_pt1 | contig 15499 bp, 12 predicted proteins | sample AttsexASBM2_FD_111476 | JGI IMG/M metagenome (GOLD analysis project Ga0157364, IMG submission 111476) | Fungus gardens microbial communities from leaf cutter ant in Ribeirão Preto, State of São Paulo, Brazil - Atta sexdens ASBM2 | ecosystem: Host-associated > Fungi > Mycelium > Unclassified ...
CCTCCGGCCATACCAGCGATAGTTAAGTAGACAGTATTCACTGCCCCCATAAAAATATAATGGTTGGTCAGATAATGAAAATATCCTTCCCAGCTCCAGCCCTGAACCATAGTGTTACTCCTTGTGACTTAAGATGAGGGACCTTGAACGTTGAATGTTCCAGAAGTCATTGATACGCCGTATTTTTTGAATAACGTGGTCAGACTACCATCAGCTTTCATTTGGTTAAGTACCGTTGCCGCCGCTTGGGCCAATTTCGGATCAGCAAAAGCAATGGCAACCGGCGTCGGATTGAGTCCGGAAATCACTTGCTTAAACATGCCTCGTTTCTGATAGTCGGCAGCCAGTGCATCAATGGTGACTACGGCACTCATTTGTCCAGCACTCAGGGCCTGGAAAGCGATAGTGAAGTTATCAAAGGTATGGATATCGATCGGTTTCAGGTGCTCGGCGACCAGTTTTTTGCTCATGTCACGCAAGGTGGCTTCTTCAAATCCACCAATTTCCACACCGACACTTTTGCCAGACAGGTCTTCAATTTTTTTGATAGATGCGGCATCTGATGGACGGACAGAGACACTGATCGCCTGCTCCTCATAAGGGATCATCGACATCAGTTTGGCGCGTTCCGGCGTAAAAAAGATGCCGGTATTGATCATGTCCCAACGCCCACCTTTTAAGCCTGGTACCATCGCGGAGAATTCAATACGGGTATAATGTGGCTTCAGACAGAGACGTTTGGCAATGTCCTCACCCAGCTCAATACGCATGCCTTTTAGCTGGCCTTCGTTATCCACGTACTGTAAAGGAGGCAACGTCGGATTGGTGGCCATTTCCAGCACACCATTCTGCACCAGCTTAATACCCTGAGGAGGGGAACAATCGGCAGCGTAAGCTGCATTTACCGCTAATCCAGTGGATAACACAGCCGCTGTTGCCAGTAAGGATAATTTTATATTCATCAGACTTCTCCAAAATTAACGGGAAAAAGAGTTGAGTAACCCAAGGCTATTTAATTCATGGTGTAACTGCTGCTCCAAGCCAGCGGCCAACGGTAGACGCGGTGCTCGCGGGATACCGACATTCAGGCCCATCATCGTTAAACCGGCTTTACTGGCTGCTACGTAGTGCGGCCCACCTACGGCTTTGACGACCGGTAAAATCTGGCGGTAAATCTCTAAGGAACGGGTTTTATTCTCGAGGTCCACAGCCTGAGTAAACATGTCGGCACACAGTGAGGGGATCAGGTTGGAGGCCACAGCCACCCAGCCACAGGCACCCAGCCAGAAAGATTCATAACCAAGAATGCCAGCAAAGACATTCATCCGGTCCCCACACAGTTCAATTATGTCGCGAACCCGGGTTACTTCTAAGGTGGATTCTTTGATATAGCTGACCGTGTCGATATGAGAGAGTCTCGCCACTGTCTCAGGCAGCAGATCGACATTGGCCGTGGCCGGATTGTTGTAAATCATGATCGGAATCGAAATCGCCTCACCGACGGCTTTGTAGTGGGCAAATAGCTCATCTTCATTAGGGCAGCTGTAAAAAGGAGGGATAATCATCACTCCATCCGCACCCATAGACTCTGCCTCTTTACTTAACTCCACACATTCTGGCGTCCACTCCGCTCCGGTCCCCATCAGCACCGGTACTCGCCCCCTGGTGGTGCGAATCACAGTCTCGGTGACCAGTTGCCGTTCTTCACGGGTCATCGATAAAAACTCACCGGTGCTACCTAGTGGTATAAGCCCATGAATTCCCTGATTAATCTGCCAATCTACCAGATTTTCTAAAGCTGGCACGTCAATTGCTGAACCATCAGGAGTGAAAGGGGTAATCAAAACCGTATACGTACCGCGTAACGTCGTCATTGGATCTCCCAGCGTGAGAAAATGCTTGTGTATACGAAATGCATACCGTATACGTAATGTATACACAAGCACTGGCAGATCACAAGCACTATGGAACTGAAAACGACAAATATCTCGCAGAGCCCCCAGACCGTAACGCTCATCGTGGATCATCAGCCGATCATGGCGATCCCAGGTGAAACCGTTGCAGCAGCCCTTTCTAGGCAGGATCAGGTAGCTATTCGCCAAACTGAAGAGGGCAGCCATCGAGGATTGTGGTGCGGGATGGGCAGTTGTTACGAGTGCGTGGTTCAGGTGGAAGGTGCTGGTATACAGCGCAGTTGCATGACGCTGGTGGAAGATAACATGCGTATCTCCACCTCATTACATCGCCGATCACCTGCTCCAGGTAATCTCCCAGTAACGTCTCAACCTCCGGTCATTTCAGAGTGCGATCTGTTGGTGATTGGAGCTGGTCCGGCCGGTCTGAGTGCGGCCTTATCTGCTGCGCGCTGTGGTGCTCGGGTTAAGGTGCTTGATGAACGTCCGCAGACCGGCGGACAATTTTTTAAACCTCTGGCGGCGTCACACCAGTATCGTGGTGAGTTACCCTCTCAATGGGCTGAGGGCAAAAAGCTGGCTGATGATGTACGAGATGCCGGTGTCGAGATTATTCAGAGTGCGATAGTGTGGGCGGCCTTTTCTGCCGACGAAATCGCGGCCACTATTCAGGGGATCCCCCATGTTATCCGCCCCCGCCAGCTGATTATTGCTGCTGGTGCCTATGAAAGAGCGGTCCCATTTCCCGGCTGGACGTTACCGGGCGTCATGACCACCGGTGCTGGCCAAACACTGGCAAAATCCTATCAAGTCATTCCCGGTCAGAAGGTGTTGGTCAGCGGTAACGGTCCGCTAAACTTACAATTCGCCGCAGAGCTGTTGCAGGCTGGCGGCAAAGTTTGTGCCGTACTGGAAAGTGCACAAAAGCCCGGTATCAGGCAGATCCGGCATCTACTGACCATGCTAAAAACGGCACCTGACCTATTGCTAAAGGGCCGTCACTACTTAACGATACTGAAACATGAACGCGTTCCGTTTCTCTGGGGAGAAACGGTGGTGGAAGCTCATGGTGATAAGCGGCTAGAAGCTGTCACCGTAATGTCGGTTGATACTGAGGGCAAAATGCGCCCTGGCAGCGCCAGACGCATTGAGTGCGATATCCTGTGCTTGGGGCATGGTTTTATCCCTTCGACAGATATCCCGAGAATGCTGGGCTGTAAACAGCAGCTGAACACACTGCCTTTCAGTACACCGATCATTGTGACAGATCAAGACGGTGCCAGCAGTGTGCCTGGGGTCTTTGTGATTGGCGACGGTGCTAAACTGGGGGGAGCCAGAGTCGCGATGGCCCGCGGGACACTGGCTGGGCAACGCGCAGCACAAAATCTCGGTTTTCCGCTCCGTGTGACACGTCCTGCGCTTACCGTGAAGCAATTACATCATGCAGAGCAATTCCAGCATGCCTTATGGAAAATATATCAGGCTCCTCCCGTCTCTCTGTCTGGATTACCTGATAACACGATCATTTGCCGATGTGAAAATATCTCCGTTGGGCAATTGCGGAATGCCATTAGATCGGGTCTGGATACACCCGCAGCACTGAAGCGTAATTTGCGTACCGGGATGGGACTTTGTCAGGGCAGAACCTGCGCCGGTGTGGTGGCGCAACTGGTCAGTGAAATGACCCAGCGCCGGCTCTCCGTAGAAGGATTCTTTGCTCCGCGTTTACCAGTAAGGCCGGTACCTGTCCGTTTTCTGACTGCCGAGAAACCGGAATGGGGAGGACATAAACCTGCGATTACGCCTAATCTGGCCCGTGCTATAGAAACACCTCCTTTTACCACTGAACATACCGATTTTCTGGTAGTGGGCGGGGGCGTAATGGGTAACTGTCTCGCCTTTTATCTGGCAACTGCTGGCGCAGAGGTATTAGTGGCTGAGCGTGATGATATCAACCTTCAGGCATCAGGGGCCAATGCCGGCAGCCTGCATGTCCAACTGTTATCTTTTGATTTCGGAGAGAGAGCCGAATGCGGCGGCGATCCAGCAGCACAGACATTACCGCTGGGACCGGAATCGGTGCGGTTGTGGCAACAACTGGAACAGAAAAGTGGTGAATCGCTGGAGTTAAAAATCACTGGCGGGTTAATGGTCGCTGAGACACCTGAAGAAATGCAGAAACTCGAGCAGAAAGTGGCGCTTGAGCGCCGCTACGGGATTAATGCCACGCTTCTGGATGCGCGCGAGCTGGCAGCTCTCTCCCCTCATCTATCTCCTCACCTACTCGGGGCCGAATATTGTCCCGACGAAGGAAAAATTAATCCTCTACGCGCTACTTATGTGGTTAACCGGCTGGCCCGTGAGGCCGGAGCCCGTTTTAAGCGCGGTACGGATGTTCAGGCTATTGAGCGACAGAGAGATGGCCGTTTTAAGGTTACCACCAGCCGTGGGATCATTATTGCTGGGCAGATCATCAATGCTGCCGGCGCGTGGTCAAAAACGCTGGGGGAGATGGTGGGAGCAAAGATCCCCGTAAAAGGTGCGCCTTTACAGATGATTGTCACCGAGCGCGCGCCGGTACTGATTGATCACCTGATTGCCCATGCCGGAAGACATCTCAGCTTGAAGCAGACTGCCCACGGCAGCTTACTGATTGGCGGAGGCTGGAGTGCTGGCTTCAACCCTGAGATGCGGATGAATCAGGTTTTACGCGAAAGCATTGAAGGCAACCTCTGGGTGGCATCAAAAGTTTTACCTCCGCTCGGTGAGCTTAATATGGTTCGCAGCTGGGCGGGCATGAACATTAATATTGATGGAGCACCGATCATCGGCGATCTACCGGGAGTGCCGGGCTTCTGGAACGCAGTCACCTCAAACGGTTATACCCTAGCACCGGTAGTCGCCCACAACCTGACTCAGCAAATCCTGACCGGACGCTCTGATATCAATATTGACCCTTTCCACATTCGTCGTTTCGACTCATCAAGAAGGAAAACGCACTCATGACTGAAGTTTGTCAGAAAATAAGCACATGGATTGATGACCACTTTGCTGACGAAGTCGCCATGTTACAAGCGCTGGTCCGTAAACCTTCCGATAACCCACCCGGCGACTGTACGCCTCACGCGTTAATGACCGCAGAGTTATTACGCGATCTGGGTTTGGACGTCGACGTGCTGACCGTCCCTGCAGAAAGGGTGAGCGCAGCTGGAATGATTAGCGCCACCAACCTAATCGTCCGCTATAAATTTGGCGAGGGTCCGGTAGTGGCGCTTAACGCCCACGGTGACGTTGTTCCCCCCGGCAGTGGCTGGACCAAAGATCCTTATGGTGCAGAAATTGAGGATGGCTGGTTATACGGTCGTGGTGCTGCGGTGTCAAAATCAGATATCGCTAGCTATACCTATGCGCTGCTGGCCTTAAAACACAGTGCTGCCCCCCTTAACGGCAGTGTTGAATTACATATCACTTACGATGAAGAGACCGGAGGCCATACCGGGCCAGCTTGGTTGCTCGAAAGTGGCGCATCGCGACCCGATTATGCAGTTTGTGCCGCTCTCAGCTATTTTGTCGTCACCGCCCACAACGGCTGCCTGCACCTTGAAGTCAAGGTATCCGGAAAGTCCGCACACGCGGCATTCCCGGATACTGGCCATGACGCTATCGAAACCGGCCATCTTTTAATGGCGGAGATTTACAAATATCGCGATACCTTACGCGACAAGCACTCATCAGTCAGTGGGATCGACCAGCCAACCCTAGTGATCGGACTGATCAAGGGTGGGATCAATACCAATGTGGTCTCTGATAACTTCTCGCTGCGTCTAGATCGTCGTATTATTCCTGAGGAGGATCCTCAACTCGTTGAGCAGGAGATCTTGGATCTGATAACAGATTTTGCTGATCAACACCCCGCTATCACAGTGACTGCTGAACGTATTCTACTCTCTGAACCCTTTGCCCCCACAGGGAACAGCCAAGCCCTCGCGGATATCTTCAGCCAGCAGGCAGAAAAGCGACTCGGCATGACCATTCCTCAGGTCGGCCTCCCTCTCTATACCGATGCGCGCCTGTACAGTCGTGCCGGTATTCCCACGATTATGTACGGCGCAGGACCGCGCTCCTATCTTGAGGCCAATGGACACCGTGCAGACGAGCGTGTCGGTCTTGAAGACTTACGCCATGCCACACATATTATCGCCAGCAGCCTGAATTCACTTCTTGGGGGCAAACTATGATCACTGTTAAAAATCTTGATAAACATTATGGATCCGTTCAGATCCTAAAAAACTGTTCAATGGCGATCAAGCAGGGAGAAGTCGTGGTCATTTGCGGCCCTTCAGGATCGGGTAAATCGACGCTGATCAAATGTATCAATGCCTTGGAGTCCTTTCAGAAAGGCGAAATTTACGTCGATGGACTGTCCTGCGGTGACAGTAAGACACATCTGCCTGAGCTGCGTCAAAAAGCAGGCATGGTCTTTCAATCATTTGAATTATTTCCGCATCTGAGTGTGCTGGATAACCTGATGATCCCACAAATCAAAATACTGAAACGCAGTAAGGCGCAGGCTACCGAGAAAGCTCACGCTCTGCTTAAACGTGTCGGTATGGATCAACACAGCCATAAATATCCGGCTCAGCTTTCTGGGGGACAACAGCAAAGGGTGGCGATTGCCCGAGCATTGGCGATGGAACCGAAAGTGATGCTGTTTGACGAACCCACATCGGCCTTAGATCCTGAAATGGTCAACGAGGTACTGTCAGTGATGGCAGAATTGGCAGCCGAAGGGATGACCATGTGCTGCGTGACTCACGAACTGGGCTTTGCTCGCAGGATCGCTGACCGGATCATTTTTATGGATAGCGGTGAAATTATCGAAGATTCAGAAAGTGAAGCCTTCTTTACTGCACCAAAAACGCAGCGTGCGAGAGATTTCCTGAGTCAGATTATCAGCCACTAGTACTGACAATAGCCATGCAGTCACTGCATAATCAGGGCGTGACTGCACCGCTATCGGGGTTTTAGAATAAGGATCCCGTCATACTCGGCACCAGGACCCCCGTTGATGATGTTCAGTCAGTTCCGCCAAGCAATCATTGATTTTCAACCCGATTCAGTGCGCCGGGTACCAGACCGTTTTTTACTGAATCAGGAGGGCGCACTCAGTGAATACTATATTCCGTTCGACTATCTCAACCTACAGGCGCAGGTGGTGGTGGTGGGAATTACCCCAGGCTATCAGCAGTGGCTGAATGCGGTGACCGCTGCACAGGCTGCCTTATTACGGGGGGACAGCGATGAGCAGGCGCTATATCAGGCCAAGCAACATGGCGCGTTCAGCGGCGCTATTCGTCGCAATCTTACTCAGTTACTGGATGCTATCGGGCTGGCTGACTGGCTGAAGATTGATAGTTGTGCTGAACTGTTCACGCACCATCTGTCGCGGGTGCATTTTACTTCGCTGTTTACGCAACCGTTATTTGTGCAGGGAAAAAACTACAATAATACGCCGTCGTTCCGCCATTCCGCGTTATTAGCAGAGAGTATTGAACGGGGTTTTGCCCAAGAAGCACAGCAGCTACCCGATGCGCTGTTTGTGCCGCTCGGACCGGTGCCGACCCAAGGGATTGAGATGTTAGCCGAACGTCAGCTGATTGACCGCCGCCGGATACTCAGCGGCCTGCCCCACCCTTCTGGCGCTAATAGCGAACGGATCCACTATTTCTTAGGGCGGAAAAGCCGCGATAGCTTGTCTTCACGCACCAATCCGCAGATGTTGGATCAGGCTCGTGAGAAACTCTGTCAGCAAATGGCAGCCCTGAATACCGTCACCCCGCCGGCTAATTAAGCGGCGGGAGGTTCTATTACTCGGTCTCTGGACCGTTATCTTGCGCCAAGGCTTTCTGTAGAGAAGGCAGTGCCAACAGGGTCTGCAGATAACGATGGATGGACGGATAGCGATTATCGATCATGCCGCGTTTCTGTAATAACAGCAGTACCCAGCCAATCATAAAGTCTGCACCGGTCAGTTGCTCACCGGCAATATAGCGCCGATCGCTTAATTGCTGATCGACGTAATCAAACACTTTGCTGAACTCGTTATTGGCGTAGTTTTCCAACCAGCGTAATTCTGTTCCGGCAGCGGTTTCGAAGCTGTTAAATAGCCGCATCAGAACCGGCACCATCGCCGAACTTTCGGCAAAATGGATCCATTCATAGTATTGCGCATAAGCCGCAGTGTCGGCAGCAGGACGCAGCTGTGGCGCAAAACGTTCAATCAACAGTTCAACAATCGCCCCAGACTCAGAAATCACCCGACCATCCAGTTCAATGACCGGTGATTTCCCTAACGGATGGATCTGCTTCAGGGCAGGAGGTGCCAAGTGAGTCACCGCATCACGCTGATACCAAATCACCTGATGAGGAATATCTGCTTCCAGCAACAGCCAGAGGACACGGAAAGAACGGGATTCGTTTAAATGATGCAGAGTAACCATAGGGTTTCCATTAAAAAAGACAGGCGGAGGCAACAGGCAACCGCAAACACTTTTACTGTAGCATAATGGCATTAACCTTCTGTGTGATCATCTGGGCGGCCCCCTATTCTCTGAAAGACCGCCCAGCAAATTACTCGCCGTGCCCCTGAGGCTGATAATTCAGATACTGACGCTGAATAGCGATCTGGTCAGCGATATATTTGGCATCGTGCCAGACTCCCCAGATAAAGGTTGAGCCACGACGGGAAAGCCAGGGTAACCCGAGGAAATAGACACCCTGCTCTGCAGAGATCCCTCGCTGTTGGATTGGTTTCCCCTGCGCATCAAAGGTATCCACCTCTAACCAACTGAAATCAGTGGCATAGCCGGTAGCCCAAACAATGGACGTGATCCCCGCTTGTTTCAGGTTAAGGGATAACGTTGGATTGGTCATACAGGCGGGATCCGGTAAGATCTCATGAGCTTCCGGCTCTTCTGGAAGATCCAAGCCGTTGCGGGCAATATATTGATCTGCCGCCTGTAACATGCCCAGATAACTGGCATCGCCGTTCGTCACATTCTGCGTCAGATCATCGGCAAAGCTTACCGTACCTTCCGAATAGCCCTGCGTCAGACCGACCAGGTGCACCCCTTCATTCGCCAGTTTACGGAAATCGATGGTATAACCACCGTTGGCACCGCTGACGGCGATCGTGACATGCTCTTTGCCGGGCTTGGTGGTGGTGGCATCCCACTCTCCCAGCACCCCAAGCCACCAGCAGAAATCACGACCACGATAGGCGCGCGGCGGGCGATCATGAGCACCGACCGATAACCATACCGGCTTACCGGCCCGGCATAACTCTTCAGCAATCTGAACACCGGAGGAGCCAGCCCCGACCACCAGCACCCCACCTTCCGGTAATTGCTGAGGATTATGGTAATCCGCAGAGTGGATCTGCGTCAGACCAATATCGGCCGGGATCACTGGCGGGATCACCGGTTTTTGGAAAGGCCCAGTGGCCGCCACGATACGCAGTGCCTCTATGGTTCCTTCAGAGGTTTCGACGGTGAAGCCAGGACGCCCCTGATGACGAGTGACTTTTTTGACCTCGACACCGGTGCGGATTGGCGCATTAAATTTTGCGGCATAAGCCTCAAAGTAATCGGCCACACTCTCTTTTGGCGCAAAGCCATCAGGACTAACGTCGGCAAACGTCATATTCGGAAAACGATCATGCCAGGCCGGGCCATTCGCCACTAGGCTGTCCCAGCGGCGGCTACGCCAGTGACCGGCAATACGGTTACGCTCCAGTACCAGATGAGGAATATTCAGTGCCGACAAGTGTTCACTCATCGCCACTCCGGCCTGTCCTGCCCCTACTACTAGCGTATCGGTTTTCAGTATTTCAGTCGTCATCAGCTCTATCCCTGTCGGGGTTATGGCACAGGCCTGCCTGCGCACCAAAAAATCATCAATGACTTCAAGGTAAGGATGCTGCCAGATTTAGTAAAATACTTAAAAACTGGTTAGTGGCGATAAATTAGTGAGGATAGGCCGTAATACGGCATGCGACGGTAAGCCTTGTAGCAAGCGAGTGGAATGAGGTGGATGGTCGACCGATAAACAAAACATAGCCGGTCGAACGACCGGCTATGGCTTATCCGAGATATTCGATCACCGACAGACCACCGTTATAATCGGTGCTGTAGATAATCCCCTCGCTATCGACAAACACATCACAGGACTGGATAACCTGCGGGCGTCCGGGACGGGTATCCATCATTTTCTGTGGGGCTGCCGGCACCAGTGCGCCGGTTTCCACTGGGCGATACGGGTTACTGATATCATAGGCCCTGACGCCAGCATTCTGATAGGTGGCAAAGATCAACGTAGAACTGATAAAACTGCCTGGGCGGTTTTCATGCAGATTATGCGGTCCGAAATGGGCCCCCTTGGCAAGATAATCCGCCTCTTCTGGCTGAGGAAATGTCGAGATACTGACAGGATTACTCGGATCACGGATATCAAACAGCCAGATCAGCTTCTCACCGTCCTGCTGCTGATCGAGTACTGCTTCATCCAGCACCACCAGTAAGTCACGGTCCGGCAAGGGCAGCGCGGTATGGGTACCGCCACCAAATGGTGGACTCCAATTACGCTGGCTAATCAGTTTCGGCTGACTACGATCCTTAATATCCAATAAGGTCAGGCCACCATCGCGCCAGCACCCATAGGCGGTATCACCGCTGATGATTGCGTGATGTAAGGCATAACGCTTACCTTCCGGCCAATCTGGCGTTTCTCCGGCCTGCTGATTCATGCCCGGTAACCACCATTTCCCTGCTACCTGCGGCTGAAGAGGATCCGCCAAATCGATAGTCAGAAAAATATAGTCGGTGAAACCGTCAATCAGAGCTGACACATACGCCCAACGCCCGCCGACATACCAGATACGATGGATACCGATCCCGTCCAGCGACAGAAAACTGATTTCCCGTGGCTGATCAGGGGTCGATATATCAAAGATACGCAGCCCAGCACTCCAGCTTTTGTCCTGCACATCGCGGACGGTATCCCCCACCTGGCGAGTGTAATAGACTTTTTCGTCGGCAAAGCGCGCATCCGCAAACAGATCGCGGGCGTTGATCACCAACAACAGATCATCGTGGGCCTGCAGATGAATATTCCAAGTGCCTGGCGGCGCAGCCACGTAATTCACCGTCTTTGGATGACAGGGATCACGCACATCCACCACCGAAAATCCGGCAGAGACCATATGACCGATATAGGCGTAGCCACGGTGGACCATCAGCTGAACGCCGTCGGGACGACCGCCTTGATCACTGTGGCCAATCAGCCGCATATTGCGGCTGTATTCAGGCTGAGGTAGCCCGCTCATGGCGACTCCCCCTTATTTGGCTTTAGCTTCCAGGGTGGCAAACCACGGGGCAACGAAGTCGTTACTCTGGCCCCAGCCAGGGATGATTTTCGATAGGCTAGCCATGTTCACATCACCGCTCTGCTTATTAAGCAGGGCCTGAGAGACCGAAGAGGCTTTAAACTCATAGGTCGCGGGAGTCGTTTCCCCAGCAATTTTCAGTGCCACCAGACGGACGTTGGTCGCGCCGATCATCTGCGGGTCGACGGCGGCCGTCATCTGCCAAGGGCTGTTTTTGCTGTACATCATCTGCAGATCTTGGTTAGAGATATCAATGCTATACAGTTTGATTTCGGTACGGCCATTTTCCTGTAGCGCTTTGTAAGCCCCTTGGCTGAAGGCATCCCATGACCCCCAGATGGCATCAATCTTCCCTTTCGGGTATTTCGCCAAGATCGCGCCGACTTTGTTGGCGGTATCACCCTGAACATCGGTCGAAACCGCCCCCAGAGATTCCAGCTGTTTGATGCCTGGGTTCTCTTTCAGCAGCTTTTGATACTCTTTCTCACGACGATCCATCGGTGGGAAGCCTGCCACCCATAATTTGACGATATTGGCTTTACCATGGAAGTCTTTAATCAGTTGTCCAAAGGACATATCGGTCAGTGAGGCATCATCTTGACGGGTGACGGTCACACCGGGGATAGTGTCCGGAACCGCGGTATCAAATACCGATACCGCAATGCCAGCTTTGGTGATCTGTTTCACCAAGCTCTCGGAATAAGGCGCCCGGCCCTGTGACAGAATAATCCCATCATATTTCTGGGTAATGGCTTGGTTTACGAAATCCTGGAAACGGGCATCGTCACCGTTACTCAGAAAAGTGCTGACCTTAAAGCCCAGTTTTCTGGCCTGTTTAATCGCGCCTGCCACAAACTGTGTGGTGTTGTCATCAGACCCAAGGTTACGGATCACCGCAATACGGATTGGACCATGATGATTGGCGTAGGCTGCCGGAAGAGGCGTCGGTGTGGTTGTGTCGGCAAATGCCGCAGTGCTGCCCAGTAGGCTGAGTGCTAATAAAGAGAGTGCAATTTTTTTCATGATCGGTCCTGTCTGTCCGCCTGTGATCAAGCTGATTATTGTCATTGTCTGTCTGTCCAGAGAGCTGTGTTGGGAACAATGAAGGTTCATCTCTTACCCACAGAGTACTGCCCGGGATCTCTTAAAAGTGACACTATAAACGTATATCCGTCTGGATGTCTGGACGTCATATTACATAACCACAGGGATACTGGCTACAGGTAGCCACAACTTAGCAAAAAAATTTCTTTAGTAACGAATAACGGTGATCACAGCGGCAGAGTGCCGCCGTAACCCAGAGACTTGGGGAATTAACCGGCCTGTAAACTGAGAATATGCAGGTGATGGGACATTTCACGCAGAAAGACGAAATAACAGAATACAGGGATCTGTGACGCTGATAGTGCTATTGGGGCATAAGAGAGACGGTCTGCCAGCTGATTAAACGCTGTTTCAATACTCTGCTGGCTGATGACTTTTTCTCCGCCCAAATACTGTTCACACACTTGATGGATCAAGGGGTCGTTGCTGATCGCTTCGGCACCGGCAGGTAATTGTTCACCTTGAGATTCTAGAATTTCTTCAATGCGATAAATCAGCATTTCCAACTGATAGTTATCGACTTGCCCAGCGGCCATTATCCCAGCACCAGCATCCTCATAGCCGCCGTTCAGTTCACAGAGCAACTGCTGCTGCGCAGTGTGAAAGCTCACCGCATGGGCCGTAATCGAAAAAAAGCAGACCGTCATAGAGGGACTCCGTGAGGTAATGGCGATTTTCAGTCTGACGGAGCCACGATGGCCCCGTCGTGTTATCAGTGCAGGCAGCACTGTTTATATTTTTTACCGCTGCCACAAGGACAAGGGTCGTTCCGTCCAGCGGTGACCTCGGCGACAAAGGGAACATTGACGGCCGTTTCAGTCTCGCTGCGGTTCTCCAACCAGTAGTTATACAAGGCCAGTGCTGCCGGAGTGATAGCATCGACCGATTTCTGGTACTCACCCGGGGTTAGAATTTCCAGCTGCTGCAGGTTTTCTTCCCGCCCATGTAAGGCAATGGTTTCGAAGGCTGACTGAATATGCTCAGGTAATGCTGGCCAGCCAGCCACCGAAACACCGCGCAGGTAACCGTAACACCACTCTTCGGTCACGATGTACTCGTCGCCTTCCACTTCCTGGCTACCAAACAACGGTTCGAACTGATCCTGATACTGTGACAGTCGCTGATCAATATCGTCCATATGCTGGAAGGTCAGCGCCATAAAGCGGTCCATTTCCCGTTCAGAACGCCAGCGAGGCAGCTTTCTCTCTCCACCCCATACTTCGACTAGCCAGCGCTCCGGTTCCGGTATCTGCGGCCCGGAGAGAATAGCGGTCAAATAGCCATCTAGCCCAGAGACATCCAGCACAGAGGCCTCATCACCGTACTGTGCAAATACCTCATCCAGCCATTCCAGCTCTTTTTCTGTTAACGGACCTTCTGCCATTTTCCTACTCCTGTTTTCTGCTGCCGGTTAATCACCGATTATAACAGCCTGTTACCTTACTGGTGGTAAACTAGAAAATAATAACTTGAAGGGTTAAAAGGTATTTATAGTTCTTTAAACCCTATTAAAAGTAAGACTATTATATACTCACTCTAATATATCACCATCAGTGTTTACTTATCTGAACGCACATATAATACGCACAGGATTAATTACTGACCGAGGTACAGGGTGTTCTTAAAATAATAAACAGAGGTAATTATATCGAAAAAAATGAAATGTTAATTATCAAATATGGTTCGAAAAAAATTCTGCACAAAGTTTTTTATTACTGCTCCTAACGTACTGCTTTCCCTCCTAAACTGAGTGAGAATTTACACTCCTCCATAGAGACTACCATAGGCCCATAACAAAGGGGCATCCCCCCTAAAGCAGTTAAAAAAATTAACAGTTAAGAATAATTACTATAGTGACTATGGTCGGTGGGAGTGAGTGCAAATAAAACAAAAGGCCATATAAATCAACAAATTACATACCTACATGCATTATATATGCCAATTTAATTTTACCACTGAAAATTTTTTCACGTGTTGATTTAGATCAACAAATGTCAGTAACATTATGAAACAATTTAGTATCCTGTTGTTTTTTATGAAAAAAAACAACAAAAAAAAGAGTATAGGATTATGCTGAAAAGTGAGTTTTCCAAAAGAACTTGCTAACAAAACCCACCATCATATAAGTTTCACTACACTATAATTTATAAAAAATTAAATCAGATAAACCAGTGACTGATTAACGAATACCGTGTCATTTTTGTTCAGATCGATTTTTAAACAATAATTTTTACTCCAGGTAAACATTACAGACCAGAAGCTGTCATTGCTTTTTTCGTATTTTATATGCGTAAAAAGCATGATGCCTGGTCATATTCAGTTCTATGAATATTTTACAGGTACTGTTATTACTATGGATAATATCTCTATTACGATAAAAAGCACTGGTGAGAAACTCACTCTGAACTCATCAAATGTCACGCTTTCAACTCAAAGCACTGTTCTGCTTCATCTTAGCCGTGAACAAATAGCATCACTAAGTAGGCAGGGTAATGATCTCCTCATCGTTACAACCTCGGGCGAGCATCTGACAGTAAAAAATTTTTATGTTGTCGCAGATAATGGTCAGCACAGTGATCTAGTGCTAGAAGATAATCACGGCGCTTTATGGTGGCTGGACAGTAGTGGAAACAGTCCTCATTTTTCTCAAATATCCAGCCTTGATGCCATTCCGGCCTCCGGAAGTTCAACGATGTTTGATACAGCATTGTTAGCTGGCGCCGTATTACTGGGGGGTGGGGCAATGATGGTTGGGGCCAACAACCATCATTCCGGCACGACTAATTCCAGCCAGTCAAACTCTTCTTCCCCGGAAACTGCAAGTGATCTTAATCTCGTTGATGCGTCAGGGAATAATATCGAAGGCAAAACCAGCAACGACAGTACGCCAGTACTTAAAGGCCATGCTGGGGCGGGAGATACCGTCACCATTCTGGATAACGGCAAAGTCATTGGCACCGCCACCGCCGACAAAGACGGCAACTGGAGTGCCACTCTGCCAGCACTGGCAGACGGCAACCACAGCCTCACCACCACCGTC
>Ga0157364_1003350_pt1 | contig 15498 bp, 9 predicted proteins | sample AttsexASBM2_FD_111476 | JGI IMG/M metagenome (GOLD analysis project Ga0157364, IMG submission 111476) | Fungus gardens microbial communities from leaf cutter ant in Ribeirão Preto, State of São Paulo, Brazil - Atta sexdens ASBM2 | ecosystem: Host-associated > Fungi > Mycelium > Unclassified ...
TACTCAAAACTACTGAATTATTTAAATCACTTTTGCATAACATCATCCAATCGATATAACATTTCCAAATACATAATGCAATCACTCTCTCTTTCTCTCTATTTCGAAATGTCAGCGGACAAATTTCGGAGATTGATCGGGCACAAAATGCTCAACTTCAAACCGACACATTTCGACTTCTCCGTAGAGAATATTTCCGCTCTTCCGATTTAACGGAATCTGTCATCAGTGACAGCTAGTACCTCCCTTTGTGAGCGCGCGACAATCAAAAAATTGGCAATCGCGGTTTTGGGAAACTACCTCACCGCTTGTCGATCCCGCGACAGTCGGCTCACAATAAAAAACGACAGATGAAAATGATTATTTCGCAGTGGTGGATTCATGGATTCGCCTGTTCGACCGGTGTCGTGCTATCGCGGTCATAAATACATCCATGAAGCAGAGGATAGTCGTCTAGTGGGTGATCAATTCGACTTCGTAATTTTATCGCTTCGTAAAATGATGCGAGGTGGAGAGAAGCAGGGGAGTGAGAGATAACGCACGGTGTAGAAAGTATAAAACTAAAACGCTATTACGACGATAACTTCCATAATATCGAGCATAAACACCGGGGACCCGATACATGCATGTGACCTCGGCTAAGCAACCGTCGTAACGAGAGGAGAGGACAGAATAGAGCGCATCCTTAATTCCCGCGACTATGGCAAACATTAGTTGCTCGTAAGTTTGTTGTGTGCGGGAGGGTGTGTTGAGAGTTGCGCGTCCGCGCGAGCGTACATGAGTTATGCCTCGGGATAACGCTCGACATAAGCGCTATGTGTATGTACTTGTACGTACGTAGGGGGAGACTCGACGTTCAATTGCGTGTACCGTGCCGGCGCGATGTAATATTCAGCTGCTGCAACTGTTCACTCGCGGGAGAACTGAGAGCCGCCGAGTTCTCGTGCTCGGAGGGGAGAGCGGGGGGGGAAGAGGTGGTGGTGTATGAGGTGTATCTGTCGCGCGCGCGCGCGCCCCTTCTTTTTCACGGTCGCGAGAGAAAAGCGAAGAGAACACGGAAAGTTCGACGATGCACGCGCGCGTGTGTGTGTGTGTGTGTTGTGTGTGTGTGTGCCGGAAGCAGAGAAAAGTGACAAAAACGGCTCTCTCTCTCTCTCTCTCTCTCTCTTTCTTTCTTTCTTTCTTTCACTGAGCCTGTCTCTTACATTTTTCACGTTCCAATTTACACGCTCGTGTGCATCATATATGTCTGTTGGTGTCCTTCCAAAGAATTTTACCGTTCAAGAGAGAAATGCTTCTACTCGATCTTCCCTGTTTCTCTCACTTGCTCTCTTCAACCGCAAAAAGAAAGAATCGTTTATTTTTGTATTATGCGAAACAATTAAAGGATTGCTTCGTCAGATAACTTTATATATCGACTTTTATACTTTATATATCGGCCATTAAAGTAATTGAAATGTATTAAATGTTATTGGAAATTAGACTCGGACACTAGAAGAAAGATATTTTTTTCAATTTTATAATTTCCTTTAAAACTAAACTGTGTATTCTGTGTTATTTTGATATTATGTTCGTCCAAGAGTTACAAACTTATTTTTCTCTTTTTCTATTTTCTCTTCTCGTCTTTGCGCCGCATTACCGTAATTGCGCACACAGTCGTCTGTAGTTTTCAAACGGGATTATTACGCTGCCCGAGTTTTCTTTCTTTTCCGGAAGTCTCCTGCGATCGTTACGCGCGCGTAGCTATGCGTGACGGTTGCCGGACGGCAGACCGCAATAATAGCGGTCACACACGATCGTAGGATGCCGTTTCTTGATCGAACGATAGAACCAAGAATTTAATCATGAGGCGATAATCTCCATTTACTAAAGGATTTAACACGTTCACGTTCGATCGATTTTCGATTTTATCAAATCGAACTATTATGAACTGATTTATTATGGAAGAGATGCATTTGCCGATGCACCGTTATTAGTTGCATTAATATAATGTATTAAATATATTGCTTAATAATATATGCAATATTACTGATTGTTAATAATCATTAATGCGATTGATTATATCGTAATTATTTATATGTATAATAATTACGATTCTCTCTCTTACTCTTTCACATTAATTATTAATGTTTTAAGAAGATAATAGAGATAAAATAACAATGTTCTATATATGTCTGAAAGAAATTATCATGTGAAATCAGATATTTCTATTAGATATTTTAAAAATTAAAACGTTAAAAATTACAAACGTTTAAATTAATACGTATTTATTTGGCACATAATACAAAATTCGTGCCACATATTTAAAAAGAAGAGATAATATTTGATTTAAAAATAAGATTTTTTAATAAAATAAGAGAAATCTGTCATGAGCTTTATCTTCAAATTACTTTAAATAAAATATTATTTAAAGAAATATTTGTGTGTAGTTATACAAATTGAACGTCATAGTATTTATCTGAACATTTTGTTAAAATGGAAACTTATAATTGATACAACTCACAAAATAATATTGATTGTTATAAAATAAAGTTATCATTTCCCTTTTTTCTCGCTACAATTATTGAGCTGGGACGGATATAAATATTTTCCTCTGTTACATTTTATAAAGCTTCATTCATTTCGCCAATATTATTTATTTAGAGAATTTTACGAAAGAGAGGCGAATATATTCCGAGTTTTTTTTGTTTTTTAAACAAACATGAATATTTCATAACTTCGTAGTATATATAATGATTTTTTTCTTTTTTTTTTACACTTGCACAAATTTATACCAGTCCAGGGAAAGAATTTTAAGCGGCTTTTGCACAAAACTGCGGATTTTCGTACCGTCCTTCAATCTTGAAACGGCCCATTGTCAATCTTGAAACACGGAAAGCAAATCGCGATGGGTGTCAAGGATTTCCTCAGAAAAGCGATTATTCCAGTTAAACCTAACCTGCCTGGATAAAGAACCGACATAGATTTTTTCCTTGGATGCCGCCGCCTTGCGTTGAGTCGCATACAATAACCGTCGTGGATCGTTTGTTTCGCGCGATGCGGTGACGGGAAAAGAAAAATCTTCGTTAACAAACGCTGGCCTTCAAGCACGAACGATCGCAGGGGATTTGCATGATTACAAGTCTTTCAGCGAGATCGCTGAAAATTGGGCCAAAATTGATACGCGTCCTGCTTGAACGCCTTTGTCTTTTATAGACAGAAAAAAAATAATGGTGCTCTAATCCACACGCGAGGAATAGAGGAAAAGAGGGCGGCGGCGTAACTAAGTGGCTCTCTCTCTCTCTCTCTCTCTCTCTCTCTCTCTCTCGAAGCATGCTATTTGATTTCTTATGCAGGATTTCCTTATATATCTTACACATTTTCTTCTTAGTTTGTGTTTTAAATTTACTCTTATAGCGAATTCGATTGAATGCACTCAGTGCGCACTGATGCACATTAAAGCCATCGTACCCATGACGTAAAAATGTACATTCAACATAAATACGATAACATTAAATTAAACATGAAATTTTTAGTAAATTTTTTGTTAAGTAAAATCTGTATCTTATAATTCGAACATTTTACTTTTAAATTAGTGTATAACGGCTTTAGTATGCACTAGTGCGCACTCTGTGCATTTTAAAGCCGTTGTACACAAATCGACATAAAGATGTACGTTTAATAAAAATATATAGAAACGATTGGAACCGCGAAATATTCAATATATTTTATTGTGCTATTTGATAAAATACACATTGGACATTTTATCAATTGAGATATCTCACTCTTACATTTAGAATAACATATATAACAGCTTTAATGTGCACTGAATGCGCATTAGTTCTGCCAATGAAAACTGCTATTAGTATGTCCAATCGAACACGTTATTAGAAGTTATATTGACGATCAAGATCTCGGTATCACTCGATATATCATTTGAAATACTTCAGAACACAAAATGCTAACTGTGTCCATATAACGAAGATTTTTGAAATAATCTATTCATGAAAGAGATTAAATTCAACATCTTCTACCGCGCTTTCCTCCTACTCTTTGCACACAACGCATATGCACGTATGTGGAGGGTTTTTTCTCGCAAAGTACCGCGCGGTATAATTTTAGTTTGAATGAAAAATTATGGACCTAGTAAATTAATGAATGTTAAACACGTCGATGTTGGGTAAACTCGGCCAATTTCGCGTCCTCCACTTCTCATAATTGCGCCGCCGGGAGGACACGGAAAGTTTAAATCGTCCTGAGAACAGCGGCACGCAACGCATAACGTATAAGAATCGGCGCGCTGCGCGATTACACGGACCCACCTACTGACAGATTGCCTGCGTACTCCGATGCGAGCACCTGCTGTTTCATTTTTCCCGCCGATTCGCGCCGGGAACTATCATTTTCTTAACGATACCGAACGATATGCCGGAGATAGAGATGATCCTCCGCCGAGCATCGATATTTCGAAAATGGCAGACCGTCGCTCGATGGCCAATTCATGAGACACAGTAGTGCTCTGTCCTATGATATTATCGGATAAGAGCGGGGTATGATGCAGAAAAATAGATAGTCAAATAATAGTTGGGGAAAAATATCAGGGGTTTATCATCTATTAGGATAACGTTTCAGTTCCGAGTAACGTTTATTTCTAAGCTGAGCATTTATTTCGAATAAAGAAAGGAATTTTATGTCCTGTCTTTTTTTATTACGATTGATATTCAAATTTCCGTAATGTTTTATATTTTCGTAATGTATGTATATTTCTGTTTCAGACTTTAACTTTCTGGCTTTGGTTGTCTTGGATACTAATATTCCACTCCGCTTTTCATCGCTTCGGTTCGTAATTAATTCTTTAAATTCTTACGATTATTAATAATAAGTTTATAGTATATTCTTTATCGAATATGGAGTGTTTAACCCTTTTAAAGATTAATTTAAAAGTTTTAATTTTAAACTTTTTCAATAAACAAAATACTATGTGTTTGGATTTAAGACATATAGTGTTTTATTGAAAAAGTTCAAAACTAAAACATCTTTAAGTGTTTAAAGAACGGAGACAAAAATAGAACATTTTAGTATCTTAAAATTAAACATTTCTTTTTTAATATTATTCTCCATTATTATCTGTTATTATGAATTTTATGATCGTGCGTAAAGTCAGCAAAAACTAAAGACGCAAAACGTTTAGGACTCTCTAGTCTAGTATCAAATATTAATATCGATAGTCCGACTTCGATGGCGGGCCATAACCGGTAGTCGTTCTCAGTAAGCATCGATAGCCAACTCCATGACACGATCCCCCTTCCTATTCTATCGAGTGTCTCCTGCGGGATAGCCGCAAATTTCTCTCTTTCGTTGAAGCCTGATTCCCTTCTAAATAATAATGTCTAGACGTCTTCGCGCGACGAATAGCTCTCGTGGCGAGAATAAAATTGGTCGTTTACGATAAACCCTGATCTCCCCCTGGATTCCCCTACATTCTCTTTCTTCCGCGCCATGTATCGCCGTTCTAAGAAACAAGCGATTCGTTATTCCTCTGAATGAAATGTGAGGAGAATTTACGGTTTTGTATGATGACAAAAGCCGATAAAAGCCGAGGGAACGAAAAAAGGGAGAAGGTGGACTTAAGTAGGTGCTCTTTTCGGCGAACTGTTTAACACACGGCCGAATAAGCATTATAAACGCGAACAAGGCGGTCAGTACTCGACTGCATGTATATAAGGTGTCTCTAGCATTTTAATACTATTAAAGCATCCTTTATCATTGATAACAAAATTGGAAATTAAATTTTTTTAAATATATTTTCAATATTAAAGATCAGAATACGAAAGACCAGGATTGACTGAAAAAATCCAATGAAAAAAAAATGGTAAATTTCAGATTTTACTATTCCGGACTTCATCCGATAACATAAACTGGTCAAAATTATGAAAATGTTTAAACGTGTTTTTAATATGTAATACTAAAATATATTTACGTACTTTATGCAAAAAAGATATATCTAATTAATAAATCGTATTTATTAAATGAATAGTTGAAAAAAAAAACAAAATCAATAATAATAAAATATCGTATAATAAAATCTTTTTTAATTCAAATTAAATTATGTTTTTTAAACAAGAATTTTGTTTAGGAAATGATATATTTTATTACTTTTAATAGAAAAGTTCAATTTTTACCGACTTTTCTTAAATACCCGCTTTTAATCTTAAGTATACTTAAAAAGTTTTTATTTAAAATTTAATTTTATTTAAGTTTAAAAAAGAGATTTTTTTAAATATTGTATAAAGCAGTATAAAAATAAGAAATAAATGTTAGTATAGATCATGTTTTCAAAATTTTATGATTTATGATTTTCTCAATATTCTATGATTTGATAACAAACTGTTTTTAAATTAAATAAGTTTAAGCAAATTTTATTACAACGAAAATTTTATTCGGAGCTTGTTGATCGAGAAATGGAAATTTGGAAATTGGAAAAATGATGATATTGATAAATGAAGATTTTTCTGTATATTTTCTTTAAAGAAAAAAATAATCAAAAAAAATAGCTCGCAAAATACGAGGTAGAAATACAGATTCTGATATCTATCTATTCTGATATCTATCTTCGCTTTATAAAATTAGATATTTTATTTTATGAGTGACGTCTATTATATATACATTTATAATTCGAATCTTATGTGCATTCTAATGATACAGGTGTTATTAACTATCAGCCATTCGAAACTTTTTAAATTTCTTTGAAAGGAGTCACAATCATGTCTCTACGATATCTATTCATCTGATATTCCTCTGTCTTCTCTGGAATACTTTTTGAGAAGTCTGGAACACCCTATATATGCCATATATCCGGAGCGATGACGTACACGTACAACGTCTGTGCGTAGGGCTTGCCTTCTGTTTTCTGATTGGCCATCGTGACTGCCATCGATTTTTTTCATATGTGTGTATGTATCAAGATATGTAAATATGGCTTATACCAAGGCATTGTATCATCGTCTTGATGCATACGAGAAGAGACCGTGAATTAGAGGTGCGGGGGATAACGTGTTCATCGTTCTGACGAAATGTATTTGTCCAACGCGGCTCGTTTATATTTAAATGAACGGTTGATTTTATATTGTACCACCTTGCACACCTCTTTCTAGACTTCTCCCAGATGCATCCTGCGGTGCGCTCCCGATATATATCCGATACAAAGAGCGACTACTGGTCCTCGGAATTTTAACGCGGTGAGAGAGAATATTTTTAGTCGCGCGCGAGAATGGACACAGGAGTATTGTAACGCGTTCGAGAGAGCTCTTTTTTGTTAGCTTTTCGATTCACGATAAAACCCGAAGCTCGAAAGTCGAGCTAAACATTTAAATATTGAACGGTCATTCTACGTGCCCGTTGGGGAGTAACTATCGCGAGTTATTTTCGAAATTAACTCACGATACCCACATATGAATCTACTTTGGAAATCGATTTCTTTTATTACATTATAAATAAATTTAGTTTATTATTATTGTAGCGCTTTGAACAGTAATTATCAATTAATTAACTTTAAGCCTAGATTTTGATAAATTGTTAAAAAAAATCGATAGATGATAAATTATTCAAGGATCATTCTGACATTTAAGAGTTTAACTGATATAAATATGTATTTTAATTTTAATGAAATTTTTAAGCTGTTGATTTGAAATTTTTCTGTATTTTCTCTTGCACCACTATCTGCGTGGTTCACTATTTTACACCTTTTAGGTGCTTACCACGTAAGTTAGTAAAGGCAAGCTGTGCTCCAATGTGAGGAAGAAGATAATTAAAAACGAGTGTGAAGACCGAGGGTTGATATAGGTGTTAAAAAGCGACTTTTACGCCATGTCAAAGAATTGCCGTTCTAAAGAAAACTTTTGAATTAACGTGTAACTTTTCGAGCGTGTTAACGCGGTATTGTACGTGCGAATACAATCGCGTCGCGGATGAGACCGACGAGGATTGATTTATCGACGACATTACAATTCGAGAAATTATTCGACTCAAGCGTATGCAAGAGGTGTTGGTCTCGTGGAAGTTGCGTGTCGAGATAAATGGGGAATTTATCAGAAGATTCAATTGTAGGAGGTGGATGTCATTGATCAGGCTATCAATTTTAAACGCAATCCGCATAGCACGATATACATTTCGAGAAATCGAATTCGAAACTGCCGACTTTAACCCAATATTTACACCGCCGTCCATTTATTAACGTCTCTTTAAATTGCGCATCCATTATAAATTCTTCTATGGTAATATTTCCGGTATATTTTTCGAGCTAATATCGCTGTTTGTGGAATGTTGTTTTAATCGTGCGATATGACATAGTAAAAATCTTTCAACTTGATTAAAAATCACAGTTCATCGATATAAAATTGTAACAATACACGCACGCACGTATGCACACACACACACACATATATATATATATATATATATATATATATAATGTATGTATATATAATTGAAAATGCGCAAAATAATATGTTAATATGTAAAATGCGAACGAAATAATTATAAATTAAAGTTGAAATGTTTATATAATTAAAATTATCAATATTATATAATTACAGACATGGATTATAGAGTAGAAAGAAAATATTGTTGTATTTGTGCGATATAACATATTAAAAATCTTTCAACTCAATCAAAAATTACAGTTCCCCGATGTAAAATTATAATGTTATAATATATGATATGTTATAAAATTGCAAATGTGCAAAACAATATGATAATGCGAACAAAATGATTATAAATTAAAGTTGAAATATAATAATTATAAAGTTGAAATGTTTATATAATTAAAATTATCATCACTATTTTGTAATTATGGATATAGGTTACAGAAAACAAAGATATGATTAAAGAATGAAGATTCTTTTTGTGAAAGCAAGTGAAATCAAGTTCATTTACATACCATATTATAAAGAAAGCATGAAAATGTGATGGATATCTTTGGCACTCGTATTGAATATCCAGTCTATAATTCATGAGAATCCTCGGCAAATGTCCAATGAGCTCGCCGAAAATCCACACATTAATCAGTTTACAGTAAAACAAGTGGCGCATTTTACGTTTGCAAAAATTGTAATGTTTATTTCCCTTTTATTTTGCGTTACTTCATTTTTTATGCGTCATAAATATGTCATGAACATGTTGCTTTCTTCGTAATTGCGGAGGTGATTAATACAATGTTTATCGTCATCTCGGAAATTAATTAGCCTTTGAAGTTGAAGATAGCACACTCTTACATTATCAAATCAATCATCAGTCCATTTATCTCGATGACGTAATAGTTATTGCATATGATTATAATACACGATGCGACATTCGTTGTTATTCGATTAAGAAGTTTTCATAATTTTCTTTGCGAAACGTTGTTTGTATGATCAAGGTGATAATCAAGCTATTTGTCCAGCACTTTGGACTATTTTTTGTAAACAAATATATTTAAAAATGTCACACAATACAAATTCTCTTTTAACAATTCTCTTTAACAATTTTATAATTGATGTTTTTTTTGAAAGACGTTTAAAAAATTGCAATAACATTTAACGTAAGATTTTGAAATATGACTTGAATTACGTTTAAAAATAAATAACAAATATTTCATTTTTATTATTTTTTAATGTTTTATTATTTTGTTAGTTTTATTTTAACAGAATTTCTAAATTAAAATTTAAATCATTTAATTTTGGGATTGATTATACAATCATTTCATCGCTAAAAAAATTATATAAATAAAATATAGTATTAAAATTTTAAAATTATTAAAATGATTGCTGACATGCATTATAATATGCATTATAATATATATTTATGTATAATATATATTCCGTTAACAGTAGTACTATAAGAGAAAATATGATAATATATACAGTTGTGTATTATTCGTTGAATAATGTGAGGGGACGTGCATTTCTACGCTTGGATAATTGAATAATATATTCGTGTAGATTCCTTTTTTCTCAAAGTTAAAGTTGGTGGCTATTCGATGCTTCATTCCCAATTTTTTTGGCAAAAATGATATCTTGCCAACGATTACTTATCTCCTTCTCTCCAGAATTCATTCTCGAATCGTGACAAAACATGCATCCCGCTGCGAATGTATATGTTTCACCCAACAATGGCTTCTTCGATTATGTAAACGGTGCGATAAATTACGCAGGGTTGTCTGTCGTCTCAACATGACGCGACGAGAAACGAGATAGATACGCGATTAGCTTCCTTGGCTCTTCGCAAGTCTCTTCGTGAATCCCGGAGGGATTTTACGCCTGCATCGTGTTCGCCTACATGCAATTGAATGCTATTAATTAAAATAAATCTCAGTCGAATCTCTCGAAATATATGATTTACAAATAATCTTTTGACTTTTAATCTTTTAATCTCAAAAATGTTCAGTGTTAACTTAAAAATAATTTCCTGTTTTTATTTATCAAAGCAAGAGTAGAATAAAAAGAACAATTGGAAATAAGACTGATTGAAAATAGAACCATGAAAAAATTTCTTACTAAAAATATTTTAATAAAAAGGACATTACAAAATTTCAAACATTTCTTATGTAAAAAGCATACAAAATTCAATTTTGCAACAAATTTGTTGCAAACAAATTGTTAATATATTGACTATAGAAGGAAATATGATAATGTCAATCGAATTCTATAGAAAAAGTTACAAAAGAAAGGCGATAACTTTTTGTAATTGTTTTTTTTTAACTTTACTGATTCAGAAGTATTTTTTAAATCCTGCTGATCGAATTATGGGCATTAATGAGATAGTAATTAATTAAACAATAAAATTATTTCATGGAATTGTATTATAAGAAGAAAATTTTATATATAAAAGAAAGAACAACAGACTTTATGAAGTTAATTGTCACGATATCAATATTCAATATAATTACTGTCTAATTTCTTTTTTTAAAGAGCTTAGAATATATTTGAAATTGAAAAATTAAATTTAGCGTTTTAGCGTCAATGTTTTAGAAATATGTTTATTGTTTAGTGAATTTAGTCAGTTATTAATGTTGCAATTAGTTTCGAAAGTTCTTCTATTTTAAGTGGATAAACAGTAAGAGGGCAAACAACGATAATCGCTCTTCTTAACGTAGAGCATCCAGCGCGTTTATTCCAAGAGACAGCGACTATGAGACAAGAGGGTGACGCATGGAGCCAGGCATTGTTCTACCTACTCGAGGTCCGACGACACATTTAGGATGACTAAGCTGGTGCTGTGCATCGGGTATACATTTTCACCTGTAGGTCTCCTTTATATTCAGGAAAGAGAACGGATCAAAAAGGAGTGAGAAAGGAGATGGGGGAATTCGGATAATCTAAAAAATACATCGGGTATGCATTGGGAACCTCATGGGACACATACCTAGTAACTCTATCTTCTTCCTTACAAATCTTCAAACGACTTGGTAACTTATTTCGAATTATTATTTTAAATATTATTTAAAGGTACATAAAAATTCTAGAGAGTCTTCAAAATCTTATGAGAGACCTATTAAAATAAAAAAAAAAGCTTGGAATCTCTTTGAAAATTTTTGCTAATTTTGAAACATTGAAATCTCTTACAAAGATATTTATCACAGAACAACTCGATTATAATAATATTAATCAAATTAATCGTATAATACAAAATAAATTAAATAGTTTTGGGAGGCATCCTATAATTATCACCATTAATAAACGTCATCGTTATTATATAAATACATCCAAGGAAATTTATCATTTCAATCAAGTATAAGTTAGAATATAAATATTCAATAAAGACGAAATGAAAGTAAAAATTCTGAACGGTAATTCATGCGTTATAATTTATACAAAGTAAATTGTATTTAAATTCTTCTTATATAATTTAACAAGACATTTGGACGTTTTAGCTCGATTCAAGCGATCAGCGATATCCAAAATTCAAACATAATTGATTGTTTAAATTTTGGATATCACTAATGATGGCTTGAATTGAGTCGAAATGTTCGAACGTTTTGTTAAATTATGTAAGAAGGACTTAAATATAATTTGCCTTGTTAAATTATAACGCACGAATTACGGGCGCAGAATTTTTATTCTTGCTCGTCCTTATTAAATATTCACTTGTTAAAATTTCGAGAATTCGATTGATCTCTATTATTTTTTATCATTAGAATATATATAAATATACGTGAAAATAAAATTTTTCCATAATATTCAAATCCTTCACAAATTGACAGTATGTCTATATGAATAATTCAATATATGTGCAGTCGAAATTATTTAATATTTATCTCATTGTCTAAAAACTGATTTTTGGAATATTTAACAAAAAACTGCATTGAAAATATGAAGCGAATATTGAAATATCCCATGCATTTATACAAAAATTTAATTTTAATTCGAATTTGCATATTATCGTGTATCCTCCTATTAACTTCTGCAGGAGTTGAATATATTAACGTTTCAAAGCTTTTCAAGAATTCTTATCTATGACTAATATCCGGAATGATTCGTCGTATTTACGAGACGACTTAAGACGCTCGTTAGCTCGCATCGTAGTGCATACCGCATACGTAGAAACGACGAGCAAGAAGAAGCCAGCGGAGCCAGTCGTAGGTATAGCACCGCGAATGGGTCTTTAATTCGTGTCGAGGGACCATCGAAGTCTCGTTCCGACGGCCGGACGTCTTTTCTCCTAGCTCGAGGGACCGCGAGCAAGAAACGCATGCACCGGCTGGAGCAGCACTGAGTGAACGAGCGAGCGATCGTGATATAGCAAATGTTTGAAATGACTTCTAACAAGGAAAGGATCCCGACGGGTTATGTACACACGCGGATGCGTTATCTTCTCACATACATGCACATATATGCACATATGCGCACCTGTGTGCATGCTGGGTACCTTGATTGAGGGACGATGCAAAGGTCCGAAAGGCCAGCGAAAGAACCAGGTGTGGGGAGCGAGAGAGACAAAGTTGGATAGGTAGATAGGTAGATAGACAGACAGATAGTAATAGAGGGAAAGAGAAAGATGGGAGAGGAATAAAAGAATGAAGACCGGTAGATACGTTGGCTTTTAATTGCTCTCTTTGATTCTATTTCCTTTTTGTGATTGAATGGTCCACTCGAGGATCTACCACAGACTTTTTGATGGTCACGTATCGTGATTAGTGTCAAGTGGTTCCTGGCACTCATTCTGTAAAGTCGCGTTTTCGGGAACGATAAATGGATGGACGAATGGATGGATGGATGGATGGATGGATGGTTGGTTGAGCTGGCAGCGCGGCGGTATTAAAAATCCTGTCGCTGGGCTTTAAAGCAAAAGCGCGACGATTTTCGCATGAGCGAACGATTCGCGTCTTATGAGCGAGCCATGTCAAAGTTCAGAAAATTCTCGATATTTCTCCCTTTGAATCTGTGAGAACGGATAAAATCGTTTCGTTATATATGACCCGGTATACTTTCACATGCAGTCGTGGTTGCAGTGAAAAATCAGGAAAATTATTCCTTTAGTTATTTTTGTTCTCTATTAAAGTTGTGGTAATGGCACAGTGACGAACAAGATCTCGGCATTTTTATTCGGTAATATTTTTATTTGTAAATTTATACGACATGTATAGTGACATAATAGCGGTACAGTACACAAATTTTGATATGTAAATTCATATGTATTAATGCATAGATGCGCAGAATTTCAAGAATGACGCACGACTCCATCTCTGCAAATTGTAAACGGAAAAAGAATTTTTCGTTGGTGAAACTATCGATTTTGCAATAAGCTATAAAGTAGTATTCTGCGACATTACATAAAACTCTAGTTACATAAATTTTTTTAGAAACTACTGCATATAAGCTCAAGTTAGATACAGCAATTTTTTTCAAAGAAATGACGATCCTAATCATATCACTGAATACAAATCTTAAGTGATAGGCGGAAATATTTAATAAAGAATTACGCTCGGTGAATGTGCACAAAGCGGACGTATCCTGACCTCCTTAAATTACGCTTGATGCTGATACGGACTTTTTCCCGTTCTCTGTGACTTCATTAAATTTTGCAGTCGCGGTAAAATGCACGCTACGCTTCTCTCTCTTTCTCTTTCTCTCGAAATGATCTATCTAATATGAGCAAAAGAGAGAAAGGTCGCGCTTGTTGAAGAAATATTCGAGGAGGACGAAAGTAGGAAACGAATTACGACGAAGTGGCACTACGTCGAATTGATGCGGGATGAGAGAAAACGTAATTATATGCGCAGCGTAGTCGACTCGCGTAGTTATCGGAACAGAGTATCTCTCTCTCTCTCTCTCTCTCTCACTCGCTCACTCACTCACTCACTCACTCACTCACTCACTCACTCACTCACTTTATATCTCCGCTTTTCTCTTAGTACACCCAAGTTCTGTATTATCCTGAGTCTAATCAATTGTCAGCGCGGATAAACTACCGTTTGCGATTGCGCTCGGCGGCGCGATTCGTCAATGAGAACTTTCTGGAGTTCGATTCCTTATATTCTCTCCATTCCGTTGGGGCTTCTTTAAATTTCACGACAAATCGTGAGTATCTCATCTCCGGAAGGATCTCTCGGAGAGTATTGGACAGTGTTGGCTGAAGCACCAGCGCCGACACAACTGTCTGCAGAGTTAAAATTTGAACAAAAAGTCTTGAACATTCGATAATTTAAGATCTTCGCCGGAATTAGGGATTATACTAGTAATTTGTAAGATATACTTTAGGTAAGCTTTTACATTTTAAATGGAACTTACAAATTACTGATTTAATCTCCACGTTAGTAGTGAACGCCTCGAGTTATCGCGCATTCGAAATTTGTCGCCTCTAAAATTTTAGTATTCTCAACTCAGATCTCTTATATATAGATTTAAAAATTGTTTTTAATTCTCCGGAACTAACGATAGTTTATTGAAGTCAATTACATTTTTTATGTTACATCTGCAAATAAAGGGACTGTGACTTTTAACGACTGTAACTGTAGCATTATAATCGTTAAAAGTTACATTAAGAACAGAATAGTCTCATAAAATTATCATTATTAAAATAAATTTAGTGTTCATACATTGTTGAAAGAAATGTGTCGAATTTAACATAAATTACATGCTCTATTCAACTTTTTGAGTTAATTTAACACAAGAATACGTTAAAAAATTATTCAAACATTAAAAGGATAAATACAAAAAAGATAATATATTGACACAGTTTATAAATAAACCATGAAAGCATATTTTTTTTATGTAAAATTAACATTTATGATATGTTAAATTAACTCATATTTTATTCATTCATCCTAGAAACGTTTTAAAATACATTTTTATGTTACTTATTACTTATTCTTTAAAAAAATATATTACTCTGACATTAAGAAACGTTGAATAGCAATTTAACACAAAATCCTTAAATAACATAATCATATTATGTTATTCATATTAAATTAATACATGTTAATTTAATCACATTAAGTTAAATTAACTCGAATGTGTTAAAAAACTCAACACAAACGATTAA
>Ga0157364_1003351_pt1 | contig 15497 bp, 8 predicted proteins | sample AttsexASBM2_FD_111476 | JGI IMG/M metagenome (GOLD analysis project Ga0157364, IMG submission 111476) | Fungus gardens microbial communities from leaf cutter ant in Ribeirão Preto, State of São Paulo, Brazil - Atta sexdens ASBM2 | ecosystem: Host-associated > Fungi > Mycelium > Unclassified ...
AGGTGTAATTTTAAATAGGCAAGCAAAATCGAAGACAGGAAAATAATAAATAATAATATTGAATAATAATTTTAAAGTAATATTAATAAAATTAATAATAGTAATAAGTAATAATAGTAATAAGTAATAATATTAAAGAAGTATGCAAATTTAGTCTTTGATTTTATTTCATGTTTACTTTTATTAACCTGTCATAAGATATTATTGAGATCGATATCTTTTTATTAATACCATTTTAATACTTAAGATATTAATTTGCATTGCACACAAATAATGCTAATTAACCTTGAATAAACCTTGATAAGACTATTATTTAATCATTGAATTAGATATATATATATATATATATATATATATATATATATCATATATGCATTTAGATCAATGTTAATGAAGATATGAACAATCGGAATAATTTACATTTTAATGTTCTACGCTTCTCTACATGAGCATTTGCTTTTAGTTTAACTACATTTCCGTTTTATAATAATACGTTCCAGTTGCAATCAGTGTTTCAATTAGGCAACGGGTAAAAATTAAAAATTTGAACACTAATTTGTACACCAATGTTTATATGTATGATAATATTCATTTATATAAATTAAAAATATTTTGACAAAATTATCGGGCAAATAAGAAGAATGCGCTTTGCAATCAACTATAATCATAATTTAGTTTTGCTGTGAATGATTGAGATTCTACGTCACTATCATATTATTTACTACGTTATAATTTAATTATTTAATAGCTATAATATCGTTGTAACTAAAATTAAACGTAGTGAAGAATCCATATTATTTAGAATTTCACTTCACGGACTTCCAAAGTCCGTGAGAGAAACTTGCGTTCACGCGCTGCGTTCTGCAGTGAAATAAATCGCGCTCGAATTATGAAACAAAAATGACTCGTTTGTGTCGTCGGTAATCTCCTCGGTTTCCTTGTGCCTCGACTTCCTCCGTGCGTTTTCACCCGCACATCCGAGTGGCCGTTCGCGGACTTTCTTGCTTACGTGTTCGCTTACGTACAGCTCTCGTGTATACCTAACTGCCAACGTAATTTCTCCTTCGCCATTGTTACTCTTAAACGATCTCGCAATCGTCGTCTCGCTCTTGTGACATGCTAATCATCCCCAGAGCTTGTTATGTCGCGCCGCGGAACGGGCGACCTAGATAAAGAATTTTATTTCGTTTTCGATAACAGTCGCTTATTTCTCGCGGTCATTGCTTTGCAAAAGTTTTTGCAATCGAAAAAAAAGTCTAGTTTTGCAGCAAGTTCGTGGAAATTGATATATGGCACATCAATGATAATTTATTAATTGTTGAAATAATTCGTTACTTATAATACATGCTATAAAATATGCAAGATTATTTTCATAATATACGTAATCGCTATAAAATAATTTAACATTCAACAATAATTTTATATTGATAACATTAACGATACTTCAAAATTTGCCGATCACTTAATACATAATTAAAATATATAATTACTTGCACGATTCAAAATTAAAATTTATTTATTCTCGCATTTCAATGAAAGCATAAGTTTATTTTAATACATATTGGCAATATTGGCAATTTAAATGCATAACTATGACGTCCCAACTGATTAGCCAAAGTTGCGGTAAAAATTCAAAATCCATTACTGATTTTTAATTCCAAGAACAAGATTTTTTTATCAACATCTTAACAATAATAACTTTATTATACTTATACATCAACTGCATTTGAACAAAATGAGAGAAAAATAACTATATAATAATATAAGATTCTTTTAAATCAGTTCTTATCTTCATGTACGCGATTAGTATTATCGCTTCATTTACAGCCAAAAGTAAAGCGTATAATTTTAAACTGAAATTTTATGAAATTACATATTACTAAAAAACAAGTCTTTCACGATGGGTAATAAAAAATGTAAAAATTTTATTTTTTCAATAGAACATTTTTCATCATATGCAATATTATATATCGTAGTCCGCCATTTGCAATCCTTCATTAAATTGAAAATATATGCTAAAGAAGAAACTGTTCGTTTTGCAGATTATGCTGCTATTCTTCGAGATCGCTGAAATTTCACATTGTTCTAGTCGTACCTCTTTCTTTTTTTCTTTCTTTTTCCTTCTTTGTATCATACTTTTCAATTCTTATTTTATTTAGCACTTGAGAGAATGTTTTTCTAGAGCGCGCTCAATAAATGACTATCCCCCCCTTCTCTCTCTCTCTCTCTCTCTCTCTTTCTCGGAAATAAATAAAAGACTTGTCACCACTAGTGACACGCACTTTTCGAACACGAATGGACGTTTCTAGCGGCGCGTTCACATACTCACGGCGCGAATAGAGCGTGAGCGCGTCGAGAAGCGCGTGCGTTTAGTGACAAGTCTCCACCCACGATATGAGATCATTGCGATTACGTAAGTGTCCAGCGCGCGGTGGACGGGCGTAAAAGTATCGTGTGGCATACCGTTCCGGTGGACATTATGCGCCGCTGTTTTGCCGATGCAGTCCTTCTATGCTGCAGTTGAATTTCGCGAGAAAGGGAGAAATCGCGGGAGAAACGCCTGCGGAGAATTTGCCAACGGCATTTTCTGGGAGCGATTATCGACGAACGATTTTCCCAAAACCGATTTCAGTGCAAGGATATAAAGAATTTTAAGATTTCCTTTTGCCAAATATCTCTACGTGTGAAAAATTGATATTGTTCTCCTGAGATACCTGAGATACCTGCGTATCGCGTATACGTGATGACCGCAATGGTTTATCCGGGATTTCTTTCGCGTAACGGGATGCAAATTGCAGGATGATAATATCTCACTGGAACATAATTGGCATGTTAATATTCTAACTACATTTAAATGTTACCGCGAATTAATTATACAGTGCGCAAGCATATCTTGTTAAATTTGTGCGCAATTTGAAAGGATTATATGTACGGATGTGGTGATGCGTTCATAACAAAATATGCAACACTTTTTCTCGCCTTTGCTTATGTAACATCCTTATAAAGCTAACAGAAGTTACATTCAATATGTTAACGAAATGAGAAACAGTAGTTGCGCTATTCGAGAAAATTTTTAGGAAGAAATAACAGACATTAAAATCCATAAACAAAAGAAAGAGCGAATAATTTCAAATTCTGTATTCTATGTTATTTTAAAGGAGTTAGTTGTAATTCCATTAGAAAAGTAAAGGCGCGATGAGGGGAGGATCGCAAAAGATGAAGTTGCACAATGATTGAAAAATGTCCACGTAACAAGTCGGAAATCGTCGCTAACCACCACGACAATCCCGTCACGAGCGATCAAGCGCGAATGAACAAACGAACGACTGAAAAGCTTAAATTATCTCGTAAAGATCTGGTCAGAATTTTATCGATTCTCTCAGGCAACTCTTGATGGATATTAATCGGAGATACCTATATGTCTACCGCAATGACGATTGGTGCGATTAGGGTGGATGTGGTCTGTAAAGGAAGAACACCTCGCAATGATGGAAATAGGAAATTATCCAAGGCTGCCACGCGGCATAACAGAACTGCCTGATTAGCTATGTAGATGAAAGTCACGTTACGATTAAAGTGCGACGGCTATCGCGCTAAACGATCATATGGAATTCCATACAAGTATTCTACGCTGTGCTTCCGGTGATGGTGAACAGATATAACGAGCTCAAAATCATCACTCACAATAGAATCGATTTTATTTAAAAGAGTATAGTAGTGTTAAATGATAGAAAGCGATTTTTGTTACAATAAAAATTTCTGAAATGAAAAAATCACGATTTTTAATTTTGCTACTTTCAGAGATTGGATTCTCAATAGTTTCTTTCTTTAACTTCTGTTTCCACCAATATAGATTAACATTAACTTTAATTCAACTTATTTTTTATCCTTTTCTAATTCTTATAACTGAAAAAAGATGAAGAGTTAGTTAAACCGCGATTAAAATTAAATTACATTGGTCTAAAGGGGCATTACTGCTTAAGTTTTTTTGTGTGTCACCACAAGAATTAGAAAAAGATTAGGAATAAGTTAAAACTGGAATTAAAATTAATTTCCATTGAGGGGAAATGAGTATAAGAGTAATTATGCACCATATTATGCATTTATAATTATATTGAACTTAAGGTCTAGGGAACGCGTGAAAGACAATCGGTACATTTACATCACAGTTTCCCATCATATAAGAAATCTAAAAAATATCTTTATTTTTTCAACGTTCATTAGATTTTTATACCGTTTAGTTATTTTATTTCTGATTTCTTCCAAACGTGGAGGGGCATTTTTCCGAGAAATCGAAATGCATTATTAACATAAATGCGAAAGAGAGCGAGAGTTCTTACCACGAAACGATCTTCACTCACATGCGGACATACCTTGTTTCCGCCTGACTCACTTATGGCAAGGCCACGCCAAAAGCGGCGATCTTAGCTGTATTAAAATAACACTCACGAGGCGTTCCCGAGGTGGAGAATGTAAATGCGGCGTGAGAAGTTGCTCGTATAGAGCGCGATAAGAAAAAATTCATCTACATCTTCCGAGTTCTACTGCGACTTTGGCATAGCTCTTTTTGCATCTTCTATTTGCATTAAAAGTCGCATCAACTGCTTTAATAACGATGCTTGTCGTTAACAGTAAATGCGACGTCAGAAAGTTACATAAATAATACTTGTTCTCTCGTAACGAAATGCATTCGGTATAAAACGGATAGCTTTATATTAGAAAAAAAGATAATAATTGATACTTTCATAATTTATTGATTTATTTACGTTCATAAGATACAATTTTACTCTATCAATAAGTTCCTGAATTTCCACTACTTATGTAAGTTCGAGGCTGAATTATGCCTACAGTTGAAAGATTTAGAGTAGTTTTTATTAAAATAAAGTTTAAAATTAGTGAAACAGCAAGTATTACCTGTTATTCCACCTATTTTCTGTAGAAATTTTTTCATAAAAATTATCAAATATCTCCGCGTAACTTAACCTTGTCGAATTTTCGTTACCTATATATAAGATGAAATTTCATTTCAACAAAATACATTGAATATACAGAGCGTGCCCTTCACGTATCCGGAACGCTGCACGTCCGTCAGACGGGAAACTGCATAGCAGCAGCGGACGATGAGGAGGAAGGAGGAGAAAAAGAAGGAAGGAGAACTGCGGAAAGGGGAATAAAACGAGCGAATGGAAAGAGGAAGAGCGAGAGAAGCGCGCGTGAGAGGGATGCGGAGAAGAGACATGGGGGAGAAGATCGTTCTTGCGTAACGCGCGCGCGTGCACGCGTGTCCCTCGCGTGCGTACGTTCGGACGACGTGGGTGTATGTAGATCTAAGTAGCGAAAGGTCATCCGTTTAATAGTTCCCGATCGTGCGCATACAGGCCTACAGGCCCCGGAGATCGGATCGCCGCGGATGACTAATCCGCGGCCGTAAGTGCCCGTCAGGCGCGGCGCGTGCATCTCGCTGCGCAGTAAAAGCCGCTGCAGTTGACGAGCCCGTTCTTTGACATTGAGCGCATCCGAATCTCCAGCGAGCGGCTAGTTGGTTTGGTTTACCGTCACTCCCACTCTCACGTCGCGCGTCGCCCGCGTGGGCGTTAATGTGAAATAGGACATCTATGCAACAGAACCGAAGAGTTTAATCGTTATGCAATCGCGATCGTATTTTCGATGACTTTTTCAAATTCACGTTTCTTCACTCGTTTTTTCTCGACAAGGTAATATTTTATAATCGTATTTCTAAATCCGATTTGATTTCTTAAACAAAATTCTTTTACGGAGAATCAGCAAAGAGAGATTTATGTAATGTATATATGAGTCAGTTAAATATGCCTTTCCTGGCGTCATAGAGAGGAATTAAGGAACGAATCAGATCACTTAAGACAAAATTATTTATACCAACGTGACATTATCTATAATTGATGGCAATTATTAACGCAATGTACAAAGTTCGTAGAAAACGCTAACTTAATTTACATTTACGCGCGTGTGTGATCTTCTAAGGGGAAAAGCGAGGAATTATCGTTCGCATTGGGAATAGAGACGAGATACCTTCCGGAAATAATATAAGTTTATAGTAAACACGATGTGGTGCGGCGGACGAACGAAAGTATGCCTCGCAGGATGGTAATTACAATTTGTGAGAACGCGAGCGCCGCGCTTATCCGGTAATTTGCGCGGATAGTAGAAGCGTTTTACCTGCGTAGTCGTGGTCTTACACGTAATCAAATTACTCGTTTTATGGCATGATTTATGTAACTCAAGCCGGCGCATCGTCGACGTGCACTTTTTCTCCACGTGCAAAAGTCGCGAATTCGCCACGACGAAAGCGCACGTTATCGCCGACATCTCGCAAAAGTGAGTCCGAGAGACAGGCAGCATCCCAGGATAGGGATTGAAACCGGTATAATTTCAAGCTCAGTTCAGATTTCGATGATACAGACGTACGAGAAAACTAATCTGCATGTTTGTTTGTAATAGTAGAATTATTTACCGGAATTATGTCTTTGAAGTCGATTTTTTTTCGCGACCTCGAGTTAATATTTTTTTTTAACCTTGATCTACTCGAATCTAATTGTCCCAAAATGTAATTAATTTTCTTACTATTATTTATTACTTAATAATATTTTATTTAAAAACTTCTTTTCCGATATTTCATAATTTTGTCTATTAATTTAAGATCTTTTTTTCTGTGAAAAGTTGTCAGAGCTTTTTAATTATATTGATCTCCAAACGATATGACAGATAATTTAGACAGAGCAGGATTAATATTATCAAGAAATGTAAAGCTAGAAATGAGATAGACGGGACGTCATTTTTCACTTATCGTACATGGTAATATGTTATTTATAAAGTTTACAATTATTCATAAATAAATATTATTTTGCAATAAATAATATTAGCCAATTAATCATATATGTATATTTTCAGTATATCAAAACTGTTAATAATGCTTTTGATATTCAAAATAAAAGATTAATTGGTCAGTACTAGTATTAAATTTCTATAATGGACATATATCCATTCGCTTCAATGAGCCTCTAGGGTTTGATATAAGAGGTTGTCAACAATATCACACAATGCAATTAAAATACAATGTTAATGAAACGGTGCTTTTAATTATGTAGCAGTAAGAGAGACTCTCTTAATAACTATCTGCCAAAGGGACGGTCTGTTCTCCAGGCTTTCTCGGTACATCGTAAAAATTACCGAAATGTTATCTACCATTCGTGGTATTTAAATTACTTTTAAAATATCAAATGGATGACTGTAAGTATCGTTGCAGCGATCTCACCGGCGTTGCGGATGCAGGACAAGAGTGCCCTTTGGATTACATAGCGGAGGAGGCGACGTCGTCCATTTGAGAGAAACGATCGTGTGTTACGTAAGAGAAGACGCTGATGGCATAAAGACCGATTCACATACACATATATACACACACATTCATGCTTATTCGCGCAGGCCGTGCGGAATCGGCGTAAATGAATAAACAGGAATAATGCTGGTATTACACAAAGTCAGCAAAAGGGGTAAATTTAAAAAAAATTGAAAGATGCTTGCGCTGTAAACTTGTGGTCGAGTTAGGGTAGGATTTCCGGAAAATAAGCTGTTTGCAAAAATATTAACTGCGAAATTGGAATATGATTCGAAACTCCACGATAGTTGATTTTATCGAGGACTTTTACGAGGCATATTCATCTGACTATGATTTATGTGTTCCTTTTTCGTCGAATCTTCAGTGCAATCTCATTATGTAACGCACGAGATTACATCCCATTCCACATATAGAAGTGGACTTGGATACGCTGGAATATTTTTATTTTTCTTATAGTTGCTTTGAAATCTGTTACAATCAAAAACTATGCAAAAAGGTGCTTCGGTAAGACGCAATAATATGCCGCAATAATATGCATTTTGTACGTGCGAAGGTCGCTTATTTCGAATAGAAATCTGATTAGTTGCTTCGCACTAATTCTCATTACATAAATGACCGGTGTTGCGTGGCCAATACAAAAATCGTGCCACTTAAACCGTACAAATACGATCGTGAATTGACAGAACGATAGATCGCAGACAGACGATGATTCCCACGGCCACCAATAGTGACCTTGGTGATTTCCTCGAACAGCGCTGAATTTCGCCGATTTTGGTAGAATCGTCGATCGCGTATTTGTGCCCCGGCGTTTCTCGTGAAACACGCTGGAACACGCAGAAGAGCACGACGCACGCGCACATCAAGCATGCCCTTCAGATCCACAATGATGGAGCGTGTCTATTAGAGGAGGCGATTGTTCTTATATAATGAATGGATCATGTAACTAGCCGCTTCGCGGTCTCGCTTCGGGGGACCGAGAGAGATGCCTTCGCGATCGCATGCACACACATTCACACTCACGCATTCAGATATACGAGCGCGACGTGTATGTATAAGCTCACACAAGGCCGTAGCCGCGTGTTCGCGTGCATCGCGTGTACCTGATGGACGGGTGACGTGTGTATGAGCGCGCGTACCAGTTAGAGCTATACTCGGCTAGCTCGGTACGTAAGTGCAGCTGAAAAGGCTTTTTACTTTCTGGCCTTGAACGAAATGTATCCGGTGACTCGGCGACTGCAAACGCCGATCGAGCGCGCCAGGAACTTTTGTCGCTCCTCCGTGTGAAAAACAAGTTCACCGCCGCTTTCGATCGCGTTGCTATTTTTGGCATTCTGCTCTATGAAATGGTCGATCGATCGGTTGGTTCATCACGGTTAATTCCGCGTTTAATTATAAAAATGCCAATCGTGAAACGATAACATCGCGTTGCAGCTCTTGAACGATGATTAACTCTCCGTGGTTCAACGTTTTTCTTCACTGCTTTCTTAGTCCAATCGGATCACTGATGCGACTGTGTTTTTCAAAGAGTTTTTGGGGTCTAGAAAATCTGAAAAAATTCTGGTACGCTCTTTCAATATTCAGGAATATATTCAGGAATACGATTTTATAATAATAAAAGCAGATTTTCACTTTTTTTGTATATATCTGAATTTGAGGTAGAATATTTCAAAAAATAAAAATTCGTCTGGGTCTCCAAAGATCCGATTGGACCGTGAAATGTTAAATCGGCACACAGAAAAATATAAGGCAGCAAGACATAAGCAGTAAATGAATCAGCCAATCATAATAGAGAACATAAAGCAATAATAACAAATCCAAAATATTGATTCGCCCATCGCTTACATCTTACTGCTTATTATTATCTATGTGCTACTAACTTTAAGATTCTTGACGCTAAAAAGTCATGGCGAGAGAACAACGCTTTTGTAAAAGTCGCCAAGAGATTCGATCTCGCATCAAATTTAAGACTCATCATTTGCCGGTGTTCCTAGATTCGGATCTCTTAAGCCCATGTCACACTACGTATTATGGATGCAAATTGGATTCTGATTGCAAACTACAAATTGTTGATTATCTAATCAGGTTGATTGATCAACAATTCACAATTCGCAAACAGAATATTGATATGGATTTAAAAGATCTGGATCTAGAAACGTTGATAAACGACACGTACCTCGAATTTAACGAAGATCGAATCTCTTGAAGGCTTTTACAAAAGCGTTCTTCGTTTCCTCTTTTGCCGTGACTTTCGTGACGTATACACTTACGTGTTAATATGGTGACATGAAAGGAGAATTGAACACATTAACGTTAAATATATTACTACTCTGTTAATAATCCGGGCTCCGTAGGTTGATTCAAACTTTACAGCTATAACTGCGGCTCTATCCCGCTCCCGTCTCTATTCCGTCAGAACATTATACTATCAACTATAATGGTTGTGTGGGAATGAATCACGGATCGCAGCACACGATATACATCGGCAGACATTTGCGTACAATTGTATAAATGATCCCTTTCGTTAGTCCCCTTTCGTCAATGACGTTAGGATGAAGAACTCACGATATTTTTTTGGGAAACCGCATGAACACGCATGTACTTCCGGTGCAGAGCACACTCTTTCCGGACAGAAAAGGCAACGCATTTCTGTTCGGTACTCGGTAAATTGCGAAAGGGCAGAAGAAACCTTTTAGAAACAAGAAAGAACGGTATAGAGAAGGAGAAGAGGATGTCGGAGAGAGCACGTCACAGTCGACGGAGCGATGCGCAAGAGGGAGAGCGTGAGAGACCAGGTGGAAAATGGTGATTCGAAATCGAGGAAAGGTGTGAGTCACCTCCACGGTTTCACGGGGTGTCATAACCTCGCTCGGAGCGTTTTCGTTTCCCGAGACGCCAAGTGTACAATACAATGCGCGGCCGCGATACGGGAAGTCAGCGAACCACGAAGCTATTCTTGGACGACGGAAACGTAGACGTTCTCAAATCGACTGTCCACGAATCGAACAAAAACTAGTCCGCGTCGAAAATAGGTGCGGATGTTTTTACTAGCGTGCGCTATCGACGCAACGGTAGTTCTTAAATGAAGGCTGATACTACCAGGAAGAACTTTTCCTTGTAAAATAAAGAAGTAATAACATTGTGAAGTTTTATCTAATTATGATAGCTATAAATAGACTTATCGACTTATTGTATTATATTTTTATATCATTTTTTTGAGAGAGCCATGATGTTGCAAAAAGTTTTGTTCTGACAGCCAGCTCGAATGTCCCACATAATTACATTTAATTAAGTCCAAAATTATTTTCAAATTTGTATCTAAATCTCAATTTTTAGATATATACATACTTCAGTAAAACTATTCTTTCCATGTGCTATTAGAAAAAAGAACTTTTCTATGTAAAAAAAGAACATTGTAAAGTTTTATCTTTGGCTAATCATAATAATTAAGATAATTACAAATATGGACTTATCGACATGTTACATTTTCGTATGTAATTTTTTTATGAGAGAACTATGTAATTTTTTTTCAAAGAAGACACGTGAATTCCATTACGCGAGTAAAAAGAAGTGCACTCTTTACTCCTAATAAATATTATACATTAATCCAAAGTCTCTTTATTTCTTCGATAAAAGTATCTTCACAGAAGATGTGTTTCTCGAATCGCTTGTCCCTGCTTAATGTATCGTGAAAGACCGATGTCGCTTGCTCACCCGCGATCCTTTCGAAAATCTTTATTCCAAGTAATCAGTTTAACTGCACTCTGTGGTGAAGAATCACTTCTCCATGGGATATTGCTTAGCGTTCCAAGCGAGTGGATATCGATGGTCCGACGCGTATACGTGAACGTATACGAGGCCAGCGGTACAATGAGACCGCGAAACACAGGCTATCCAGACTGGCAAAACGTAATTGGGCCCACAAAAAATGGAGCGGAAACGCCTGGACCCCATTACAAAGGTCCCGTAACGAGTTCTCTCTCGACGTTGCTCATCCGTGCTAGTCGACTTGCGCGGTTTGAGCGACCTCACCTTAATCAGCGCTGTCACGACTCGTATTTTTACAGCCATGCAAACCCACAATTTCCGAAAATCATGAAATAACATACTGAACGCGTCGAAACAACATCGATTGCGCGTGACAAAACGACCCTCATTAATAGAAATGAAAACTAAAACCATACTTGACGCTGCTTCTTTTATCTGTGAATTCTTTGACTATTCAAATCGATTTTTTTCTTTAATAAATGAACGCTGCCTTTGTAATTTAAACATACAATTCGAAGTTTATAAAAATATTGTTTAAAAATTATTGAAAAATAATTGATTATTCGTTAGAGTACTCGAATAGAGCTCAATTTAAAGAAATTTTTACTTTCAATTATTCATAATTTATCAATTGTTGATCTTTTAATTAACACTTTTGTTCAAAAAGTATCAAATTTGTCACTGGAACTACAGGAAAAAAAATGCAGCGTAGTATCCAGGTACATATATGTACATTCGCAAAATTTTGCAATCGAGTTTAACGAACCGAACTCATTTCCTACGATTAAGTGTGCGTTTTTCAACGGCGCGATCTTTTTCATCGCTCGGCCGCGACGTGCATTTTCCCTCCCGCTAAACCCCCCGGTGTCTCGCGCTTTAATTTCCAGCCTCGACATTTGCGTAACCCAGTTTCGCCATTGTTCGATTCAATGGTAGATCGTAACGTCCGCCATCCGGATAGGAGATTATAATGCTCGCGTGTACGTGGTACCGCGCATCGTCGCCTCTTCTGTGTGTATGTGCGCGCGCGCCACATATGTGTGTATCATTGCCGCAGACGAAAGTACACTCATACGTGTGCATACGTATATACGGGACTATATGCGTGCTTGCGCACATAGCAGCGATAAGCGAACGGCGACGCCGGTAGAATTTACGAATTCATCGACTTTCTCCTCTTATCTAAGGTCCCGACCTCAGGAACCGCGTTCGCGCCAGTTTTACACGATACTTTTCTCTTTTCGTCAGTGCCAGCATGCTGCAGGTTCGATTCCGAATATTCGATTTATCGTTCACAATTATGAAAGCGCGATAAATGTTGTCAATTTTTAGTACATACGTAATAAAGAAATGAAAATAAAAGTGACCGTTATTTAAAGTCAATTTGCATTATCTTCCAAATTTTCAAGTACCAATTGAAACATTGAAAGTGATATGTCATGTTCATTAAATAATTAATGCTTAATCAACAATGATATGATATGACTAAATTTAATCAAAAAGTTCTTTTATTTGTTCCTTTAATTATTCAATTCTTAATTTCGTTATTATGTGTTGCATTAATAAAAGTTACAAAATTTTCTTGGATACATAATGTCAAGTAGTTGTCTTCCTTTTATTTTATAAGAGAGTGTTATTTCGAAATTTATCGAAATAAAATGTGATGTGTCCATCAAAATGCAACACATAGTGACTTAAGAATTAAAAAATTAGGAAGAAATAAGTCAACTTTAATTAAATTAAATTTAGAAACATCGTTGTTGATTAAGCATTAATTAAATTTAATGAAGACGATATATCATTTCTAATATTTCAATTCATACTTGAAAATTTGGAAGACAAATTGAGTTTAAACAATGGTCACTTCTATTTTCATTCCTTTATTATACATATATAAATAATAAAAACTGCTCCAATTTATATTAATTAAAAGGAAATACACATCTTTTAATATAATGCATAATTAAAATTTATTAAAAATTTTGCTCGTAATACTGCAGAATAAGAATGCGTCATAAAATAATACCATAATCATAGATAGTGAATAATCATTTTCGAAACAATTAATATATTGGAATTAAAGTTTCCCATAATGTCCCACATAAAATATCAACTGATGTTAAAGTGAAACGAATTTTACCGACACTTTGTACCGAGGTACTCGATTCGGAGATAGTTTTGTTCTTGGCACAGCAGAGCACAGCACAGCACGCGCAGAAAACGAGGAGTGTGACTTAATCGGTAAAAGCGTGCAATTCTAATTCTTCCTGTTTCGGATAGCGGATTTTCGATATGGAATTTAATTTCTTACATGCACGAACAAATAATCGAAAGAAGGATTCTTCGTTCCATATTCATAATCAATTCTTGTGTTTAAGGTTGTCTTAAGTACAATCTTAAGAAGCTCGTAAAACAATTATAGAACCATATTAGCATTTTAAAACATTACTCGAAATAAGATTATGAATATAGTCTTTAAAAAATAGTGATGAAGTTTAAAAAAAAATTAGGGAAAAAGGATTAAACCCAATCAACTATCTTAATATGAGTAATGTTTCAATTAAAATATGATTGAAATTGATGTAACTTGAAAATCATGAATTTCTCGCGCTATTATTATTATCATTATTGCTGAGAAAGGCTACCTAAATTTGTTGCCTATCTATAATCGAAATCCAAACTTAACGGAACAGTCCTGGTGACCATATTTGCATTGATGTCGTTGGAACGGTATTACTACTCAATACGACATTCTCAGCGATCTCCACTTGCATTTCTCAACTCTCTTCGTAGGTAACACTTCGTTCAGTCATCTGTTACATCCGTGTAACGCACGAGACCCTGCCCGGCAACTCTTCAAGGCCCAAATAGAAGAAGAAAGAAGAACGTGAACGTAAGCGCAAACGTAATCCTGCCGGCTAGTACGGATTGACCCTGAACTTCAGCCGCGCTGCTTACTAGCATTTCCAGCAACCAGAAGCAGCGACAGCAACGTCGGCAATGTCCGTCCAGCAATGATTTCCTTATTTAGCAATTTTCTCAGTATCGCGCCGACGAGTTTATTACGCATGCGAGTGAGCGTGTACGGCTGTGCCACCGCATAATTTTTACCTGAAGAACTTGCCCCTTTTTTTTTAGATCGCTTTAAATCGTTTCTGACTTCTCTCATTATGGATAAATATCTGTCATGATATCGTCTTGGCTCGAGACAGCGATACACACACGCGAAAGGCTCGTTATGAAAAAAATTGATGTCTTGTTTAATTTATTATGTGCGACTGCAATATCGTAAAAACGATACATACGATGCGAAGAAAAAAAACAGACAGAAATGGAAGATTTGATGTCTTGCCTTTGCTTTCGTTTCCTTTTTTTTATTTAAGACATTTACTTTCGTAGTATAATATATTAAGATTATCGTATAAAATAATCGTATCGTTTAAGTGCTGTTCGGTCTACTATGCGCAAGGTTTTCAACAAAATGATTTTCTTATGCAAGCGCTATTACAGGTGGATATAAATTTTCCAGTTACGTAATGCGGCGCTTTGCGACGTCTAATACGAAAGGAATTCATTACAATGTTACGATGAGTGTTATCTGAGAATAAATAAACAGTAGCCCACAGCGAATCTATATGCATACCTAATATCGAATTCGACGGGAACCCGTCGCGCTACTTTCGATGATTTAAAATTCAACGATAGATTCAACACCTTCTTCGGAACTCTTACCCAAGGTCTTTCCTTTCGAATTCGATCGAACAATCGACTGAAGGTCATGGCAGCAAATGCGAGATGCTCTTAGATCGTACTACACGTCATTACTTCATCGTTCTATAATCCTAAGTTAATCCATATTTTAAGATATATCGTATTTCACAATGGAATAAAATTTATCTTAAAGAGAATTCACTTTTTGATTATCATACTAAATGTTTTTGAAAATGATTAGAAAAATGTATTTATGTAAACGCACACACACACACACACACACACACACACACACACACACACACACACGCGCGCGCGCGCGCGCGCGCGCACAATCATTATATAAATCTATATACAAAACATAGACAAATCAGCTGCATTGGAAAACATGCTTTAAATATTTTAACACTGTAATTATTACTTCTCAGTATAATATACAATAGAAGAAATTAATCTTTTAGAAACAACATATTGTTCTCTCTCTCTCTCTCTCGTGAGTTAAATTAGAGAGAATATATCGATAAATTATTATAATATTTTTTAAAATTATATTTTCCGTATATATCTTATTCTCTCGATAATATTACAATAAATAAGTTTAAATGAAAGTATACAACAAACGGATAAATTTTCAGTATTAAACAGATCG
>Ga0157364_1003352_pt1 | contig 15497 bp, 7 predicted proteins | sample AttsexASBM2_FD_111476 | JGI IMG/M metagenome (GOLD analysis project Ga0157364, IMG submission 111476) | Fungus gardens microbial communities from leaf cutter ant in Ribeirão Preto, State of São Paulo, Brazil - Atta sexdens ASBM2 | ecosystem: Host-associated > Fungi > Mycelium > Unclassified ...
TAATAGATTTAATAATAGATTTATTTTGAAAAATTAAAAAAACGTGGAACGAAAATTTTGACTATAATCAAATGTGATTTAAATTCCTTGTATTAAGAATATTAAAGAATTTTTTAATAAAAATTAAAACTGTTGATCTTGACGAAAACCGGCTTTGTTTATTTCGATCAGATTTTTCGAGTAGAAACAAAAACTTGAAGTTTTTTTCATATTTTTTTCCTGATAAGAATTTCAAGACGAACAATTTGATGTAATTATTTTTTAATTGTTTTTAAATGTGTTATAATTTAAAATGTTTGACTCTTACTTTACCTTTTATTTATTGTTATTTATTTGGTTATTTTTTGTTTTTCAATAATTTAAACAAAAGTTATGTTCAATTAAACGTTTACGAAATGAATTAAAAATATTAAAAAATTCATATCTAAGAAACTCATAAAGATAAAAATTTTTAAAAATAACTGAATATGTTATTTTAATATGAGGAATATATTAAAAAATCATTAAACAAATCGACAAGAATTGGTGATGAAGGCCGTCTGATTTGAAAATTCCCCGCATAGTATATTATATATCATGTATATTATAATCATGTTACACACAACACACACACACACACACACACACACACACACACACACACACACACACACACACACACACATGTACTATGTATATACAAATAATTAATTAAAATTTTTTTATTTTTTTTTTTAAATATAAATTATTACATAACAGAATAGACCAATTCTATAATTTTAGCTTTGCCATTTTTTCATTATCTAACTTATATTTATATCTCCACATTTTTCTTTTTGAATGTAGATAAAAAGGTATATGTTAAAGATATAAATACGACGAAAAATTATTATATATTTCTAATCTAATATTTTATATTGGTGTGCTGGTTATATAAAAAAATATTCTTTTTTTAGAACTAAGAATGAGTTGTACAAAACAATTTAAACAAAAATTTTTTAAAATTGTCGTTTCATCAAAAATAATACAACGCATATAGAAAAATTAAGTTACATTAATTTGAATTATATGTTTCTTAAAAAATCGTTAATTTTTCTTTATTTAATTTAATTATAAGATGGAGGTAAGTAATTAATTGTTTTAAGAAATGATATTTGCAACAGAACGTCTTCTGACGATCAAAGTCACTGGATTTCAGAATTTTTCTATTACTGCACAAAAATTGTGTCGCTCTCTCACAATACTTCTTTATCATGAAATGCAGTGTTAAATACCTCTTGAGAATTACATAATAAATCTTGTCAATTGATAAGTTAATCATCTTCAGCAATTTAGTGCGTGTTTTCTTCTCGTTTTGCCAATCATAAAAGTCAATTAGTTCGTACTCATTTATTTCATACTCATTATCATCATCCATTCCGAGTTCATTGTTTTCTTGAATTACGTTGTCAATACAAATGATGAAATCTTCTCGTATACCATTCTCTATTATTCCACTAAGAAGTAAATCACGTAAACGTAGCATCCTTTTATATTGAAATTGCACCTACATATGAAATAAAACAATATGCTAATTGCTAAGAATTTAATATTCAAGAAAAGAAACAAAATGTAGCATGTATTGCAAAAAATATTGTAACTATGAATATGGGATATATAATATCACATGATGTAATTATATACCCAAATTATATACCCAAATTGAAAAAGAATCCTCAAACTATTTTTTATAAGTATTTTTTAAAATTATAATTCCTCAAAAATTCACAGAAGAGTACAATAAGAATTACTTCAAAAATTATGTATCAGATTTAGAATTGGTCTTTATCATTATTTCATTAGTACATGAGAAATCTCATAATGTTGCACCTTTTATTCTATCTTGTTTTTTACATACTTATTGTTAGAAAAAGATTTTCCCGCCACGTTCGTCTATCGACGATTATGTCGATGCTTGCTCGCGAGCAAAAATTAATATTTCAGTTTTTCTCCAATATGCTATCATAATGGTGTGCAATATTGGCAATGCATCTTTATTAATTTTATTGGCGTGCATTGCGAATGTGCTGAGTCAATTTTGCTATTTTTTAATCTTTAGTTAATCTTTAGTTAGTATTAACAAAGTTAATATTAGCTATAAAGTTAAAAAAAGAACAAAATTGATTCAGTATCTACAATCAAATCCACAATGCACGCTAAATATACGCAACCAATGTTTAACATGTTCTATCACGTGTCACATATGTGAAACGCTCGCGCCAGTTTATTTCGAGAGCTCGACGTCACATATATATGACATCGTTAATTTGCCGTTTTATATAAAAAAACATATTGTGACATATTGTGTGACATATTGTGTAAAAGTATTGCGAAAAAAGCTTGGATTGTGAAGTCGATTTTTCGTAGTATCGAATTTATTAACAAATATCGTCAATAAATCATGCAACTAAGGGAAATGCAGCTGTAGATCGACGCATAAAAATACAATACGTCTTTATCAGATTTAAAAACAATCCTCATATTACAAAATTTGTAATTTTAGAGAATAATATATTCTTATAATTTTTTTCTTTTTCTAGTTGCAATATTTTTGACGAATTTGAATTTCAATGTCTTACCTTTCCGAAAACATTTAAAGTTTTTTGTAAAATCATATTCTTTGTGCTATTTGGCGTGATCCAACTCATTATATTATTTATCATACCTAGGTATCTTATACCCTCACACATAAAACGGTCGAAATCTATTTTGTCGAACTAACCCAAAACGCATAAGTATTAAACATATAAATATGCCACTACTATTTGTTATTTTACAATGATATTCACCTGAAGATTTATATTCTTCTCGATTTTATAATCCTGAGATTGTTCCATCTCTAAGAGTATTAATATGCTTGAAAAAAAATGTGCATATCGTAAGTCTTATAAATTACTTTTAATAATAATTATTAAATTTCAATACAATAATTTAAATAGAATATATCGAAGTAAACTCTAATCTAACTCTCTCGAAAATATTTATATTATACAAAATTAATGAAGCTTTATATAATATTTTGAATTAATTTTATAATAATTTGTATAATATAAAAGTATATAGATATTTCATATATCCTATATAATTTTTTTCAACACACATACTGATATTCTACATCAATTTATTTACAGAATTTTATTGTAATTTATTGTATTCTGTTGTAAATTCATCTAAATTTACGTGATTTATTTACAGACTAGCAAGTTTTAATATTGAATGTTATAGTAACAAACCTTTAACGAACCTTTTTAGATTGGCATAAGTTTCACGCGATCGTTCAATCTCAATCGCTGTGTTTAACCGCGAACATAAAATATAGATCATGATTACGTGCCAGTTTTAAGAATTAAAGAAACACGAAATAATCACCATTCGTATAGGTGCAAAAAAATGACTGATATACACAAACTTTTTAAACAGGCCAATATTAAAACATTCGTAATAACGTGACAATGTTTATAAATCGTCTTGTGTATCATGCGACTCGAAAAGCATAACACAGTAAATATCTAAACTTTATCATTTCATTTTTATATTTACTCATCCGAAAGGTTATAATTGTAAAGGACATTTGGCAAAAAAATTCTTTCCTTTTTTTCAAATTTTTGCCTGTGTTTATGCGAAGTGTACGATTTCGCTGAGATTCAATTAGATAAATATAGTTCGACAATAAATTTGTTTTACGAATAAGATTGCTTGAAGTGATTTTAGAAGAGACCGCGGCACGCGGTCGAATAATGAATAGTAATGATGAAAATTGAATGGAAAATTAATTAACATACATTTTCATGTTTGTACAATACATATATTGCAAAAAACAGTTATAATAAATAATAAATATAATAAATATTAATTAATATTAATATATTCCATAAATCTTTTGTCTTCTAAATTGTAAATTTTCACTTTCTTAAATCCTATTTTTTTTCTTGAATTTTAGATTCACATATTTCGCGACATATTTCTGCTCCTAAATAATTACATGAAATATGTGAAAGCAAAGTACATATTACGTTCATACTCGGCAATTTAAAATATTTAGATATTCGCAATTGTACACGGAAAAAAAGTGTTTGGTTAAATTAACTGGAATTCTGATGAAAACGATGCATGAAACTGATGACGATCCAGAATTTTTGTTAAATCTACTAGATTTCTATTCATTCTATTTGCATAGAATGCTGAGTTGCTGCCTGGTGAACGCAACACACAGACTTTTGATTCGCATAACTAGCGAATCGATATTTGCCAGCAAGAGCTCGAAATAACATCGTTTATTGATAGAAGCACACACTACTTTATCAAATTCACGTGCATTATGAAACTTAGTTCCATATCTTTATAATATCTTCTATAGTAACTATAGATATTATAGAATATATCTGATTTATCGTCCCCGCTTGTAAAATCCGAACTCCAGCAATTTTTGTTAGCAAATATCTTGTTTTGCATCTGCCTCTTCAACTACATGCGATATTATGTTATTACATTATAATTATTAAATGAATAATGAAATGAATGTAATTATTAAATGAAATGATATTTGGACGACAAAACTCTTGACAAGAATGTATAAAAAATTGTAGCTTTACAAAAGATTAATTTATATGGTAATATTTATTTATTCCTGTAAAACATGGATTAGAATCTCATACTTTTTAAACATATAATTTTTAATATTGGAGCATGAAAATATAAAAACGTGTAATTACACAATATTGTATAATTTTTATAAAGAAGAGTTCTAAATTAAAAATTATCCAAATTAAAAACTTATCAATTCAGATTTTCGCAGATTGATAATCCATGAATTTCTATTTTAATTTCTCTCTTTTTTTGTTCGGGAAGGGAGAAGACTTTATATCACTTTCAAATAAATATCCATAGTTCTTAATATGATTGTAAATATTGCTGACATCTTCTGATTGTGCTCGTACAAATTATTCGTTATATTTAGATAAATCTGGCCTTCACTTAGAAAAATGTCCAACATCTTTTATTTGATGGTCTATCTTATATGATAACTAATTACGATAACATAAAAAAGATTATTATAAATATTTGTAGGCATTCTTTGATTTATTATTTTATTACTTGTCATGTTACTTTTTATAATGATACTCACGCAATATTTTATATTCTTTAGAATTTTATTAATTTAATTCATTTCCATTTCTATAAGCTTCGAAATCCTTAAATAAAATATATATATTATGTTGTAAGATATCTAAAAAAATTCGTGACATTTAATTGTACACTGTAAAAAATAAAATGTTAATTTTAATCTAAATACGTCTAATGGACTTTCTGAGACATAAATATTAATTATAATATTTTTGCATGTCTCAAAAAATCATCTTAAAGACGTAAAAATTATATCTTTAAATTAAAATTAACATTTTATTTTTTAGTGTATAAAGTACATTGAAAAAAAACTCAGTGAACACAAATTATATATAACGTACCTGTCAGTTGTAATTTCCCACTCAACAATGTAACTGTAATATAACACGCATGTTATATTGTTGAATAGGAAGTTACAATTAATACGTTACATGTAATTTTGTGTTTACTGGGAAATTATATATTTCTCTTTTAAAAATACTTTGACAAGATTAAACGAATTCTTTATTCTTACTAAAAATTTATAAATTGTTATTTTATAACGTTTCTTCAGCTTTTATATTTTATTTTAATAAAAAAAAAAGAAGATAAATAAATCAAAATAAAAAAAATTATTTATATTATTATGCAAATATGTCTGAATAAATATTTTAAATAATGTATGTTAATTAAATTGTCTGTCAATTTTTGTTTATAAAAATGATATCTTTAATTTATGTTGGTCATTTAATTTCGATCCTATAAATATTTTTTATATTATACAACCAATTAGAATTACAAATCTAGAGTATATTGTGTAACTATAAAATTGATTTGATCAAATAATAAAGAATAAATCTTTGCAAACAATTAAATTTGGTGTGATTGTGGAAAAAACTTTTCTTATAGCATATATAACTGATAACACATGACTACCTTTGCGATTTAAATAAATGCAAAATGTATTGTAATTCTAGGTGTAATGGCGCGACACGACGCGTGTGGATGTGCACAGACTATCAAGTGAAAACTTGATGATTATAACAGTAACAATAACGGATTGATCACTTCAAAAATTGACGCATAGCGTCTGAAATGTTTAAGTTATATTTACCCGAAAATGATAACCAAATCTAGTGAAAATTTTTCTTATAATTTTTATACGAATTAGAACATTTTTTAAAATTATTCAGAAATATGCGAAAAGTTTACATCTTCTCTCAAAATTTTTCATACATATGAATTCTGAAATATTCTGAGATTTCTCATCCCAATTTTTAAAAAATATTTTTAAATTTTTAGATTTTATAACATTTTATCAGAAATTATACTTACAAAAAAATCTTAGAAATCTTACGAGATTTTATAATTAACATATATGAAAAATTCTGAGAAAAGATATAGATTTTCTGAGAAGTGTTCCAATTCGTATAAAAAATGTGAGAAAGTTATAAAATTATATAGAAATTCTGAAAAATTATATGAAAAATTTTCTCAGGGGAGCAACATTCGCAAAATACGGCAATGCTTTCCTTTAAAATATTAATGAAATTTAAGTTTTACCAACTATAGACCGATTTTCCGAAATCTATCTTCTATGAAATTATTAGTTTCATTTAAAAACTTGTAACATCAATCACATTTGTTTCCATACTTAGTGTATGTAATACCAGATAAAATATTTATTTAAAATCTTTACTTTTTCTACATATGTATTGATTTTCTTCCAACGTTGATATTTTTACGTTGTAAATGTGTAATTTTTAAATCATCAATTTTTTTTGTAAATATGTGATTTTTAAATCATCATTTAGTTTGCTGCAATATTTTTTTATAATTAGTATACAAACTTATGCAATATGAACGAATAAATGAATAATTTTATTTGACCGTCAATCTCGTCTGTATTAATATAATGTAAGAGTAAAGAGAATATTAATAAATACACCATATGAAAATTGTACATTATATCTATAAAATTAACATGCATCATCATAATAAATTAATGATGATGAGGACAAAGCAGCATCTGGTTGCGATAACATAGTTATCATATTGTTGTACATTTCTTTTAAATTTTCCACTTCAATTTCTTTCGCGAGCAGCCTAGAATGATTAGAAAAAAGTTAAAATTTCTGTCGTAAGATTTTAACTGCGTTTTATAATTATTAAACTAATTTCTTTTTACCATTGTGACGAAAAACATACGATGGACAAAATTATTAATAAATAAATATGTGAAAAAATACATCTTACAATTCTTCGCAGTTAAATTTTTAATTAAAATATAATTAAGATACATAATTAGAATTCTGATCAAGTATGAATAATATTAAGGGAACGAACTTGTCGTATAATTGTTTGACAACGTTTACTAATATTCGCGCCTGGGTAACATTAAAAAGTGTTAATTCCGAAATGAAACCCTGCAAAAAATTTATAACGTCTTGGCTGATCTGCTCGAATCTAGCTTTTGAGATGTTTGGTAGTGCCTCTTGATGTAAAAACATATCATTCAACTCTAATTCTTTCTTCAATGTGTTTACTTGTTCCTGTAACTGCTGCACGATCAATTCTGTCTGTGGCTGGATGTGACGTACCGTCTTGATCGGTTTTAGTTTTGCGATTTTAGCAGTCAGTCGCATGGTTGACAAAGTGATTTCGAGATCTTCTCTCGTGATGCGCACGTGAGATATGAAGCTGATAAATAAGAGAAATGTCAAGATTTTAATTAATCAAATAAAACGTCAACGTAAATATGTATGAATTTTAAGCCAAGTTAGAAATTTAATAGAAAATATAAAAGTTTGATTGAAGTACATAGAGAATTAAAAAAATAGCGTTTATATTTTATTAAATATTATAGAATCGTATTTTTATTCAATTTTTGTTTAATTTGTCTTGATATATGTCCATATTTATCTATTTTTATATAAATATAGATATTTATATATTGATATAATAGATATGGAAAAAAGATGAATTTATTGTAGTTTAGATTAAACATGAGAAAATTTGCGCTACTTCTGTTTCAAATTTGTATTCATTATATAATTACCGAATGATTGATGTGACAGTAAAAGCATCTCTTAGTATCTTCAGCAAATTACTTGAGCGAATAACGCTATATGTGCACACACTTGGTTTTCTAAGATACAGGAAATATTGTTCCAGTTGTATTTTCATTAAATTCGCCATACCTAAGTCGACTGCTGTTTTCCAGCAACTCGATTTTCCTACTGTACCAGTTCCAGCCATCTCTACGATATGTATCTAATATTGACCCGTAAAAACAAACTCGTAATTTTTCTTTTAAGATATCTCTCAATCAAGATAATTTCTTTAAAATTTAGTTACATATATCACGAATATTTATTATTTAAAATATTTAATTATTTAAAATATTTAAACGCGATATATTTAAAATATTTAATTATATTTAAAATATTTAATTATTTAAAATATTTAAATGTAATATATTTAATTTGTATATTTCAAATAATGGTTCTATATTTAATGAAATGTTATATCCACACCGATATTTAAATAACATTTCAGATATTTTAACATTTTAATAAAACAATACAAAAAGTTCTTCCTAGTAATCTACAAATTATGCAAAAATATTTGAACATAAGAAGTTTCAAAATTTGTTTTGAAAGATGCCGAATTCGCAATTACTTTTGCTGTCGCTACGATAGCTTGCGATTTTATCAAGCTCGTATTTGAAACGTGAATAGTAAGCACAGTAGCACCTAAATGTGATACCGGATACGTTGTGCTTCTCACAATTGATCTCCTGCCTTCTCCTTCACGTACTTGTTTCAAAGTTTCTTCTTCATTCTCTACATCTATTATAATTACATTCTGAAATCGTAATTGTGCTGATTTCGACATGTATGCAGAACAAAAGCTAAGACACTTTAAATAAATATAAGAATTCTGAGAAATCGCAAAAGTAAGTATTTTCTTGATACAAGGTTATTTTTCGTAAGCAATGTAGAAAATTCTCCGAAAATTTAACACAAGGATACAAATACATTTCTGTGAAAAAACAAATTAGAATTTTTATCATGATACCTTCAAGATACTGCGTTCGTTGATGTTAAAAATCCTTCGTTTTTGCGTCAGAAGATCTACTACATTTTTACCTCTCAACTCGATGAAACTTAAACGATAACGTATGTCACTGATTTTTCTTCGGTTTGCCTTTTCCACAAACATGTCGGATAAAAGTCGCGGGACTATTCCTCTATGCTAAATGAGTAAAACGATCAAAATATTGAACGATAAGTAAAATTATACATAAGATACAAAAACGTACTTCCCAATTATTTCTGAGACCGCCAATCGTGAAACTTTTTCCGGATCCTGTTTGTCCATAGCCGATCAGTACGCAATTTATACCGTTTAAAGCTCTTAAATTATTCCTTTGTTGTGTATATCACACATGTTTTGTTACTTTTATAGACATTGAATGATATTCCATATCTTATCAGCGATAAGTAATATTAATTATTAATTACTATCCAGTAATATGGCTGCATATTTTCTAATAAAATACATAAAATTATCTTCAATAATTTAAATGTTTTCATTACAATCAAAAAACATTTTTATACCCTCTATTTTATTTAAAAAATGCTATTAATTTAACATAACACATTCTTACTCTATCTTCATTTCTCATACACGCTATCAATGTCAAATCATATATGTGCTTTCAAAAATTAATTTAATAACTTTGTTATACATTTTTAGCAATGTTAGATTAATACAAATTAGTTTACTTTTCCCAGATTAAACAATATCAGATTAATTAATTATATCGTTGACACATTATGGAATATCATCACAGCAATTAAAATATTAATCAATACTTTTCTACGAGATCTTTCGCAGTAGCGCAATACACCTTATCCTGGGACATCTCATGAAATATCCCATCTACATGAAAGGTCCAATAAATAGGATGTTTCGACTGTTCGTCTCGTTGCATATCTTGTAAGCATCTCAGGTATATTGTCTAAATGACATTATAATAATTTAATTAATTATAATTCGTTAATAGACAAAATGTATCGAAATGAACTACGAGACATTTCAATAATAATAGCAATAAGAAGATAGTATTCTTACGAAAATTTCGTAAGAATACATCCTACACTGGCGGGACATAATCTTTTCTTAGCTATTGGAATAGTCTCGATTTACATTAAAGAGATTTACATTAATCTCACCTTACCATCCGCACTGATTTTTGCGCAAGAATCACACGGTTTTTCAAGTGGTAGAATTCGCACGAAAACCTTCACATTACTATTGTACACCTCATCAATCGATTCGTCAATCGACATAGAAAAGTTCATTTGATGCATTCTCTTATTTTCAACATTCTCTCAATATCGTGGATATTTCATTATCGTGGATTACAAGATGGCAAGGTTAATCCCTTCTGTGCACTCTAATTATAGCGCTGAAATTGTCTAGAATTCAATTTCTGTCATTTCAAAGTATATCGCATACAAAAAAATAAAAATAAAATGGCTTCACGCGAACGCGAAATTATATGCGAAATATTTATAAAAATTAAATACGTCGTGGGTATGAATTTATAAAACCCTTTATTTCATAGCATTTGTGTATATAAATTATTCATAATTAAAATTTCAATTTTAGCAAAGATAAACTCTGAAAGGATGTCGAAAAAACTGTCGAAAGAATTGAGTGCCACCTGACAGTGGAAGTATACTTCTACCATGTGCCCGATGACGCTACAAAGTCACCAACGTCACTATTACATACACAATACAATTATTATTATGCGTATGATATACATACAAGTATTACAAAATAATATGAAAAATACATCGAACATCACTGCAAATTAAATAACTTAACTAAGAATACAGAAAGAAAATCTGTTGATCTACGCAAAATCGGAGGGAAGGGGGGAGGGAGATCGTGCTGCTGATTTTGAGTAACAAAAATTGCATAATTTCTAACATGCATTTAATTTTATCTGAACGTACGAATATGGCTTATCTAAATCACTAACAAGTGTGTGACATATTTTTAATCTGTCACATTAAATTAATATTTTTTTCTAAACTCAAAACTCAAAAGATTATGTTGCAATGTCGCTTGTGCATATTTCTGACAAACTAGTGATTCCTAGATCACTCGAGCTTTTTTCTTATAAAGTACAAAATCGTGAGCGCGAGAGTGTTCATAAATTCTTGTTGCTGGAAAAAAATTACGCATGTATCATACACGTATTTCGCGTTTTATACGCAAACGTTTTATACACGAACTCGAGCCTTCTCGAAGCACACGCAAGAAAAAATATTGTTTCTGTAACTTATGGTCACAGATACAGTCGGTAGCATTAAATATACAGTCATGAAGCATTAAATATTTATTTACAAAAATAAAATTCATCAATTCCAAATCATTCAATGAATAATAATTTAAAACGAAAATAGTAATTTTCGTTAATTTAAAATTTAATTTAATTAAAAATTTAATTTAAAATTTAATTAATAAAGTTTAATTTAAAATTTAATTCTTCGAGAATATGAAAAGACGTGCAAAATTTTCTTTTCTTGATTTTAAGATTTATTCTTACAAGACTCTTATAGGAATCTTAAAAAATTCTTGCAAGCTCTTTAAAAGTTAGATTTCGACTGTTTGTTCATCTTCTCGAGATCTTATGTACCGAAAAACACGGAAATACATTCGATAGGTCACGGACGGGCCAAACGCTTTAAATCGAAGACGTAGACGATAAAACACATTTTGTTAGCGTGTGAAATTCGTATGTGAATTTATTATAAGGAAATTACAAAACTGCAGATTAAGACATCGTACAAAAGCTCCGCTTCAAAAAATTTCTCATCGTTCGCAAACAAGTCTGCTCGCATATGTGGTCCCTCCCTCCGGCTACTGCTCGTAGTCGGCGTCGAGACGATGGGCGTCAGCATCGGTATTTCCTCCGTAGGAACTCTACTATCGTTACCATTAAGATCACCATCGACGATCATTACAATTACCGCACGATAATTAAAAAAAGAATCGATCGACATCGCCTTATTATTTATGTAATATTTAATCACGTTCTGTTTCGAATTTACTGGATATGACGCACATTTCCTTCTTGTTACCGTAACGAATCATAACATTAAATCATCTCATTCATCCGCAATGCAACAAGATTCCTATAACTTGTATAAACAAGACGAATTCTGCAGCAATCTTCAAGATTGTTCTCATCCTTGTTAGGATCCTTTTCAATCAGTAAATCTTGTACTTTCCTCACCGATATCTCCGTACAACAAACACACACTCCATCTGTCTTTCTCTCTCTCTCTCTCTCTCTCTCTCTCTCTCTCTCTCGCTCGCTCGCTCTCATTCTCGCCTCCATTCTTTCTAACAATAATTATTTCTGATAAATACTAATCAAGCTATGCCTAAAAACTATTGCAGATAAAAACGTATTAGAAACGGTATAAAATGGACATGTTTCGTTCATTTTTTTTCTGTTCCTTTCAACAATTCTATGTTATATGATAGATTCCTTTCTTCTATCTCTTTTGCTCTTTTTCTTAGTTTTCCCTTTTCCTAAGCATATAATGCGTATTATTTATATCTGGCATACGCAATTTTTGAGAAATACAATAAGGGGATTTGGGGGAGTAAAAGTGCTAATATATAATACAAAGTGCTAATATTATAAATCGGGACAATCAAATAATGTGCTGCGTGTAACTGTTTTTTTAGGCTCGATCGGCCACCGGCTTGTTCAGTCTTTCTTGCGTCTCTAGCCTTTCTCTCAGCGTAGATTCAACCGTGACAATCCTGATGCTGACACACCCGGAATCGTGTCCTTCATTCAATAGCGACACGGGACATCATCAAGCCTCGCCTGGTGAGCAAAACGCTACAACAAAATTGATGAGATTACCGAATAAGTCAATACAATAGTCGAAAAGAATAAAACACAATTACAAATATAACAATCCTATGTTATAAGATAAAATTGATTATCAATTGTAGAATCAATACGATTTGATTAATATTGATAATATGAAATACTATAATACAACAAGATATAATACAAGATAAGATTAATAATAATAGTAAATATTTGGAATAAAGATTTGGATTTATTCGAAATGTGCATTGTCATCGAAATCAGCGATTTTAATGTTTTAGAAATGAAAATAAAATTAAAAAAATATGTTAATATTACATTTTGAGCATTATCTTACCCTAGACCAGTTCCAATGAGCAGAGACAGAAGATTTGTGAAGAATAGAGTATAAATGACCTCCTTGGAAAACAATCCGTTCTTGCCAACCTTCGCGGTACGGATGCTATATGTTTTCCTCTTATTACCCAAAGGATGTTTGAACTTCCAGTCTCTGAAACGAGAATGAGATCATTAAAAAACATAAGTAAGAATTTTATTCGCCAATATTACTCAATGTGAAAAAGAAGTCTCTTAAGTCAAAATTAATCCTTTATAAAGTACAGAAATATGTATAGCTTTTTTTATACTTGATACACTCGGCTCTAATATAACAATTATTAAACAATTAAATATAATTATTTGTATATTTAATTTATTAAAATCTCGTTTATCATACTTTGGAGGCGCCTGGTCTGGTCGAGAGCTCCATTCGTAAATCCAGTCTGTGTTCTTTTCAAGAAGCTCGCCCTCCTGCGAAGTAGAACAAAGTACGTCTTGTTAAGACAATAATCGAATAATTATTTCACGGTTATCATGCCGCGCAATGAAACAAGATAGACTTCAAATTAATCATTCCGGATACGAGAAGTTCGACGGGGTGAAAAAGCAACGAGAAATTAATTGCGCGGGGTACTCTATATCTATGAATGGTAATCGCGTCGCGTGGAAAAGTGAATGCTCAAGGATGACCTTTGGCGTTCCGCCAGTGTTGCACATATCTATACTATATGTCGTATATCGGATCTGATATGCGCAGTATATCGCAAGTTATGCGCATAAACGCCGTCTGTAAACAATACTCAGACGAAACGATCGCTCAGGAAGGTGTGAATTGATTGTGTAAAAAGGAAAGGGGGAACCAGGACGTGACGCGAGTTACTCGGAGCCTTCTCCGTATCGAGGAGGGATTTAAATGTTTGATGAACTATTTCTCTCGGAATGAGAGACTTTTAGTCGGTTCTATTTCGAACTGGGTCATCGATTTAATACGCAATATGACAGAACAAGAACGTGCAAAGATAACTTATGAGTCACACGATTTGTACGCACGCAGAGTATCCATTAAAAACGGCGTCCGTGTCCCCGTGTTTACTGTACGTTATACATAATCGAGTAATTATAGTATAATTCATTATTCATTTATTGTTAAGGAAAAAACGCTAATGGGAATCGAATACTGAGGCACAATGATTGAATGACGAATCTCGAATTAAATCGGCATTTAGCGCTCAACAAAGTTAAGCTTTGTATTATTATCTTCTTGCTTCTTCTACTGGGACTAACGACGGGCGAATTCAGAAATAGCTCATTATGTATGTATATACAAGACAATGTCCAGTTAGACTCATGTCCATAAGACTCAGATAAACTCAATCTTCTTAATGACGCGACGGTAATCGCGCGGCTGTTTACGTTTAGTTAGACAATAGCAATTTACATTTCGCTTGACTTGTCGATATGAATTATGATTTATGCAAAAAAAATATTCCATAATCAATAAATATCAACTTATATTAATGAAATATTGAACGTTAACTTGAATACAATCGAAAATCGAAGTTCATTCTCTCTCTCTCTCTCTCTCTCTCTCTCTCTCTCAGTAGAATTAATTTTATTTCTTTTTGTATCTTTATTACGTTTTACATTTCAAGCGAATACTTCGTGTATTCTGTGTCACACGCGTTTCAGAGTATTTTCCAAAATGATATTTCTCGATTTATTTCAAATAAATTTGCTTCCATGTACCATTGTTCTTTATCAGAATGCCAATGTCAGAACGGTAGTATTTACGATCACAGAAAACATTTTATCATTGCTAAGATAAAAGTTTAATCCCTCAATGATTCACCCGTGCTATCAATCAACGAACGCAAAGATTGTAACGCATGATGCGATTCGTAACTTCATCAGAATCATTACTCTTCTGATTATTACTATTGAACGACGATGATCAGCTAACAGAACAACGATTGGAGAGCAGATTGTTCTCAGATTGCTGCGGACTACCTAGACGCTCGCTGTATCGTTTTTGCATTCCGATCAGCAGCATGCGAAGTTATATTGAGGGTATATTGAGGAAACATTGTCACATATAGATTCATCGAGAAAGAGAGAGATAGACACA
>Ga0157364_1003353_pt1 | contig 15497 bp, 9 predicted proteins | sample AttsexASBM2_FD_111476 | JGI IMG/M metagenome (GOLD analysis project Ga0157364, IMG submission 111476) | Fungus gardens microbial communities from leaf cutter ant in Ribeirão Preto, State of São Paulo, Brazil - Atta sexdens ASBM2 | ecosystem: Host-associated > Fungi > Mycelium > Unclassified ...
AACAGCTCCCATCAGGTACAAGTTTTGATCATGTGATAACAACAGCTTGCACACAGACCATCACTCTTTTGTATATATACTTCTGTGTCTGAGGATTAGATCTCAGACTTAACAACATCAATTTACATCAATTTTTATTTCTTATTATCTGTATTGATCTTAATCATCATTATCATCATTATTAAACTTCTGAATCACTCCTAAACCTCTGAGAGTGCACCCAAGGTTCAGATATCACAAATAATTGAGTAGTTTATTTTGTGATACTAGCAAATTACAGTGTAACTACTAGTCTTATATATAAGTAAGAAACTATAGGAGATGCTTGGGGTTTCAGTAGTAAGACACTGACAGGAACAGAACTCTGCTATAGGAGACTAAGTCAAATAGAAGTATCTCCATTATGAAAAACAGGATATCTGGTGTTGTTGCATCACTGCTGCTGGAGCATGTTGTAAAAAGGGTGGCCATCATGGAAGACAGACTTGTATAATAGACATTGAGGAAGCAGTATTACTATGGAGATGTATTTTCCAGATGGATAAACTCAGCATATATAAGATAGACAGTTCTGTTCTGAGAACTCTATTAAGTTCTCTTGAATTACCCTAATACAAGGTTCTTCTTATTGACCCACTCTAAGATCTTTAAGTTGTGACACCATGAGATAAATATGCTATAAACATATACCTTAACATTATTCTTCTAGTTCTTTCTATAGTGTTCTAGGTCTATGACATCATGTCATGTAAAGTGTCATGTAACCATAGTCACATGCCTCTTTGTCATCCAAGAAATAAAATAAAAATCAAATCAAAGAAAATAGATAAAAGGAAAAGAACATCAAAATAAAATATAAGAGTTCAAGTGTACTATGAAATTGTTACACAGTGTAATATTTAATATTCAGAAGTATATTAGCAAGGGAAAGTGCTCATGAGCAGATGTTATTCATATATTCCTTTTAATATTCTTCCTAACTTTATCTTTTTATATTTATGAAAGCTCTTTTAAGGGTTTTATGTATTGTAATTTTCTTTTATATTATTTTTTCCACCTCTTTTCTCAATTCCTGAAGCTAATATTGTCCTCTTTGAATTTTTTAGTATGTAGTTAAAGGCTAATGTTGCATAGTTCTTATTACATCTTAGCATAACCTCTTTTCTACTTGACCCCTGTTAGTAACAAAGAACTATTGGTCATGGTGGCAGCTCTAATAAAATAAAGACAATACCTATTGGATGTCACTGAAAAATTCAAAGTCTAGATAGATCATAAAAATCTAAGTACTTTAGAGAACTACACAAACTCAATGGATAACAAGTAAGATGATATCTTAAGTTGCATGATAATGAATTTATTCTATGATATATTATAGGGAAAATGAACACAAGAGCAGATATTCTGTCAAGAAAGAATCAAGTAGATATAATAGAGAATAATAAAGATATCAAGATGCTTAAATATGAATTATGGAAAAGAAGAATAAGTACAGAGGCTGAGATAGCAATATTTAGAGGAAATTAGATAGCAGAAGAAACCACATTGTTCAAGGAAATCGTAAGAGGACTTGCTCTTCTGAGATCTTTCTCTTCTGTATTTTTCAGCTAATCTGTGTTTCATGATATTTTATAGTATTTATACTCATCTGCTTATCCACTTTCTCATGCTCTAGACCTTTTTGAGCTGTATACAAATATTTCTAATTACCTAGATATATCATCTAAATTCTCTTTCCTGTATTTCCTCATTTTTTGTAGTCTACTATTGTTATCCACTCATTTGCTTTCTTATACTCTAGAAACACTTGCTAAACACTCTGGCACTCTTTTAATTCAGTCTCTCTATTCTAAACTGTTTCTGATTACTTGAGTATTATTATTCTCTGCCTATGTAAACAGAATTATGATATATTATAATAGACCTGTTATTATATAAAGTAGTTGTCATCTTTAGTAGTCTTCATTCTGTTCTCTTGGAGGTGAGTGTATAATTAGTATTTTTTAAACAATAAACTTGGGATTTTCTAGAGATTTGAAGTGTTCTGCTCTTCCACCCAGTTGCTCTAATAGAAATTTGAAAAAGCAACATGAGAGAGCAAGAAGTATAGAAGGAATTAGAAAATAAAGATAATCAAGCATAGGAAGATAATAGAGTGGTATACATGAAAAGATCTACATTCTAAATAACTAGAAAATTTGAGAACAAATTCTACAGAAAAATCATAAACTAGCAGATGTAGGATATCTAGAATAACAAATAATGCTCAAATTAATCAAGAAGAACTATTGGTAGCAAGGAATACAAAAAAACATTATTGATAAGGAAGAAGAGTATGAAGTTGAAGAAGTACAAAATCATAAAAAACAAAGACATAACACATAATTCTTAGTTCATTGGAAGAGATATGGAAATGAACATAACCAATGGATAGCAGAAACAGAGTTACCATATATCAAAGAGATGATTCAAGACTATTGGACAAAGCTTTCAAGACAAAATTTATAAAAGAAAGGAATAAAAACTCGAAATTGACATCTCAAAGCATTACCAGCAACTGAGAAATCTAAAGTATGTCTTATTACTTTAAAATAGCTCTCTCTTCTCCCAATCCCTACATTACTCATACTTTTAACAATATAGATCTTATTACAACTCTAAACAAAGAAAAGAAGAACTGGATAAAGAAATATTACAAAAATAATTTGAGGATTGAAGACTATGGCAGATATTCATCAAAACATCATCAAGCTAGCTGATGCAGTGAATAATAAGTTGGCCAATATTGAAACAATTTTACTACAAACCAGAGAAAACTCATAGAATACAAATTGGTAGAGATATTTACAGCATATCTAAAGAATTGAGGAATGTTATTTATGAAGACATGGAACAACAGGCCCACCACATTTAAGTACTACTAGCTGATGAACTAGATCAATGAAAAGAAAAGGGAGTAGAAGTGGTGGATAAATATATTAAAGCTCTATAGGAAATATATCAAGAATCTTATAAAAGTGCACTATAAATTGTAGATAAAAAGAAACAAAAGAGAAGATGTTATCCAAAATAAAGAAGTGTTGTTGTACAAACCCTACAATATATCATTATTAAGTTCAAGTAGAATAACACCTCCAGATATTCAAATGTTACATAACAAGATCAACAACCTGGAAAAAACATTGAAAACAATACAATCATCTGTTAAAATAATACTGTTCTTACCTCCAATAAATTACAAAACAATCCAAACTAATGAAGAAAAGAAAAAAAAACCCATTAAGATATATATAGGAGACCTACTGTGTGAACCATTCTTTATAGCTGATTCTGTACAAGAACAGCTTATCATAGAACTTACTAAAAGATGGTGGTAACATATGTAGTTGGAGACTTAATATTAATGGATTCATGAGGACATGAATAATAAAACAGGAGTAGTGTTATAATCAATGCCTCATGCTTTACAGATGTTTACTTCATGATTACCTTAACTTAAACATATGTTAGGGTTGTCTCATTGATGATCTTTTATTCTCCTGTACTATATGTTTTCCTCATATTTCATCAGTCAGCACCTTATGTAGTAAAAGTGGTATTTTTATGTAGTTCTTACTTTCTACTTATTATTTTCTTATAGATACCTTCCTTATTCCTCATGGTCTATAGGTATATATAGTAGTAGATACAGTTCTATATCTTTATGCTTTACCAATTGATTATCTCTCTTATTCTTTCTCAAGTCTTTGCCTAAGTTGCAACCTGAGCCAAGCTCATAATAAAAATACTATCCATACCACTATCATTGTGGAGAGCATAATATACTTCTTCCTATATTATATCTAGAAGCTCTATGGCCTCCCTACATGTGTTGTCTTAGACTATGAACATTAATTTGTCATTCTCTCTATCTAGAAACTCTATTGTATACTTGATATTGAAGTAGCATCTTTAATCACATAGCACACTCAATTGGATAGACAGATAAAGTGGATTAACCAAGAACTCAATCAATACCTTTGGTTATCTGTGAATGGGAGGCAAAGCAACTGGTATGACTTCCTATTCCTAGTAGAGTTCCAGTAAAACAACTTTGTATATGCATTCATACAGAAACTGCCACTTCTACTCAACACAGGCTATTGTTGTGACAACTACTAATTACAAATATCAATAGCAGTACTACCAGTAAATCTCTTAAAAAAGTAGATATCTCATAGAGATCATAAGAGAACTTAATAAGAAGTCTATATTATATTCCTATACTATTTATACAATATAGTCACAGTCTACTAACATTAAATTGTCAGAATCACAAGAGATGGACTTAGTTTTTCTTATTTTCCTTTCTTATTTTCATTTTAATTTTGATTTATTTTTCATTTTTCTATTTTTAGAACTTAAGGTTAGAGTTAGTAATAGTCACAAGTCATGAAACATATAGAAGAATGTAGAACATTCTGGAAGGATGATATCATACAACATGTACAATGCATGCTGACCTTAAGGCTTACACATGGTAGTTTAGGGTAGGGTGCACAGTAGCTAGCATGGACCATGTAAAAAGGTATATAAGGTAGACTATCTTATATAGAGTTCTCTATCAAGTTTTCTTATATAACCCTATACAAGGTTCTTTTTCTAAGACAACACTAAGTCTTTGTGAATTGTAACATAAATAACCCTACCCTAAAGTCTATATGTCATCTATGTATACTTTATAAAGTTAACATACCATAACCATATATCTTGATATCACTTTTTCTAATTCTTTCTCCAATATTCTAGGCCTATAATGTAATTGTCATGTGACACATCATGTGATCCAGTCACATGACTTTTTTAAAAAAATCAACAATTTATTACATGGCATGTGAAGACAGACCATGGTAGCTACTTTCGTAACTACATACATGAGAGGCAAACTAACAGGAAACTAGAAGACAAGAAAAAGAAAAGAAAAGAAAAGCAGAGAAAAGAAAAGAAGAACTAATTGACTAAGGAAGAGAAAAAGTAGCTAAGATCTACTTAGCTAAATAAACTATAAGTTTGTAAATGCAAAAGCATTAGGATTAGCAACCAAGAACATAATAAAATGGTTCAATGAGTCTCTTCTAGGGTTCCAATACTCATTGAATCTTTTGCACTCATGGAGAATGTGTCTCCTCGATTCAATGGGGTAATTATTGCAAGGACATGAGAAGTCCTTGTCAGGGAAGAATCTTAGTTGATACTTCCCAATGGGAGCATGATTAGTGATAGCTCTCATTATGCATACACATAGCGAGTTGGAATGGCCAAAAGCTTGAAGCCAAGGACCACCTTTCAAGTAAGATAGTTCAATAATGTTGAAATCATCGTCTAAAAGGTCAAGGAAATGATTCCCTTTTCCATCCAAAGCTTGGAACGTCATCTTCCACTGCTTGATAATATTGTCGCTGTCAGACTTCTTGCAATAGTCCCATGAAATTTTACATGGGAGCATAGGGATTGGTTTGAACGACTTGGAGTCCTTATCAACATCATGGTGGAATCTCTACCTGAGACAGCTCGGACACTCCCAGAATTCAATGGAGTTGTTGGGATTTGAGACAAAGAAGCTTTGCAATTTGCTAAGAATCAAAGCAGAATGACATTGGAAAGAATGAGAACTGCTGTCAAAAATTTTCCTCATAGCATGAATGGAGTCAGTTACAACAATGATTTTGGAGATGGCTTTGTTGGATCAGGCCTAATTAATGCCACACCTAATGGCAAAGAGCTCCACCTCCATACTAGTTACAAACATGGCATAATGTATAGTCTTTGTGATTGGCCGATTAGCAATATGGACATGCGATATAGATGTAGTGATGTCATTTTTGATGCTAGCATCTGATATGATGAGAGCTGTATGGGATGACGAAGAGTTGAGGAGAACCATGTTATCAAGTTCTTGTGCTTGGATTTGGTTGTTTTTTTCTTTTTCTTTTTTAGTAACTAAATTGAAAGAAAAGCAATCAGGAAAAATATCAATTATGTGAGAACCAGCAGAAAATTCCTGAATCAGTGGTGAAAAAGATGGGAAAATTCCATAAGATATGTTACAAGAATTAATGAGATAACCTTTGATTATGGAAGCCTGGCATTTGGTTAAAGAACCGATAGAATGAGGATTTTGGGAAGTGGACAAAAGGGGCGAGTCATCCATGAGATGTGATTGGTTGGGAGCTTGAAAGGTCGCATTTGCGATCTTTTGGCAATTTTCTGGAGGTGGAACCTAATAGAAATGATTCCAGTGATAGCTTCGATGCCTTCTGACAGGAATGTTTTGAAAGCACCAAGGATCCAAATGGCTGCTGTCCTTTGCATTTTGTCCAGGATCTTCATATGATACAAGATCGGGACTTTGTTATAAAACCATAACTGAAAGCCATAAAGTGCTATAGGGAGGATGCAGCATCTGTATAGCAAGTGCTTTTGAAGAGGATTGATTCCTCATGACAAGTTTCCCAGAAGTTTCATACACTTGACAGTTGATATGGCCTTATTGGCATAATGGTTGATATGTTTGTGGAAGGCTAACTTGCGATCAAAAATAAAACCCAAGTACTTCCAGGAGTCCTTGGGTTATAATATTGGTCCTCCAAGAGGTGAGAGGTCTAAAGGAGGTAGGTTGAATAATCCTTGAAATCTACTAAAATGAAAAATTTCAGTTTTTGAATGTTCAATAACAAGTCTAAAACTGATAAGTAATTTAGAAAGGATGTTGTAACTACAGAAAAGCTGAGAGTTAGAAATGTCAAAAGATTTGTTTTGAGTGATGATGAGACCATCATCTACAAAGGAAAGGATCGAAACTGGAATTTTGAGATTTTCAAAATGCTTTTCCAATATATATAGAAAAGGGGAAAGATATAGAGAAGAAAGAATGGGGGAGAGGGCAGATCCTTGGCCCACTCTGACATTAACATCAAACATAGGAGAAGAGAAGTTGTTCCACATATAGCTTATTCTTCACTTGACTAGGTAATTTGCAAAGAAGGTCGAAACTTTAGGATCGAAGCCTGCCTTTCTAAGGATGAGAACTAGGAGATTGTGGTTAGAAGACAGGAAGAATTGGGAGATGTTGAACACAAGGGAACTTGTGGATTTCCCTTTGGTCCATCCTGACTGAACAATGTGGGTAAGAGTTATACCCATGTCAGTGGTTGACTTGAATTTCAATCCACCTAGCTGACTCGGATGAATGAAATTGTTGCTCACAACTGTAAATTGAAGTCTATCAGCGACTACTTTCTCTATGAGTTTGCCTATAGTATTGAGTAGGACTATTGGACGAAAAGCTTTTGGTTGATTGTACAAAGGCTTGTTGGGTTTGGGAATGATGATGGTGGATGAAATCTTGAAGTATTCTGGCCAATGTCCTAGGTTAATGCAAGCATCAGCGATGTTGACTATATTAGTAAGGCATGAGTCGTCTTTGATGATAAATTTCAAATGATGCCAGGTTAATTTGTCTGGTCCTAGTGCCAATGAATCGCTACATTTGCTGATAGCCAACCTAAATTCGCTTTTGGAGAACGGAGACCAGTTTTGAGAAGGTTTGTTCTCAATTTTGTTGATGACGTTGAGGTCGACTTGTCGATTGAGAGCAGTATTGAATATATTGTAGAGTGCATTCCACAAACTGTCGAGAGTAAGACAAGGTTGTCCATCATGAGTGATGGCTTCGATGGCTGGGAGTTTTCTTCTCTTTATCTAGTTCATCAGTTTCCAGGGACCACAACTTTTATTTGCAATTTCTTGAATTTTGTCGTCAAAGAATGATCTCTTGGTGTCTTTGACAATCTTCTTGAATTTCTTCCAATTCTTGAGACTTCTTGATGATCTGTAGATGTTGAGAGAACGGCTGCAATCTTCTGTCCACCATTGTTTGGAATGTTTAGATATTCTTGATTTTTTTGCATTTTTTGTCCATGCATTATTGATTATCAAACCGAACTACTTGATGACTCAATCCAGTTTATCGGAGTCTTTGATGCTAGTTGTATCCAAACCTTTGAAGTTCGAAATGACATCTTTAATGAATCCTGATTCTTGGTCGCTTTTAGGAGCTAGGATTAATTTTGATATTTGGACGATCTCTTCAGATAAAGGGATAGTGACTGTTAGAGGGGTGTAATCTAAGGATAAATGGGACTCCAGGAGGATAGAGTGTTAGTCTAGCTTGGAGGAGTCAAAGTAGAGGAACATGAGGTTGATTACAGAATTTGACTCTCCTGGCATATTGGAGTATCTAGTCAGACAAGAATTAGTTGGACTAGAGAGAGCAAGATTGAAAGAGTCTGCTAGAATAATTAAGTTATCACTAACAGAAGAGTGAAATGGAAAAGACAAATCCCATAAACTATCCCTAATGTTAAAGTTACCTGTCATGAGGACAACATTGTTAATGTTTGCTTCAGTATTCTTAAGATACTTTAAAGTGGTATGAGATGAATCAGAATAGACATTCAAAATGTAGGAACAAATGTTGTTGATAGAAAATGAAATGAGACTGACATCTCTATCATTAAAAATATCTTTTTGTAAGAGAAAACGAAGAGCAGAAAGACAAATATTAACATATACTAAGACCCTTGGGAAATCTTTATCATTTGAAGGAATTCTAGCATAGGTCGTTCAGTTTGGATGATGATTAGAGCCCATGAGTGGATCTTCTTTGCAATTCAAAGAGCTGGGGATTTTGCAGATTTTGGACCAGGGAGGTTCTTGAATTAGGATAATATTGAAATGTGTTAATGTTTTGAGGAGAGTGTTGACTAGTAGGGAGTTCTTGCAAATGTTTTGTGAAAAAATCTTGAGATTTTCAACAATCATTGGCGTAAAGCATTGTTTGCTTCAGAATGGAATGATTTAGACCTATTTTCATGGATCTCAGTGTATTTTTTCTGATGCCACTCTCTGTTGAACCTGTGGTGCCAAAATGGGTATTGATTAGAGTTGGCAAGATGGTCGCTGCGATAGTTCGAGCACTTGAACAAGTGGGGGCAGGGTTCCCCTTTTTTTGTCTCAAGTCGTGGTGGGTTGATTTTGTTGTTGGCCTTGCAGCACCAACCAAATTCCTGATGGTGTTCTGACTTGTGCAGGCCATTGCATTTGACACATCTGGCTCCTTGAATCCTGCACAAAAACGTAGTGTGGCCCCATTTCCAGCAGTTTTTGCACTGCAGTACGCCGGGGTTCATGTTGGCACTATGGATCGTTGTGATATAATTCCCGACATTGAAGCATCTGTTGATTAACATTTTCGTGTTGCTACTACTCTGCACATCCCAAATATCTAACCAAACGATAGACATATCAGATTTCGGAGAAACTTTTATTACCCTAGGTTTGGAAGCAAGTGAGATATTGTCGAAGATATGATTCTGCTTGAGAATTGTTTTGATATCATTTGGAGTGAGTCTCTCCTGAGAGTTAGCATGCAGGAAGAATGGAATACCGATAATCTTTAGGTAGAATTTGGATTTAGAAAGACAAGGTTCATCCATCTAAAGGGAATTGATGTCATTTAAGCTTTTGACATAGTTGTTGATAATGGCCATGTCCAATTGTTGAGAGACCTTGTTTGTGATGATAGTAACTCCTATAGGGTTGGCTTGTATGTAATCAGTAAGAACTTCTAACTTAGCATTATGCAGAAGTTTGTTCAAGTTAGCTACATGAAGAGATGAGCTCTTCATAAAAGAATTGATGTTTTCCCCGCTCATAGGGATGATCACCTGTTTTCTGGATGGACTATTTGTCGTCATCTTGATATGAGGTTTAGGTTTGGCTTGACCATTGACAATGTTTTTAACCTGATCAATCTTTTGAACGCTGAGAGAAGGGAACATTTCTTTAATTTTCAGAACTTCCAACGTGTTGGTGGATATTTTGGTAGCCTGGGCATAAGACTTGTCTGAGTTGTTAGAATTACCATTGTCTTTGCTGTTGACTAAAAGTTTGTTGGGTAGGAAGTACTTGGAAATGATATTGACTTCTTTCTTGGATTTGGCTGGGAGAGGGGGCAGTGGCAGTGCTTTACTGATAATAACCGGGTTTGGAATCTTGGTAGTCTTGTTTGCTGTCAGGAAAACTACTCTAGGAGTGAGTTTAGCCGAGATCTTTTTCCTAAGAGATTTAGAACGATTATCAGTGTAGAGGGAATCCCAACTAGATTGATAGACAGAAGATAAGAAATTCCAGACCATGTCGCTGATACCATTAAAGTCCTCCAGATCATTAAACAATTTGGGGTTGACTTTCTTATTAGATATGTATTTCACCATAAAGTTAAGGGATTGTTTAATGTTTTTCAAATCTGATGCAATATGTTCAACCAAGCCATGAAGGGAGATGGACTGGAAGTTTCCACTCCATAAATCAGGTTCTGTTGGGCTGTTAGGATCATAAGGTAACTGAATGTTGATAACATTATCATCATCAACACAAGGAGATTGTACTTGAACATTGTCCAAAGAAATGTGGTTGCCATGATTTGTCAGAGTAGTGGAGGCCTCATTGTTTCCACTCTGAAGCCTCATGTTATTGGTAGTCTCAGCTGTCTTCCTGAGATGAATTTCCTTGTCCCTTTCGTCCTTGTAGAATAAAGTGGAAGATTCTACTGGGGGGTCAGAATCAATGTCCATACCGTTATTCAACTTCATTTTCTTGTGATAAATGGTGGAGGAGACTGTAGAGGACATAGAAGAGTTCCTTAACAAGTTCTTGTGGATTTAAGGGGATCTGCCCCTTATATCATTATTGATGACAGGATTGGTTCCTGTGGAATGGTCCATCTCTGTGTTACTGAAGACATTCACAGAAGATAACAAAGTTCGCTGGTTGTTGGACTGAATTGTAGTGCTGAAGGAAGTTGGAAAATTGAATTTATTTGCTGTCTCTCCAATAGATGCTACCATACAAGATGGTGGTAAGAGGAAAAGAAGTGATGGTCACATGACTTCTTCATCATCAAATAAAATAAAGAGTAAAATAATTAAAAATAAAAATAAATCAAGCTTAGAAAAAATAAATAAAATTTTAGAAAAATCCCTTAAGTTCTATTACTTGAATCTCTCTCTTAATCTAACCTTTAAACTTGGACAAATGTTGTCATTGTATTTATTTAGCCATTTTAAGTTCAAGCATCTCATAACAGCTATTTCTTAAGAATAGACTTTGAATTACATCAATAGAAGTCAAAGATAAAAGGCATTAGTTGGTTTATGAATTATATAAAGACTGTGCTAGAAGAAGCTAGGTCTACCATATAGAAGTTGTAAAATGACATAGCAAAATACTACAACTAGTAATATACTCTATATCTATTTTTAAGCCCAGAGATAAGATATTTCTCAATACTATAGATATCCACACCACTTATCTCTCCATTAAGCTTTCTTATCACTATTTCATTCTTATGTTGTTGAGAAAAGTGTTAGGCTTATGTCATATTATCTTAAGTTTCTACTAGTACTTATTATAAACTTAAGACCTTAGAGTAGGTTAAAAGAAAGAATATTGTATAGGATTTACACAAGAGAACTCAATGGAGTTCTAAGTACAAAGTGTCCACCTTATATATGTTAGGCTACTAGTCTATACTACACTATTCTTATCTTACCCTTAGGGCCATATATACTATATACTATTGACATATAAGATAATATTATTATTTCAAAATCTTTCATGTTCTTTTATGATATGTTATTATGTGATTATAACTTGTAACAGAGTCATGTGACCTATGACAGATATATAACATCATGCTGACCCTTAATTCTAAGTCTAAAAAATGAGATAAAATAAATGAGAAATGAAAATAAATAGAGTCTACTATCTTTGATTTTAATAGTACTATGGAGATTGCATCCTATGTTTAATGTTGTCAAGCTAATTGCTATTCCAAAAAATCTTATATTTAGTAGACATATCCTATTTCTGCCAGATCTCATAATCATTAATAGAGAAAAAAAATAGGAAGTTGAAAATATTCTAAATAGCTGCTGGTACTGTCAGAGATTTTAGTATCTAATTAAGTAGAAAATATTTAGTGTCACAAACTTCATTCAGCTTGTATCTCCACAACTAGTAAACTGATTTTCACAAAATAAGTTACACTGAAAAGCTCCAAATGAGGGCTATCCACATATATGTGGGATGTACAAAAGCAACAACAAACAACTGAGATATCAGGTCATCAGTAACTATAAAAGTGTTACAACTCAAAGATCTTAGAGTAGGTTAATAAGAAAAACCTTATATTGGATTAATACAAAAGAACTCAATAAAGAACTCTGTATAAAATAGTCTACCTTATATACTGAATCCACCTGGTCTGTGCTAGCTACTTCTACCCTACCCTAAACTGCCATGTGGTAGCCTCAAGGTCAACATGTATTGCCTATGTTGTATGACATTATCCTTTACTAGGTTTTATGACCTATAATTATATCATCTGATATGACTGGTATGTAATAATGTGATCTCATCACTTTAACCCTAACCCTAGTTCTAAAAATAGAATAAAGGAAAATAAATCAAAAAGAAAATAAAAATTATTAGAGTCCACTGCTTTTAACTTTGACAAAAAGCTTCATTTGCTAATATCTCATGAACAGCTAGACAGATTCACAAAATTGAACTTGTATTGGAAAGTACTCATCAAAAAGTTTCCAATAATATATGATATATCTCATAGCAATAAGTATTTATAGAGATACAAACATATCAATATAATTAATTACCTTCTAAAATTAGCCTAACAACTGCTATGACAGATGACAACTTCTATCAGGTACAAGTTTTAATCATGTGATAGAAATAGCTTGCACACAGACCATTACTCTTATGTATATATATCTCTGTGTCTGAGGATTAGACTTCAGACTTAACAACATCAATTATTCTTGTTGATACTACTTATTACCTATCATCACTATCTTCTTATACTAAAGCTCTGAACCACTATCAAGATATCTAAGTTCAAGTATCACAATCAGTAAGTAGCTCATTTTGTAATAGTCCTTCTTATTGTGGCAACCACTTATCACAAAGACAAATGATTACACAAGCAGTAAATCTCTTAGAGTGGATATCAAGTAGGAATTTCACAAGAGAACTCAACAAGGAGTCTCTGCTTAATTAGAGTCCTATATATACAAAGTCTTCATGGTCTGTGCTACTAATAATTAACCTTGCCCTTATGTCCATACTCCTTCCTCATGTTCACCTCAAGATTGCCATGTTGTATACATATGCCCTGACATCATCTTCTAGATCCTTCCACTATCTTCTAGGCCTATGACATCACATCATGTGACATGTCATGTGACTGCAGTGTCACATGTCTCTTCATTGTCCAAAAGAAAAGAAAAAGAAAAAAGAAAACAAAATCCCTATAAAGTCAGAAAATAAAAGAAAAAGAAAATAAAAATTGTTCATGTCCAAAGCATCCCATAACACTTCTGGGTGAGATGAGTCAATAAAATGATGATATCTAAGTAGTCAAAGATAAACTGGCTGTAAAAGTTAGCAAAATCTAAGAAAAACTAAGTATTCTTGACTTTTTTGGGCTCCAGCCAGTCTTGAATAATCTTTACTTTGTTGTTGGACATAGTAAGACCAGAAGAAGGAAAGATGTATTCCAGATACTTTACTAACTTAGAATAAGACTTGCACTTCTTTGCTTTGACATAAAGATTAGCCTTGTAGAGATATTTGAGTACTTTTTGTCACTATATTGATATACTTGTATTTCTACCAATACTTATTGCTTTGAGACACATCATATATTATTGGAAATAAATTGATGAGCAATTTCCAATGCAAGTTCAATTGTGCGAATCTATTTAGCAGTTTATGAGATATTAGCAGACAAGGCTTTTACAGCTACTGGTGGCCTGATATCTCAGTCATTTGTTGTCACTTTTGTACATTCCACATATGTGTGTATAGCTCTCATTTGGGGCTTTCCAGTACAACTTAGTTTGTGAAAATTAGTCTACTGGTTGTAGAGATACAAGCTGAATAAAGTTTGTGACATGTAGGCTTTAGCTTCTTTAGAATTAGAAGTAGAACTAGAAATCTAATTAGTAGTAAGTATATTAACAATATAATTAAGAGGATATTGGCTAATTTTTATTAATAAAATTATCACTGTACTAGAGTTTTAACTATGAGTAAGTAGAAGAATAATACAAAATCTGAGTGTAACTAGTAGGATTAGTAACAGAAATATTCTTCCAATTAAGATTGTTATCTGTAGAAACAATATTAGAGCTTAGAACAGGTGAGACTATTCAGGCTAGTTAAATTATATAAGTTGAAGATTGAGGAGATAAATAGCCCCTTTGGTGGATATATTTTGATTGCTATAGAATGTTTGAAGAATAAGCTCTAGCAAGATGTTCACTTAGATAAGATACAATATTGAAGAAAGTTCTAAGTATTAAAACTAAAGCTAACCCAGAGTAGGTTGAAGAGTTTTGGTAAGAGAAAGCCATTGAACTTGTAAAAGTGCAACTTGGAAGCTAGGTATCAGAGTTGAAGGTGGTAGACTTAAATTATTTTATTTTATTTTTTATTTTATTTTTTATTTTATTTTTCTTTTCCTTTTCATTTTATTTTGGACTTAGGATTAGGGTTTAGCATGACATTACAAACTATCACATAATGGGACATAGTGTTAAATATTGGTCATATGTCATATAGAACATTATAGAAGATCTCAGAACAATAATATTATTACATATATTAATGGCATATAATATGCATGGTCTTTAGAGTAGGCTAAGGTTAGTATAGTATAGACCAGTAATCTAGCATATATAAGGTAGATATTTTTGTACTGAAGACTTCATTGAGTTCTCTTATATAAACCTTATATGAGGTTTCTTATTTAGCTCTGAGGTAGAACTACAATACAGAATTTTGCAAACAGTATTGCTTAAAAGTGATAGCAAACTTGGGAGTCTGATAATACTATCAGGTATGGTTCACACCAGGAGGCAAAAGCTTGTTAAGTTGGCTCAGAGATATACTAGATTTGGAAACTATATACAAAGTATATGATGATGTAAGCTTTCCAGAACAATCTTGGCTCTAGCTTATGTACTATGCTATTTGTCTGCTATGTGGTTGTAATTTTAAAAGATGAAATCAAGTCTGAAGAAAGTTGTTAATGGTAGTATATCACCAAAGAACATCAGAAATTGAGTTCAACTTGAATATTTGATATTGGGAACATGTACTCAGTTCAGACACAAAGATGTCTGAATGACTAAGGTTTAGTGTTCTAATCTGAAGTTCTTTTATAAAAAATAGTAAAATATATAAACTATACAGTTATGGCCCAAGTAGTGGTATAATCTGTATAGTTGTGGTCCAAGTGTTGACCAGAAGTCTGTCAGACTGTTAACCAGTGTGATCAAGCTGAGTCACTCTGTTGAAATCACAGATAATAAGAA
>Ga0157364_1003354_pt1 | contig 15496 bp, 13 predicted proteins | sample AttsexASBM2_FD_111476 | JGI IMG/M metagenome (GOLD analysis project Ga0157364, IMG submission 111476) | Fungus gardens microbial communities from leaf cutter ant in Ribeirão Preto, State of São Paulo, Brazil - Atta sexdens ASBM2 | ecosystem: Host-associated > Fungi > Mycelium > Unclassified ...
TCTGCCATTTTATCGGTATTACTAAGAATTCGTTGATGATACCCCGCTTCAGCTTGGCTGACAGGCGGGACAGAAACTGAGACCTCATAAGCGTTAACAAGAGTCAGACAGAAAATTATCTCAACACTCTGGGCGGTTTGGCAACCAATTAAATGGTTTCCGGCCAGGCTTTCTCACTCTGCCTAAAAGAAGGGAGCCCGCACTGCTTATTATTTCAGCAGCTATTCAGACCTTTGGTCGGTAATACCGAACCTGCGGGCGGCCTCATTTCGGTTCCCTGTAGCTGCTTATAGAATCGCCCATTCTTTTAAGCTAAATGCTGCTCCGCGTCAACGATGAACCTAACAGGGCAATCTTTTCGCCACAAGGATCAGGGAACTATCAATCGCGGGGTGATAAATATCACAAGCTCACGTTTACTCTGTTGACGACTGTCGCGGCGAAACAAACTACCCAAGAGCGGAATATCGCCAAGTACTGGAACTTTATTTTGCTGACTGTTCTGGTTTTGCTGAAAAATGCCCCCTAGCGCTAAGGTCTGACCCGCTTTGAGTGTGACCCGGGTGGCGATCTCTTGCTTATCAATGCTCAGCGGCATATTGCTACCTTGCTGCAAAACTTTGCCCGGCATATTCTGGCTAAGCCGGATCATCAGTCGTATTTCCTCAGTACCGAGTACCTCAGGTGTGATCTCCATCCCCAATACCGCATCTTTAAACTCTACTGTCGCAGTATCGCTGTCACCCTGCATCACTATATAAGGAATTTCGGTCCCCTGTTTTATCGAAGCTACCGAGCCCTGTGAGGCGATAAGTCGTGGACTGGCAATAATATCCACCTGATTTTCCTGCTCTAGGGCACTCAGCTCCAAACTTAATATACGGCCGTTGATACGGCTAAGTGTCAAGCCAGCGGTAAAATACGCTGGGTCGACACCCAGTGGGATCCCCAAGCTATTGGCGGTTATTCCACGAGCGGCCGGCTCCGCCCCGAAGCCCCATTCCGCACCTAATTCTCGCAAGCTCTCCTCACTGATAGAGATAATATGGGCGGTAATTTCTACCTGCGGGATTGGGATATCGGTAACATTCAACCAGTCCCGTAGGGCATCGAGTGCCTGCGGAGTATCTCGAACCATCAAGATATTAGCGCGAGTGCTACCCGCAAGTGTGCCGCGGGGAGAGAGGATGTCGGCCTTCGCCAACAACGGCTGGATTTCAGAATACAGGGTATTACGTAGGATAAACCGCTGTGACTGCAGCGGTTCTTGCGCCATGCCCATGGCTGCCCCCACTGACTCTGACGGAGATATCCGTAGCACATTTCCGGAAATACGACTTTTCACACCGGCCATTTCAGACACTAATGCCACCGCCTGCTGCCAATCAATGTTCTGGAATCGTAGCGATAAACTGCCGGTCACTCCGGGAGCAATAATTAGATTCATTTGTTGAAACTCCGCCAGTTGGGCAAAGACCTGTGTCACCGGCATCATTTCAACGTCCATGGTCAGTGTCGGTTGCTCAGCCGCGTAGCTGTCAGTCTGGAACAACAACCACAGCAGAAGACTTATCCTTATCCTGCCCATTATCTGTCTCCTTTACCTGCAGAGATAATGACTCTCTGACGGGTAAACACCCCGCCCGATGACTAAGGATCACCAGCCTGCGGCTGATTCCCGTTACCTGCCATAACGTGTTCGGCAGCGTCTCACCCGGCCCAAGGGAGTAATAGCTGCCGTTCGGTCCACTCAGACGAGCACGCCGCTTAGCCGGACTGATCACCGTTCCTCGCAGTTGCCACCCCTTCAGGCTAATGGCGGCAGGCTGGCACTGCACCGCAGCAGGAGGTGGTTGAAATGGGTCCCGCCCTTCAGCAGGCAGCAACACCATACAAAGCAGCGCTGCTGCTCTTCTCTTAGCCATTGCCACATAGTCTCAGCCGTAGGGCTAAGCTGTCTTGCCCCCGGCTTAATGTAAATTCTTCAGGGATACAGGGTTGTGCCAGCTCGGCCAGATGCTCAAATACGACGACCAGATCATCCCACTGCAGCTGTAATTCCAACTCTCCGGGAGCGGTCTTCATCTGCCAACGGACCACTTTCACACTATCTCTGATGGATCCTAACGCCCCTAGGGAAGACTTTTTCGTTAACTGGCTCTCATCTACTGGTGATATCACCAGACCTCTCTGTAGCGGAGGGAAGGAGGCCACTTTTTTGCGTAACTGCGCCAACTTGTCAGCCTGCTGCTGAAACCGTTGCTGAGTATTTTTCAGGTCAAACCATGGTGAACCCAGCATCACAATCACTCCCGTGATCACAACGCAGAGCGTCAATGCCAGAAACAGAGACCATTGCTGATAAAGCGGCCTGTATAACAGTGTCAGCAGATAATCAGGCATCCTCCCCCTCCTCCACCTCCCGCTGAGGGCTCAATAGTCTGCCAAGCTGCGTGGTCAAAATAAAACGGTACGCGCCTGTATCACCGCGTGTCAGTTCGCTGATGACGACACGGGTAAAAAATACCTGTTGGCGGAGTGTGCTGACAGTAGCCTGAAGTGGACCCACTGACTCACTTTCTCCCGTGAACGTCAGGGTTGTCCCCTGACGTGCCACTGAAGTTAGCCACACTGATGGAGGTAGCCATTGCGGCAGGCTTTCCCAAAAAAGACCCCATTGCTTGGCGCGAATTGCCACCTGCTCGCTGGCCTGCTGCTGCATAGCGTTCGCCGCTGACAGGCTGCTGAGTTGTTGCTGCTGTTGTAACAATTGCTCCACGGCGGCAATCCCTTGCTGTTGTTGTGCCAAATGCAGACTGAACTGCTGGCCGGATAGGGCTAATAGACGACGGGCAATTGCTATAGTCAGCAAAACCGTCAGCAACATTCCTCCCAGGCGCAACAGCCAAAGATAACCCCGCCGGCGGAGTTGTCCCTCACGCCAAGGTAATAGATTCGCTTGATTCATAAGTCATCCTCCCTGCGTAACGCCAGTCCGGCCGCTAGCGCAAAACTGCTCTCATTGATCGGCTGTGGCGGATAACGGTGAGTAATCGCTGATAAAGGCTGAAAGAGGCGGAAGCCTGGTGGCGGCGGGAGCCCAGCATCGCTGCAAAAATAGCGTACCCCTGACTGGGGTGATTGGCTACGGCAGACCGCCTCAGCATCTGGATAATACTGTCGATATTGCCAGCCATGACTCAGGGTTCCCTTGACATTCACTGCCCAGACCCAGAATTCGTCACTGCAATAGACTACGATGCCGCTGCAAGGCGGCCTGGCTGTCGCCAGTGCCACCGCTAGGCTGGCAGGCATCAGTTCAAACACCGCAGGCTTTAGTCCTGCTTTGCGAAAAAGCTGTCGCCAAGGGGCCAGTGCTTCGCGGCTGGCAATCGTCACTGCTGCAGACCGGCCATGGCGTTCAGGCCGCTGATAATCGACAGATAGCGGCCCCATCCCTTCCGGAACCAGCTGTTGGGCAGCGGCTCGAAGATAGTGACCACAAGCAGGTTCGCGCAGCACGTGAGTCGGTACCGGTACCTCACGTTGCAACACCAGATGTGGTGGTAACCCGACCCGTAACGAGGCTCTTACCGGTAATAGAGTCTTCCAGTGCAGGAGCAGAGGCAGTAAGGTCTGCTGGCGCGTAGAAATATCCAAGGGATCGGCCTGCGGACAATGATAGGGGTGCTGCCACCAATGACGTAATAGCCAGCCCCGGCCTCGTGGCTGCAGCCCAAGGGCAGTAATTTTCCCAGGTTGAATATCCAGCCCAATATTCCAGTATTGAAAGTTCACCGATGAGACCTCCGTTGTCCCGTGGTCATAAAATGACGTATCCAAGTATCTTGCTTGCCTTTATACTACGCGCCGATTGTTTATAAACTACGCAGTTGATCGATGGCGGGAAATCTAAGGTGAAGTTCTTAAAGTATTTATTTATTTTTGCAGTGTGTTGCGCATTGCTGGGAGTTGGCTCGGTTTATGGCTTATACCGGTATATTGAGCCACAGCTTCCGGATGTGAACTCGCTCAAAGACGTGCGGTTACAGACACCGATGCAGGTGTATAGCGCAGATGGAAAGTTAATTGCTCAGTTCGGTGAAAAACGCCGTATTCCTCTGACCCTGAATCAGATCCCTCCGCAAATGGTGAACGCCTTTGTTGCTACCGAGGACAGCCGTTTTTATCAGCATCATGGTATCGACCCGGTGGGGATTTTCCGGGCCGCCAGTATTGCACTCGTGTCCGGCCATGCCTCTCAGGGAGCCAGTACTATTACTCAGCAGCTGGCACGAAATTTCTTCCTGAGCCCAGAAAAGACCCTAATGAGGAAGATAAAAGAAGCCTTCCTCGCTATTCGTATTGAACAGCTAATGAGTAAGGATGAGATCCTTGAACTCTATCTGAACAAAATTTACCTCGGTTACCGAGCCTATGGAGTAGGCGCCGCCGCACAGGTTTATTTCGGGAAAAGTGTCGACCAGTTAACACTCAGTGAGATGGCAATGATTGCCGGATTACCGAAAGCACCTTCGACCTTTAACCCGCTGTATTCTCCAGACCGTGCCTTGGCACGTCGTAACGTGGTGCTGTCGCGCATGCTTGAGCAGCACTACATCACTCAGCAACAATATAATGATGCCCGCCGTCAGCCGATCAACGCCCACTATCACGGTCCGGAAGTCGCCTTTACCGCACCCTACATTACCGAGATGGTGCGTCAAGAAATGGTGAAACGCTACGGTGAGAATGCCTACACCGACGGCTATCAGGTCTATACCACCATTACTGAAAGGCTCCAGACCGCGGCGCAGGATGCGGTACGTAAAAATGTGATCGATTATGATATGCGCCACGGCTATCGTGGCCCAGAACAGTTGCTCTGGAAATCTGGGCAGACCCCTTGGGATCCTGAGCATATCAATAAAACCTTAAATAACCTGCCAGTGTATGGTCCACTGCAACCGGCGATTGTGACCGCTGCGGACACACAGTCTGCTACAGTGGTAATGAAAGGTAATCAGACCCTGACGCTGAACCTTGCTGCGGTACGCTGGGCACGGCCATTCAGGTCGGATACCCAACAAGGCGCAACCCCGCGCTCGGTGGACCAAGTTTTGCAACCCGGCCAACTGATCCGCATCCGACAGCAGGATAATCAGTGGTTACTGGCCCAAGTTCCCGATGTCAATTCCGCCTTGGTATCTCTGAACTCACATACTGGGGCTATTATCGCGCTCGTCGGTGGCTTTGACTTCACTCAAAGTATGTTTAACCGCGCCACTCAGGCACTGCGTCAGGTCGGCTCGAATATTAAACCGCTCCTGTATACCGCAGCCTTGGACAAAGGCCTCACTTTAGCCACCATGTTGAACGATGTGCCGATTTCACGCTGGGATGCTGGTGCTGGAACTGACTGGCGACCGCATAACTCGCCGAATACCTATGATGGCCCGATCCGGCTACGTCAGGGGCTGGGGCTGTCGAAAAACGTGGTAATGGTCCGTGCGATGCGCGCCATGGGCGTAGATTACGCGGTGAAATATCTGCTGCGCCTAGGCTTCCCTGAACAAAATATTGTACATACGGAATCCTTGGCGCTGGGTGCAGCCTCCTTTACGCCGTTACAGGTTGTTAGGGGCTATGCCACGCTGACCAACGGCGGTTTCCTAGTGAGTCCGTGGTTTATTCAGAAAATCGTCGACCAGACCGGCCAGACGATATTTGAGGAGCAACCGCAGGTATCCTGCCCGCAATGTAATATTCCGGTTGTGTATGGTGAGACACCGAAATCAGCCATGCTAAATGAAGAAAGCGTTGAGAGTGTGGCACCTTCAGTGCCAACTGCACCTGCCAGTGGCACGGCACCGGCAACCGATTTGGAACCTGCGCCGGCTCTACCCTCAGTAGACCAGCAATATGCGCCACATGTTATCAGCACTCAGCTTTCGTTCCTGATTAAAAGTGCCCTTAACTCGAATATCTTCGGCGAACCGGGCTGGCAAGGAACCGGCTGGCGTGCTGGCCGCGATTTAAAACGGAATGATATCGGCGGTAAAACCGGCACCACTAACAGTTCGAAAGATGCATGGTTCTCAGGTTTTGGCCCAGATATTGCCACCTCGGTGTGGATAGGCTTTGATGATGCCCGCCGCACTCTGGGCCGCACCACCCTTTCTGGGGCAATACCTGGTCAGGCCGCTGGTTTTGAAGGCGGTGCGAAAACGGCGCAACCGGCTTGGGATGATTATATGCAAGTGGCTCTCGACGGAGTAGCGTTACAGCCATTAGTGCCACCTGAAGGGATCACTACGGTCACCATTGACCGCAGTACCGGTAAATTATCCAAAGGTGGTGCTAACTCCCGTCAGGAATACTTTATTACCGGCACCGAGCCGAAGGAATATTCAGTGCAGGATAGCAGCCCTGAAATCATCAATAACGGTCAGAGTCACGATCTGTTCTGAAGAGTGAATCGCCGTAACTGTCTATCAGGATCCGTTATCTCTATCACTGGAGATAGCGGATTTTTTCTGGGGGAAGAATTTACCGGAATACTGACGAGCATCACCATAAGAGCATAATGCGCCCCACTATCACCTTACATTCGCGGTAGAGTGTCTCGTTATACTAAAGACGTCCCTGCTTGATCAACCACTCACGCAGCAGGAACAGTGCACTGATATTACGGGCTTCAGTGAACTGTGGCTGTTCCAGTAACGCCGTCAGGTTATTGATCGGCCAGCGGTGTAGCACCAGTGGCTCAGGTTCATCCCCTTCCAACTTTTCTGGGTACAAGTCTTCGGCCACGATAATATTCATCCGGCTGGAGAAATAGGAAGGTGCCATCGTCAGGCTAGCCAGTTGCTCAGTATAACAGGCACCAAAACCGGCTTCTTCTTTCAGCTCACGTTGTGCGGCTTCAAGGGGCGTTTCGCCTGGATCAATCAACCCTTTCGGGAAGCCTAGCTCATAGCTGTCAATACCGACCGCGTACTCTTCGATCAGTAAGACTGAGTCCCCTTGCAGAGCGAGGATCATCACCGCTTCCCGTGATGCCGGTTTCATGCGTTCATACACCCGTTTTTCACCGTTACTGAACTCCAAATCAACCTGCTGGATGGTGAATAGCCGGGAACGGGCAACCTCTTTTATATGAGTAATAACTGGTTTTTTCAGGGAACCCATTGATAACCTCGAACGGTGCGATGTATAACCACAAGACAGATAGCCGGTATTGAAACACAGCCCTCAGCAGACCACAAATCTGACGATATTCTGGGCTCTGCTTTCAGCTTACAACGGTTACTGGTCGCGCATTAATAATTAAAAAATATGAATAATCAGATTTGGCTGATAGCCCTTAATGCCCGAAGAGTCGTACAATAATTACTGGCATTATTTTAAATAATGCGCCACAGCCTCAGGTAGTCGCATAATCGCGGTCAACCGTCAGTGGCGGGATACGGCGAGTACTACACTTCTTTATATGCTGCTCTGTTTTCCTGAGCGATAAGCGACGGTAAGTCTCCCCGCTGACTGAACATTATATGGGAATGATGATCACTCTACTGGCATTGGTTATAATTTTGGCGGTTATCGCCATTGTGTTTTTCAGAAGGTATCGTACCCTGCCTGAAAAACTGCCTTTGCTGATCCCTGCTGCCAGACGTCGTCTTTCTCCGGATGAAAAACACGCGGTCACTGCCTATTTAGCAACCGAGTCTCCCGCCGGGAAATCATTCTTATCACGTTTTAGTCGTCATTCAACCAAAGAGCCTGTATTCACCGCCCGCAGCTATAAAGTTTACTCTGTTACATATCCCATTACCCGATACGGGCTGTCGACAGACTCTCCGCAACAGTGGCGCTATTATCTTGATACCTTAGAAATCCATCTGCCGCCGCTATGGGAACAGTTTATTACGGCAGAAAATACCATTGAGCTGATCCCTGCGGGCAATATCCTGCTGGTCATTTCCCTGAATGGCCACCAGCTAGCCGATTATTATCAGGAAACCCGTGACAATACGGCTCGTCTGCCCGTCAGTTCCCCGGCATCCATCCGTAAAGAACAGAGCAGCTACATTGAGCTATTGCAAATCCGTAAAGAGACCCCGGAAGAGCATCAGCTATCGAAACCCGACGGAACCACCGAGGCCCTGATCATCTGCCTGGCCCTATTGATCCTATTTCTCAGTCAACTGGTTCCTGTCGCGTTAATGCTGTGGCTAGTGATCCCGGCACTGATGGTGATCGCCATTGCGCTTTGGGCCATGTTGCGACCGGTACGGGCCTCTGATCTTAGAGAAATTCACTGTATGCGCGGACAACCCAAACGTTGGGGTCTATTCGGAGAATCAAATCAGGAACAAAGTAATATTTCGCTCGGCATTATCGACCTGCAATATCCTGAATATTGGAAACCTTATATTCACCATGACCTCGGCAAGATCACCGATATCGATATTGATACTGATCGTCAAGTCATCCGCCAAGGACGCTTTCTCTCTCTGCATGATGAAAGCCGCGAATTTCCAGTACAGCACTGGAAGAAAAATGCCGTATTGGCGGCCGGTTGCCTGCTGGTACTGGTGATGATGATAAGCTGGGTGCCGCTCGGTATGCCGTTCAAACTGAGTCTCGCTTGGTTACAAGGCACTCAGCGCATCGAAGTCACCTCACTGAAACAACTCTCAGCAATGAAACTGCAAGTCGGGGATTTACTGAATGTGAAGGGCCAGGGCATGTGTTCGGTGCCGGGAAGCTATCAAGGCAATCGCCTCTACGGTTATATGCCATTCGATTGTTCGGCAGTCTATTGGAATAATGCGGCACCGCTGCCGCTGCCACAGTCAGATGTGATTGACGAAACCACTGAGTTACTGGATACGGTACAACATCAGCTTCATCCTGGTGCCGACAATGACATGAAAATCAACCCGCAACTGGCACAGGCTATCCAGAAATCTGGGATGATTTTACTGGATGATTTCTCAGGGATTGTTCTGCAAACACAACAGTTGTGTGGTGATGCTGCAAGTTGCTCTCGACTTAAGAATGCACTGGTAAATCTCGGTAATGCCAAAGACTGGTCATCCCTGGTAAGCCGCGCCCGCTCGGGACGCTTAAACGGGGTCAATGTCCTGCTGCGCCCGGTCAGTGCTGTCACCCTTGAGAGCCTGGTCAACAATGCGGCCAGCGTCTTTTTTACTAGCGAAACCCGTAAGGCGATTGAAACCTTAAACAGTCCGCCACCGGGAGGATATTTGCTGATCAGTGATCAAGGACGTCAGTTAGTCAGACAGCCCCAGCCTGATGTATCACTGTTTGATCTCAGTGCACCGGAACAGTGGAATGAGCTAAGACGAATTTCCGCCATGTTGCTTCACACCCCATTTACCGCTTCAGGGGTGATCACTGCGCTTTCTGTCGATGCTAACGGGACTAGCCATGTATCCTTGCATGAAGAACCCGGCGGGACTTCGCTATGGCGCTATCTGGCGACATCATTGTTCTTTGTAGCGTTACTGATTTGCTTGGTGGTCAATGTACTGCTGACCTTAAGGGCTATTCGTAAGGATCATTTACGTCACGTAGCGATCCTGCACTATTACGATACTTGTTTTAATCCATCACTGAATCCCCACCAGGAACCACGCTCCCTGTTTTGATCTGCCTACCGCTCGCTTACCATGATGTGCGGCTGACGGATATTTGCCGTCGTGGTGCCGATACTTTCCTGCGGAAATACTTTATAATCAGTGCAGCTGGTTCGGGCTTTCCGGAATATGCTGTTGTCCCCCCTCCTGCCTTGAATTTTTTCATTTGCACCCAATTTATGGATATTCCGGTACAGAGCTCGCATCCTGCCCGTTCAGGATTATTGCGTGATACAGGAGTCACTATGAAAGAGCCCTCCGCTCATCAAGATGTCAGACTGGATAAATGGCTGTGGGCAGCCCGCTTTTATAAAACGCGGGCATTGGCCAGAGAGATGATCGAAGGTGGTAAGGTCCATTACAACGGTCAGCGCAGTAAACCTGGGAAACATGTGGAGCTCGATGCCGAACTGATTTTACGTCAGGGTAATGATCTACGCACTGTGATTATTACTGGCATCACTGATCGCCGAGGTAGCGCCGCCGATGCTCAACAGCTTTATCGCGAAACCGCAGAAAGTATACAGAAGCGCGAATCCGTAGCGCTGGCGCGTAAACAGCATGCCCTGACCATGCCACACCCGGACCGGCGGCCCGATAAGAAAGAGCGCCGAGACCTGATAAAATTTAAATTCACAGGGGATGCCTAGTCACCTGTTTTACTGAGAGAAGCTTATGCCTGTACAAGATCAACTTCATCGTTTTTTGTTCAAAAATGTCGCGGTTCGTGGAGAACTGGTCAATGTTTCACAGACCCTGCAGGAAATAACCCGCGGCCATGATTATCCACAACCGGTACAGGCACTGTTGGGCGAAATGCTGGTTGCCACCAGTCTGATGACGGCGACACTGAAATTTGAAGGGGACATCACCGTACAGCTACAGGGAGACGGCCCCCTGTCTATGGCAGTGATTAACGGCAACAACCACCAGCAACTGCGTGGTGTGGCGCGTACCCGTGGTGAAATAGCGCCCGGCAGCACCCTTAAAGAGATGGTCGGTAACGGCTTTCTGATCATCACCATCACGCCAGCCAAAGGCGAGCGCTATCAGGGTGTCGTCGGTCTGGAAGGTGATACGGTGGCTGCTTGCTTGGAAGATTACTTTGCCCGTTCCGAGCAGTTACCGACCCGTATTATTATTCGTCAGAATGAACAGGGTGCCGGTGGGATCCTGCTGCAGGTTCTGCCTGCAGAAGACACCAATGGCGAAGAGTTCGAACACCTAGCGACCTTGGCTGACACGATCAAGCCTGACGAACTAATGAGCCTGTCGGCCACCGATGTGTTATGGCGTCTGTATCACCAGGAAGAGGTCTCCGTCTTCGAGCCGGCTGATATTATTTTTAAATGTACCTGTTCCCGTGAGCGTTGTGGTGATGTGCTGAAAACGGTCGCCGCCGATGAAATCAACCAAATTCTAGAGGAAGACGGTAAAATCGATATGCACTGCGATTACTGCGGTACACACTACATTTACGATGCTGTCGATGTAGAAAAAATCCGTAATAATGCCGTGGACGGTAACGAATCCGTTCACTAATTGATCGGCTGACGCCTGCCCAATACTGCGCGTCAGTCACCCTTCCTTTACGTCGTTATTCATCAACGATGCAATAATCACCGGATAAAATACAATCCGTCTCACAATTTTATTGCTGATTTCTTTCAGAATTATCATCCTGCTGGGTACACTAGTGATCGTTCTCGGCGGAAATCCTTACCCTGCTCCGCCCTTCATGATAATAATACTCACTTGCACGCGCAGCACCGACAGGAGCAATAACATGTCTTCCAGACACGGGAAGCAGCCCGACCTCTCGACCTTAGGCATTCATGACACCACCGAAATTCTGTATAACTCAGATTACGATACCCTGTTTCAGGAAGAAATCCGTCCTGAGTTAGAAGGGTATGAACGCGGAACCCTGACACAGAACGGGGCCGTAGCCGTAGATACTGGCATTTTTACCGGTCGCTCACCGAAGGATAAATATATCGTTCGTGATGCCACCACACAGGACAGTGTCTGGTGGAGTGACAGCAGTAAAGGTAAAAATGATAACCAGCCGATGTCACAGGAGACCTGGCAGGCCCTGAAAAGCTGCGTGACACGGCAGCTCTCAGGGAAACGGTTATTTGTGATTGATGCGTTTTGTGGGGCGAACCCAGACAGCCGGTTAAACGTGCGTTTTGTGACCGAAGTTGCCTGGCAGGCGCATTTTGTCAAAAACATGTTTATTCGCCCGACCACTGAAGAGCTGGCAGAGTTCGAGCCGGATTTTGTGGTGCTGAATGGCGCGCGCTGTACGAACGCCGATTGGCAGTCGCAGGGCTTACACTCTGAAAATTTTGTCGCCTTTAACCTCAGCGAACGTATCCAACTGATCGGCGGAACCTGGTACGGCGGTGAGATGAAAAAAGGCCTGTTTGCGGTGATGAACTACCTGCTCCCGCTGAAAAATATTGCCTCGATGCACTGTTCTGCAAATGTCGGAGAGAAAGGGGATGTTGCGGTGTTCTTCGGCCTATCCGGTACCGGCAAAACCACATTATCCACCGACCCGGCCCGTCAGTTAATCGGCGATGATGAACATGGCTGGGATGATGATGGTGTATTTAACTTTGAAGGCGGCTGCTACGCCAAAACTATTAATCTTTCGCCGCAGGCTGAGCCGGAAATCTATCAAGCCATCCGCCGTGATGCATTACTGGAAAACGTGGTGGTGCGAGAAGATGGCAGTATTGATTTCAGCGACGGTTCGAAGACCGAAAATACCCGTGTCTCCTACCCGATTTACCATATCGATAATATTGTCACGCCAGTATCAAAAGCTGGTCACGCACAGAAAGTGATCTTCCTGACCGCTGATGCTTTCGGTATTTTACCGCCAGTCTCTCGCCTGACACCAGAACAGACCCAGTATCACTTCCTGTCTGGATTTACCGCGAAACTGGCTGGCACAGAGCGTGGTATCGTACAGCCATCGCCGACATTCTCTGCCTGTTTTGGCGCAGCGTTCCTGACATTGCATCCGACCCGTTATGCTGAAGTACTGGTAAAACGTATGCAGGCGGCCGGTGCGGAAGCCTATCTGGTCAATACCGGTTGGAACGGGAAAGGCGAGCGGATTTCGCTGAAGAATACCCGCACTATCATCAATGCGATCCTCAGTGGGGAACTGCAGCAGGCTGCAACCCACACATTGCCAGTGTTTAACCTACAGATCCCACTGGCCTTAGCGGGTATAGATACTGAACTGCTTGACCCACGCAATAGCTGGGCAACTGCAGCGGAATGGCGGAAAAATGCCGAAATCTTGGCCCAGAAGTTTATCAGTAACTTCGAGCAGTATACTGACACGGATACCGGTAAAGCACTGGTGTCGGCGGGCCCGGACCTCGGTTAACCCCTAGAGATACGCGGTTAGCTGTTTTCAGCCATTATTTGGCTGATATTATCCGCAGGCAACCCTGACCGGATGCTGTATTGGTAGGACAGCGGTTATACCTCCCGAGTACAGGATGGTATAACCGCTGAACCTTCTGTCCCAAGATAGCCGCAGAGCAATTGTTGTCGATATTCCTCGCCAAGTAAGTTCAACAAGAAGCCTTGCAGAACAGATGACCACTACACGGCTATCCAATAACATCAGTGGTTAGTGGCATTCACTATCGGTGCTGGGGGTTCACTGGTCGGAATGGGTAACCAGGCACGGATACGTAATCCCCCCTGCTCACTGCGACCAATCTCCAGCTCACCACGGTGTGCATCAATAATTCGCTGCACAATCGCCAAGCCAAGGCCGGTTCCGCTGGTGCTGCGAGCACTGTCGCCGCGAACAAATGGCTGTAACAGATGTTCAATCTGCTCCGGCTCAATCCCCGGCCCATTATCTTCCACCTGGAACCAAGCACGGTTCAGCTCACGGCCACTGCTGACCTTGATCCAGCCATTACCATAACGGGCTGCATTGACCACCATATTGGCAACCGCACGTTTGATGGATAATGGGTTGATATCCAGCAATAATTCGCTGTCCATCACCGCATTGTCAATTTCACGCTCATAGCCACTTTCTGCGGCCACCACTTCACCCAGCACGGTATTCAAATCGACACGTTCTGTCTGCATCTCCTGGCCGGTACGCAGATAATCAATAAACTGTTCGATAATAGCGTTACACTCTTCGATATCTTTATTGATCGATTCCGAGAGATAACGTTCTTCCTCACCCATCATTTCTGTTGCCAGACGAATACGGGTCAGCGGTGTACGCAGGTCATGACTGACACCGGCCATCAGCAAGGTACGATCGTCGGCCAACTGTTTGATGCCAGCGGCCATCTGATTAAAGGCGCGGGTTACCGAACGGACTTCAGATGCTCCATACTCACGCAGCGGCGGAGGAATAATGCCCTGCCCGACCTGTAGTGCCGCATTTTCCAGTTCCACCAGCGGCCGATTTTGCATTCGGATAAATAACCAAGCCCCACAGATCGCCAGCAACATAATCGCTAAGGTATAGCGGAACAGCGGCGAGAAATCGCCTTGGTGAATTTCGGTCAGTGGCACCCGTACCCAGATATCCGGCGACAACCAGGTTTTCAGCCAGACCACCGGCGAATTTTTATTGACCTCTACCCGGACATCCGTTGGTCCCCCCAGTTGCTGAGCCATCTGGTCACTGAGGAATTCATAGTGCTGTGCCCAACGTAATCCCCCCTCTTCTGCAGCCGCATTGGTATATAAAGAGATCCCCAATTCACGGTAAATCTCGCGGCGAAAGGCCGGGGGAACTTCTAACTGCGTTCCGTCTTCCAGCTGTAATTTATCGGTCATCAGCATTCTGACTTCATATGCCAGAACTTTATTAAACTGCTGCAGACTCGGTAAAATCGCAAAGTTGAGCACCACCAGATAAGTTGTCACCAAGCTGACAAACAGCAGAGTGACAATCAATATCAAGGTGCGAGCAAAAGAGCTGCGTGGCGAGAAGCGGAATCGCTTCATGCTTTACTGCCGTCCGGGACAAACACATAGCCCAGACCCCAGACGGTTTGGATATAACGCGGATGGGCCGGATCTTCTTCCACCATACGACGTAAACGGGAAATTTGGACATCAATGGAGCGTTCCATGGCGCTGTATTCACGACCACGGGCCAGATTCATCAGCTTGTCACGGGACAGCGGCTCGCGTGGGTGGCTGACCAACGCTTTAAGTACCGCGAATTCACCGCTGGTTAATGGCATAGGCTCATCTTCACGGAACATCTCACGGGTACCTAGGTTCAGCTTGAATTTACCAAAGGCAATCACCGCTTCTTCCTGAGAAGGCGCACCCGGCAGTTCGTTAGCCTGACGACGCAGTACTGCACGGATACGGGCCAGTAATTCACGCGGATTAAACGGCTTAGGAATATAGTCATCCGCGCCAATTTCCAGGCCGACGATACGATCCACTTCTTCACCCTTGGCGGTGACCATGATAATCGGCATTGGGTTACTCTGGCTACGCAGACGGCGGCAGATCGACAAACCATCTTCCCCTGGCAACATCAGGTCCAGCACCATGAGATGAAAGGATTCACGTGTCAGTAAACGGTCCATCTGTTCAGCGTTGGCAACACTGCGCACTTGAAAACCCTGTTCCGTCAGATATCTTTCCAGCAATGCCCGCAGGCGCATGTCGTCATCGACGACCAGAACTTTGTAATTTTCCTGCATTTCTTCACTCCCAAAGGCACAATTGCCTGATACGGTATTGTTAAAAAAGATATATTACAGTGACAGTTTATAATGGTTTATATTCTAGCCGAAATTGTTACA
>Ga0157364_1003355_pt1 | contig 15490 bp, 12 predicted proteins | sample AttsexASBM2_FD_111476 | JGI IMG/M metagenome (GOLD analysis project Ga0157364, IMG submission 111476) | Fungus gardens microbial communities from leaf cutter ant in Ribeirão Preto, State of São Paulo, Brazil - Atta sexdens ASBM2 | ecosystem: Host-associated > Fungi > Mycelium > Unclassified ...
CATACATATTCTATACATGTATGTACATAAATCTATCTCCATTCGCATTATACGACGTATGAATGCAATATTCAATTTATAAAACAACAACAACGCTCTCCGATTAAATAACAGAGATTACTCCAGAAACAATTATCTCTGTTTTTCGTCTTCATTTGCACAATTTTTACCTGCGAGTTTAACAGAGACGCAAGCGGATGAAATACAGGATTAGATTTTGAAAAACGACGACAACAACTTCTTGAGCAAGGCTGTGAAAAGAGATTTTCTGCGCAGGAAAACGCGGGACATGGCGTGTCGGCATGTCGACGAGTTTTCCCTTAAAATATCCGCTCAGCTCCAGGAACTCGCGTGGAAATCGCTACCGCGAGTGAGCGGCAGATGCAGCAAAATGCTGTCGCTCGCTGTGGCAGCAGCGCCAGTGCCAACTCTGTACCAACACCAGCAGCTCGTGAAATGTGAAATTGTGATGGACCGCCATCCTGCCCATTCGATCAGACTTACCTCACTCAGATCGAATATACATCTCGCGACATTCCATTCTCCCATCCTCCTCGGCGTCTACTTTCTCTCCATCCCGCCACTCTTGCTTTGCTCACGAAACATCTTTCGATACCAAGGCAGCGACCCCATGAGATTTTACGAGTCAACGATGCGATACCGCTCTATCTAACCCCTGAATCCCTCTCTCCCCTCCCCCCCCCAATCCTTCAATCCTACGCCATCCTACAATCACGTAGCGCTACTTTTGCATCGTATCGCTATCGTTGCATCCGACTTTCAGAATTATATCGCTCGCATCTTCCTTCGTAAAATACATGTTGATCTTATTCCGACCATGAGGTTTGAACGCAGCAAGTAAGTATTTCTAAACGCGCTTACTGACTATTGTCGTTGTAATATCTGTTTTCTGAAATTCTTTACATACAAGAGGATAACGATTGTTATGTGCATGCGAAATAGAATAGTATATTTGTTGTAATACTACAGCAAATTTATGAATACAGCAAAGATACCTTTCTGCAAAAATTATTTTAGAATATAGATCAAAACTTTTAACAAAACATATACTAGCTAAGGTGACATATACTTTTGTTAGTATATGATGAAGAAAACTTAATTGTTACATTAATAATTTCCATTGTAGCAAAGCATTAACTGAATTAGTATACTGATTTGCTTACAGATATAATTTCTTTGTTAAGCAATTAAATATTTATAGATGTTCAACATCTCATACAACAAGTTATAACTTCGCTGAATCATCTATTTTTTTCCGATTTATTATTTGTGATAAATTTATTGAAGATATCTTACAATTAGCCAAATATTCAAGCATCTCAAATTCCTCCACTTTCTAGGCACGTATTACGGAATTGTTCGAAATGGACTCTGATCGGAATTATTCCCTAGAAACACAATGGAAATCTAGGAAATAATTGAACAATTCCAATTGGAGTCCATTTCGACTTTTCCATGATAGGTGCCCTGGAACGGGTACTCTTTCCAACATTTTCACTTATACTTTATTGTCGATCTACCAGAGAATTGTAGTCCGAGATAGTCAATCTATACTGCCATATGTAATTGTCGAAAACGTTTTGTGCCGAAAACATTCTGAAGAAAGAAAAAAAATTCTCACTATTCTCAAATTTTATTTTTTTTTATCGTAAATATATAAATGTTAACTTTGTTTTTATCGCTAATATATAAATATTATGATTTTATAAAAAGTTTTACCAATTAATACAATAAGACTAAAGCGAAAATAAAGATAATATTTCAGAGATTGTTTTTGACATTTTCAACAAAGTAAAATCTTTCCAAATAACGGAAGATTATTTTTGTTAGAGATAAAATATATTATGCTTAGAATATTATGCGACATAATACAATATCATTAATATACAAACTGCCTAAGCATTATTCATAATGAAAATGAAAATAGAACGCAACTCTCTTGCTAAATATTGACGCGCGTGATGGCGAGTGACAGGATGAAATTAAATCAGTTGTCTGTTCGATGTATATCGGTTGCTGCAATATTTCGGGCTCGTCGCTTCGCGTCAGACATTCGAAGCGCTCTGAATGAAAATTTCAAAAGTACGAACGATGCCGCGATCTGTTTTCGCAGTGAAATAGGAACGATTCAATTTCGGAAAACCTTTACCGCGAGCTAGATGAACGAAGTGAGAGCTTGTACGACATGCAATCCTATCGAAATAGATACGTAGGTAGCATGTAATCAGAAATTGATGAGTAATTAGTGCATGAAATATCTGTAATTTAACTTACTTACAATGTATACTTTATGTATTGTGTGTGAGATAAGTATTATTATATAATAAATATAATATAAATATAATTATAAACAAAGGAAGTTACTCATTTTTATCTCTTAATTTACTTGTTACATCAATTTTTTAATAATTTTTAGAAAAATCAAAAAAATTTTTTCTAAAAAAAAATTAGCTTTCTTAAGTATCTTTTTGTACCTCTCGAAAATTTGTCAGTTATACAATTTTTTTTTTACAATTTTTAGAAAAATGGAATCTTTTTTTGAAAAATTAGCTTGTAGTATTATTAAGTATCTCATAACAGGCAGAGTCAGTATACAATATATCTTCCTTGAAGCGTTTTTGCATTGACCTTTTCCGAAAATTCGGAAACCAAACATAAATCCCATATCTCAAATAATTTTCTAGTGGGCTCGACGGAAGAGACGCTTTCATATGAAAATCTCACGGTTGTCAGTTTGTCGTAAAAATTCATGTCGTCGGGATGAACGGTGATGTTAAAAACAACTCAATATTTTCAATGCGCCGCTTGTGCGCCGCACTGTTCGTCCCGACGATTCTCTATATCCATAGGGAGTTCCGAATTCGCACGGGCGAACGAGTGCGCTGAATAAAAGCTAGAACGATAAAGTGTTCGTCCCGCGTTGCTGTGCTGACTACTACAAAACCAGCGTAAAAGTTCCGTTTGACGAAACTTAAAAAAGCGCTTTATTCTAAATTTTCGAAATAAACGCGCGGCAGCGCCGCGCGCCCTTGTAAGACTCCGGGTGTTTTAACATTCGTTCGCAACGGAACATTCTTTGCATCTCCGCGAAAGAAAGTGCCACTTAAAGCCTTGCGCCCGGCTTCGCTACTCTCTCTCTCTCTCCCTCTCTCTCTCTCTCTCTCTCTCTCTCCTCTTTCTTTTTCCTCTTACATTCTTTCCCACACCATTTATAAATAAATTATCTTCAACTTCCTGTGGCGTTATGAGTATGATAAATTTAACGACAGAGGAGTATTATAATAACAATAAAGGAGATCTTTGTGTCTGTGGGCAGGAAATATTTGCATAGAACAGGAAATACCCATATATAATATAAATATAATTTAAAAATGCCAAGAATACACACGGAAAGAATGATTTTGTTGAAATATCTAAAAATTTAGTTAGATACAGATCTGAAAATAACTTTGTTGGATTTTGTTGAAATAATTACGTAGGAATTTCAAGCATGGTGAGCAATGCTGCAAAAAGTTTTGAAATTTTAGTAACTAGCTTAAGCGTCCTACATAATTATTTTGATGGTCCAACAAAATTATTTTTAGATTTAATTAAATTTCCCGTATCTGTCTAGCTAAAAATTCCGTAGCTACTTAAATTTCTATAAATACTTTAGCAAAATTATTCATTTCACTCAAACTTTTACGAAAACTGTTTTTTTTTTATTTTTGTAAAAATATTAATGTATCGATCGGAAAAATATAACAAATCTCTCAAAGATTTTATTGCACTTGCTATTTTTTTCTGCATTTCTATCAAAAATGGCGAGGACTTTCTGGTGGTTTTCCCTTTGACCGATCAATCGTCAGTGAGCGCATTTCGGATCGTTTACGTTCTACATTGGACGAAGAGGAAAGCACCACTCGACATTTTGGCCCGATAAATGGGGAGACCGGACACAGGGAAAATACCATCTCAATTTGATTCGATTAAACAGGAAATAGGCAGCGTGTATTTCCAATCTATGTACGGTATATATTTGCAATTGATTAATCGCCGTACAGTCCGGCCGCGGGGCCAAATTGTCTAAACGCCGGAATCTATTTTTCCAACGGGCGTGCGAATCGCCGATTACCGGCTCCACCATACGAACGCTGAAAATAACGATCGTCGAAGCGCATACAAAATACGCGATCGTCGTATATGCCTGTGAAAATAGTAATAATTTAATTACAAATTTTTGTACTGAAAGCGCTTTGCAATTGATATGAATACCTACTGGATATACCAGTATCGCTTTAACATAGCGTAACGACACGGGATGATAGAGCCGACAGTCAAAATTTCCATTTTCACAGATTCATCTTATGACGTAATACACGCGTTTTACAGTGTATAAATAAGAGCAATATAAAGAAATTCTCAAATATAAAAAGATGCGAAATTATATGTGAGCCGCGAGTACGCAATATCATTTTGCACGAAATTCTGAATTTCCTACTGTTAATAGAACGCTCTTAAAAAGGCGTGGCCAGCACTTCTTTCTTTTTACGATTTACCGACATCCACCGAGTACAAGATACATTTTTCAGGAAAGTGCCCGACGTCAAAAGGAATTGAAAATGCAAAGATAAGTCGTAAAATTATACTTATTCCTTCTAATAATCTGCTCGTTATGAATATTTGAAACTAGAAAGTAAAATGATGTGTAAGCAGAAATAACGTTATTGATCGAAAAATGGCTTTTAATAATCATTTCGAGTAAAGCTCTATATATAACTGAGTTATAACACAAAGGTCTGCCATGTTTAAGCTAATAATCATTACTATGTTTACTTATTTATTGGTTTATTTACAAAGTTTACTTATTATTTATCTTCACTTATTACAATTATCATATACAATTATACTATATACAATTATCATTCACTTATTAGACGATAGATCATCAGGTCAAAAATAGGGATCGAAATAGCTAATGAGAAAATTGTTCGGTATTTAGTTCAGAATTGTGCTATTCTTTTATAAATAGTTCTAATTTCGAAGTCATGTTGACGTCATCTAGCTAAATTTTTAAATACTATTTTTAAATACCAGCAAAACTGTTTTTTTCGGATAATCATTTCTTATTTTCGTTTTTTCTCGCTTTTATTTATTTGTTCGTTTTTAACTCAATAAATAATCGCTAAGTTGAGACAAGCGTCACATCATGCGGACACGATAATGCATGTCGCTGTGACAATGTTCTAATTGTGCGTGACAATACAGTTAAATCCATCACGTAAATGCAGCACATTTGAATTTGTCGAATATTTGACAACTGAACGCATTGTTTGGAACCGGCTCCACGCGCATTCGCGAAAGTCATAAATTTCGCTGACAATTAGAGCGCAAACTGTACTATACATTCGAAATATGTACGTATACATGTATAAACAAACCACGAAAATATCTACTACACTGCGTGTAGAATGAAGTCATCATCTACGTCGTCACAATCTTGGATAAATATTTACCCCGTATTTAACATAGAGAACGATCCTGTCTGCGCAATCATAACATCGTGGCAAGGAATTGAGATGTATGAGGGTGTAAGAACGTTTGTCTCGATGCTATATCGTAATGGAATTTGAAGTAGATGTATAATATTTTTGTAATACACATTTGACACCGTATCTTTTCTCGCATTTTGTTAAATACATAAATAATATAAATTCATAAGTTTCCGAATATTTCTAAAAATTAAATAAAATACATATTTTTGCCAAAGTTTTTTTTTACATTTTGGCGACGTAATTTGATCTTTTTTGACTATAAAAATATCTGTCATAGCTTGATATTGACATGTTGTCTAGAAAATTTACAATTTTTTTCATCAAAAAATCTCCACTGATGGATGTGAAAAGTGTCCATAGATCGTACCACAACTCTGGCGATGTTTATAAAATAAAGCTTGGAGAGAAAAATATCATTAAGTATATGTTTGAAAAATTAATTAACAGTGCCCAAAATATGTAAAGATTTAATAAAAGTAAAAGGATATTATGAAAAGAAAAAAATTGATGAGAAAAAAAAAGTTTTCCAAGCAATATATATCAATTTGTGACAAATATTTTTGGAACTTTTTAATTAAAAAACCAAATTATTATAGTTATGTTACCAAAATAAAAAATTACACAGTACAGCGTGTTTTACTTTATTTTTAAAAATATTCTGGAACTTTTAAAATCGTATATGCATTTTTTGTAAATATAAAAACCAATATTATATAGCGAAGAAGAAAATTTCCTCAAAAGCATGACATAAATTATAAATTAATATTAATTAATGTTAATTGAGGTTATAATGTTTTTAGTTATTTGGATAAAAAATATTGCCAAATATTCGTTACAAATTATTGGTATCAGATTCATATTACTATAATAATTTATTATATTTGACAAATAAAAGTGGCAAACGAATAGTATTTTATGCCAAGTAAAATTGCATTTCAACAGCTGGCTGATGGAAACCTTTTAATTACAAACCCAGAATATTATACAAGCTAATTTCAGCGCTGCAATTGCATTATCTTTAAAAAATTCAAATAAAGAAAGTTTAATTTCTTTACAATTATTTACTTTTGAAATGTACATGTTACTACTTTGTAACTACTACAATGATAATTATAAATTCTTTTTCTAATATCATCATTATTTATTACGATAAATCTGTTGTTACGATAAATTGTTAATTTGTATTTTTCACTTATCGATGTATCATATTTAAATGATGACAAATCGATCGTTATTAAATTAATCATTAGGTTACAAACATTACGCTAACAATACGCTAACGATGCGATATATCGAGTTTGCAAAATGGGTTAAGTGCATGAGCGACCCTTTTTCATTCGTCTGATATAAAAACAATTAAATTGCCCTCGTCGTTTGCGTTTGCACATAAAAATTTCGAGGGAAAAAAATTGAAATTTCGAAATATCCATCCATTTTATGTTTAACGCGATGGACGAAGAGGCAAGTAAGGGAGAGGGGAGACATCGGATTCTCAACGATGCAACCCATTTCAATGTTTAATCAAACTGCAAATGTATCCGACTTGAAGTTTCATTAAATCTCGATATGCGTCGTTAACGCTGCATTACTGCTGTGTTAATATGCCTACAGTATATAAATCAAAAAATTGTTGCGCTGCCATGAGTGCCATATTCGTTTCGCCGATCAGACGTGAAGACTTCTTCTATCATCTTGCATCGCATTCGAGTTATATTCATCATTTGTTGTATCGATTCGTACGCGCATTACATTATCCATGATTTTACTGAGAAAAAAATGCTATTGATTCAATTAAATTCTATATTACGGGCTGTCACGAACGTAAGTAATTAATTCATGTATATTTTTATAGACATTAAGGCCTTAATTATTGAAATAATAATTTATGTCTTTATGTCAATAAAAATATACATGAATTAATCATTTATGTTAGTGACAGCCCGTAATATAGACTTTAATTGAATCAACAACATTTTTTTCTCAGTATGTGTACATACGAACGCACGTTCGTAATTGTATAGTACCTGCATATCTTCGTACATTGATCGCATCAACATCATAGATTTATATAAATCTGTAATCAACAATCCCTGAAACGTAAAATAATCGAACGAGCAGTTTACGTCATGGAGGAGGAAATGTACGAGGCAAATGAGGTCGATACCGAATATGAGTATAGATATGATCATCTTTTCAAAGAGGAACAATACTTCGACTCGGAGGAGGAAGAAGAGGAAAGAGAGTGGGAAGAAGAAAAAGAACCGCGTAGGTTATAGTTCTTGAGAGGAAATTTGACATAATGATAACTGATGAATGTTTTATTGTACATTTGTTATTAATGATATGTGTATTTCTTACAACTACATTCAAAATTTTAATTAACATTCGCAAATAAATTAGAAAAAAAATGCAAAATGTGGTCAGGACTAAATCTTGATATCTAAATCTAATAATATTTCTTTATATAAATTTTAAATACATCTTTTATTTAAATAAACCGATTAACTACCAGACTTGAAACGCAATTATAAATTGAAGCTGAAATAATATTTTAAATTAAATTCATCATCAATTAATAATGATGCTAATATATATATAATAACGAAGAAAAAATGATTTGCTAAAATATCTCAAACTTGAGCTAAATATAGATTTGAAAATAATATTTGACCAAAATAATTACGTATACATTTTAAGCATAATGAGCAATGCTGCAAAAAATTCACATTTAAATAAACTAAAATCAATAATTCTTTTTATAATTTTGTCCAACTTGATGCTTTATCGTGTCATTCATATTTATGGTCAGCTAAATTTACGTTTCATTGTTAACACAGTAACATTTTACTTTTTATATATTAATTACTGTGAGGGTTCTACTGGTTTTGATGAGCAGCAAAATTATTTCGTATTTGTAATTTAAATTATTTGTAAACTAAATTTTTAGATATTTCAGCAAAATCATTCTTTCTGTATAAACATTTTAAAAAACATTACAAAGAATTTATTACAAAAATATCTAGTCATGGCTGAGATGAGATTTTGAAAATATTTTTAAAAATTATTAAGCACCAGCCACGATCGTATCTGCCGCTATTATTTACTTATTTATGCTATTCATGTTATCTAGTTTAACTTATTATTAATTTAACATATTTGTTGATTATTTTAGTACTATGTGAGGGAAAAGCTAAAGTTAAAACAAAACTAAATACAAATTTAAGGCATTATTCAATATATTTTTTTTAATTTGCGTGTAATAAAAATATTCTGTTTGTTAACTCAAAACAAAACTAAATACGAAGTTTAAGGCATATTCAATATATACTTTTTTTAATTTGCGTGTAATAAAAATATTCTGTTTGTTAACTCAAAACAAAACAAATACTCTTTAATAGAAATATGTTCTGTTAAAGCATACAACGGACGCGTTCGAAGGAATAACGTCGATAACGTCAAATGTAGAAATATTGAAACTTTGTAACGAATGGGTTAAAATTATGTGTTGGACGAAGATCGATGATGCGTATTGGATACGCACGTCGGGTGGAAGTACGCATAGTGTTAACAATAAAACGTAAACTTAGCCAAGCGTAAATATGTTCAAATATAAATGACGCGATTTAAAACACCGAATTGGCACAAATAATGAAAAAAGATTATTGATTTTGATTTATTTAAATGTGAATCATGCGCATCCGATAAAAATGTTGACCGTGCTCAGAAAAAAACATAGCAACAATAAAAACAAGTAACTATAAAGGTGTTTTAATAAAGCAATTTTATACAAGATTCCACATATAAAACTTGTACAGTTGTCGTTTTCATAATTATCACTATTATCATTTTTTCTGAAATAAACTAACTGAATATTTTTATTATTTCGCTTTATTAATTTGCTGTTTCAAAGTCTATTGATCAGGAAATTAATTGTTTAATAAATAAAATTCTGCTGTTATCTTAATAATTGGAGAACTAAATAATTTTCTTACTATCTAAAAAGTAGTCGTGAATTATTTCATTGTTCTGTCAGCTGTAGAAAATTGGGAGAAATTAGCGAAGAAGAAAATTCGTATAGAAATGGATGAGCTACCAGCGGGAAGACGGAAAACTGTCTATGAACTCAGTGGTTACTCCTCTTTTCGACCGTCAGTGAGCGACATTGGGAAAGTGACGCAGATAACCAAGCCAAAGAAAATTCGATATTCCGTGTCGATGGTGAATATTTCAGCGTGCCAGCGATTTATTCTATTTTCAAAACTTCCAAATTATTGAATTGTTCTGTCAAATGTAAGATTTTAAAAGTATTCACGGCAAAGATTCTGCAGACTTATATCTGAATAAGAGATAAGACGTTATTAGTTTTGTAAATGTATCAAATATATTTAACATTTATTTTGTTTTTTATAATATCGACAAAAGAGGCATTTCAGGAGAAAGAAAAAAGAATATTAATACAAAGTTAAATTTACGTTGATTTAATCTTACAATTAGAAAATACCGGGGCTTTCAAGAATCGATCTGTCACCATTGACACAGAAAATCGTGGGCTGCATCATTGGAGAGAACGTTACCACAGAATTTCCATGGGTGCGCGTTAGAAAAGACGTCATAGAAGACAACATAGACTTACATTCTGAGAGCAGTGACTTTCTGGTAGTAAAGGACGAGGTTCATGCATTTCCTGATGACAAGATTTTCATTGGATACTCTCCATCCCTAACTGAAAAAAGCCAATTCTGCATTGTTCTTACCGAGGAAGGCAGAGACGCTGTAGAGAGACATATACATAAGCAAACGAAGGAACATGAGAATTATGTAAAAAATGCGATCTACAAATTTCCTGGTCGATGGCATGACTTGGGAAGTGGTGCCGACATCGATGCCAACATTGTCAAGAACACAAGACCGTTATTCGAGATTGAGGTTTCTGTATTAAAAGAAAAAAATAGTTTTAATTACCATAATTTAACTGTAATTTATATTTTTAGCCAATTACATATATATTCTTTTCATTAGAAGTAATATAATTATTATATATCTCATTATAGCAACTATAAAAATAGAATTTTTAATCGTAATTATTCTCAATCAATTGTAGTTACAAACTTTCTTCTCACTGCAAATCATTAAAGACTCATAGTCTAATTTATTAAAGAGTCATAATTCTGGTTTTGGACACATTAAAAATTATATTTGCGGTTTGACATTAAAGAATTACAATCTGGTTATTCTACTATTCTCCAAGAATCAAAATTCATTATGAAATATCATTTATTAATTTACAAAAGATATTACTGTTTAATAAATAATTAGAAGATTTATTATGATAATATCTAATTTAGTTTTTTAAGAACTTGAAAAAATTAAACTTGAATTAAAATAAGTATATTGAAAATACTATACTGAAAATACTATACTGAATTCTTTAATTGTTAATAAAAATCGACATGGATAGGACATGTTGTATATCACATTGGCGGATCCTGACATTAGTGTTCTTGTAACTTTCGTCAAACGACGCATCATGACTTTCATTGCACCGTTGTCAAAACTTCCTGCCGCAACTTGCATGTCAATTCAATTTCATGTTCAAGCGTTAAACAACATAATCCTCCATTTTTTAAAATTTTTATTACGTTTCGACAGCGCATATTATGCGATGAATATTGATAGTTTGCGTTCACTAATTCTGAGTCGAAGTATTACAGCGATTATCGTAAATTTCTATTAATTCCGCCTCTATAAATATTAGCCTCAGTGGACAGACAATAATATTACAGCGGTGTTCACAAATCGCAATAAATTATTTATTAATCATTTTATCCTGATTTCAATCAGGCAAGAAGCAGTTTATAAATCCCACAATGCTCGTGATTGTTTAATCGTATTTATGAGAAGTACTATATGGGAGATATATCGTATGACCCGCACCGTTGCTGATGCACCGGGTGATTCATATCTTTCGCATTTAATTATGATCAGGTTCTGTCTACCGCTGATTTGCTGAACATGCCGATAAATCTAACGGACAGGAAGGCGGATGATCAGAGAGATGGATACATTGAGCTGCTACCGAATACCCGACAAATATTTGAAAATGTACGACGTAAATTGGTAAGCAGGTATACGCAAGTGACGCCGTTCATACGACACAGCGAGGCGCAAACGGCACCATCGATATCTGTCAATTCTTGGTATCAATATCTGTACGAATACGAGACAGTCGATTTGTCTACTTATACCGAGGATAAGATAGAGGCCTTAAAATATTTTTTGAAACTCTACACTGATGAAGTGTGCGATCAGGTAATATTACAAATTCATTGATTACAGTACTTTAAATAATATATAATTAAAATATAGTTAAAATACAATAAAAATGTAATTATAATTAAAATATAATAAAATATAATATATGTTATAATATAAATTTATTGACTTATTTACAACATTTTAAATAATGTATAATTAAAATACAGTTAAAACCTAATAACATATAATTACAATTATAATTGAGATATAATGTTATGTTATTATAATTTAATTACAAGATTAATTATAAAAGGATTTAACTATTTTTTTTAATGAGAACTTAAAAGATAACGATATTTCTTATTTATCTACAACTATTTTGTCACAGGTTTTAATGAACTCCACGTGGGATATATACACGAACGATTATGCAAATTTGGTGCGTAGTGAAAAGGATACGCAGACACCTTTGCCTATAGGCTACGAAGAATATCAAAGCTACTACGATGGAAAGACCATTGGGAATAAGGTTATCAATGATCTCTGCTGGCATCCATTCTGGACTGGAATGGTGATAGCTACGTATACGCAGCATGCGAAGGGCGAATATTTAATAGATCCCAAAACTTACGACGAGGTTTGGCAATTGCAAATTACTTCTAAAAATTGTATTTATTTTAATCATAAAATTGATATAGCTTTTTGGCTTTTTCCATCTCAAAGAAAATTTTATTATTAATGTAGAATATATTTTTCTATTGACAAAATCACACGCGCATATAATATAATTTTAATGTATTATAATTTACACAAAAAACGTTCTTATGAACAGGTATTTTTAGCTTGCGAGGGCAACAATAAAGTATTAATATGGTCTTTCGACGACTGTTTTTCACCTAAACTCATCCTTGAATGTCCACGAGAAGTGACATCCGTTTCGGTCTGTCCTATCGACAGTAGCATCATTATAGGTGGTTGCATAAATGGCCAGGTGATTAAAATAAATTTTATTTTTTCCTCATATGTTTTTGTGAAATAAATCGTTGACTGCTAGTTGGATTACTCGAGACCAAATGACTATTCATTATTCTTTGAAGAATATGAAGGATATTCACAAGTGTATATCCTTCATATTGCAAGGATGTAGAAAGTATAAAGCTTAAAGCTATTGCTTTTTTACTGTTTCATGTACTATATACATTCGGAATGATTTTTTGATTATTCGATAGAGTATAAAAATGACACAGTCACAATCCTCGAAACACTATTAAATATTAAAAAATTAAATTTAAACCAATTTCTTAAGTCAAATAATAATTTTTTATTTTTAACTCTCAAGTGTCAAAATTTTAATACAAAATACGTGATTAAAAATAAATTTATTTATTTATTTCTATGGTAAAATTACTTAGTTTCAAAGTAAATACGTTTATATTAATATGTATGGTTTAATTAAATATTAAACTAAATTTAATACTATTTATAATTAACATTTAAGCACAAAGATTCACTTCAGATCAAGTAGGAATTCTCTTATTTAATTAAATAGATTTAATATTTCTTCATTTAAATCTTTTAACTTCATTGTTTAGTTTAACTCCATTATTTAATTAAATTAACGACATATTGAATAAGAATAAGAATTTATAGAAATTTATAGAAATTGTTGAAAATAACCCAAATTGAATATACTTATGAATTTAACAGGATACGTCTTTTTCGAAGGTTAAGAAGATTGAAAAAAAATTGGAAAATAATTTGATAGCAAAAACGCGTATGAATTTTATATTTTCCTCATTTCGCAAACGAATAGCAATCCACCAATATCGATTAACCCGTTATTGCGATGCATCCCGAAGCATTCGCATTCGCTTGACACGTCATCCCCGCGAATGAATAACGCGACACGCGTGCGTACGTAAACAAATTCTTCCGACAGACGCGGCAATCCGATGGAACACGATCGGTATCAATCACGTATATCGAAAAACACATCGTGATGGTGCCGTGGATCCACCGGGTGTTCCCCAGCTTGTCACCGCGTGCCGCCTCCGTTTCGGACATGAAAATTCGAAAAGTACGTCGGCAATCATGGCGGATGCGAACAACAAACGTAACGTAAATATCGTATGCAAGCGGGATCACCTATCTCCATTAATCCATCGTGATTCTCTCGTTGCTTTACTTGGTGTTCTGGATATCAGATGACACCTAGAACATCCGTCAATCGATCAATCAAGTATTGTAAAATGCGCTGATTAAAAATGCGCAACAAATATGAATAATGCCGAGAAATGCATTATTCCTGCTCGTGAAAATTAAGTAAAAGAAATTGTGGATGTCCGAAATATTAAACTTTTCATATATTTTTTCAAATAGATTGTTTCACAAAAATAACAACATAAAGTTCGATCAGTTTTATTCAGGCTTACATACTTCTATTATCGAAAAAAATAAAATTTAATTTCTTTTATTACAAAAAAAAATATTTATTTTTATTGAGTTCGTTAGCGAATATTGTTTCATATTTCTAATTTCTATCAACGCTCTACTGTCTAAATTGAAAACTGCGTGCATTTTCTTAATTGCCCAACATTATTTGTGAGCTGAAATTAGCAAATTTTAGACAAGAAGAAGCGTCTGGGAAAATGTATGGGGAAAACATCTCGTTACAAGCTGCAACCGTGAAACTCAAAAGTCTAGACTATAGTAAAACGAGGAGAGGGAGGATGAATGAACGATGATAAAATCCATCCATATCCTTGCTGTAGATCGCCATCTGGCACATTCCCGGCAAAATCGAGCAGGTAGAGACTTTGGTGACACAGACGAGCGCCCAAGTTAAGTACAGCATCGCGATGAAGAGCTTGATGACATGGATGCGCGAGACGACGTCGTTGATCAGTCCGACGGCGATGTCCGCTCTCAAGTACAGCCAGAAGGCGGACATCACCCAAATAGTCTGGGTGCCCTCGTATCACAAGGTCGACAAAAACGGCCGGATCTTGTCCTTACCGGAAGACGCGCCCCTAGATGATCTAAGCTATCAGTTTGTAACCGCCAGCAAGGACGGCACCGTCGCCTTTTGGGATCTTAAGTGAGTATCATCTTTGCTTGTCGATCTTTTAATATTTATTATTTAACGATTGTTCTTATTTCTTATATATAACATTTTTAATTGTTAACAAGTCTTAATTTACAAATAAATATAATATTTGTTCTATCTAACACTAATGTATAATAAAATAATTTCTCATGTAATATATGCAGAAAAAGCATTTTATTTTATCTTGCTGCATTATACAGAAAGTAAGTGCTTTTGTATTTACATAATATAATCGGATCATATTAAATAAAAAAGGAATATGAAATTGACAAAATATAATATAGCAGGAAAATTATAAAATGAAGAAGATCATAATCTTCCATTTTGTATTTTATCAATTTCGTATTCGTTTTGGATTTAGTATCCGATTATATTAGGTATATAAGTACAAAAACACTTATTTCTTATATAATGCATTATTAAGATGGAATAAAATGCTTTTTCCATGAATTATATGGGAAAAGAGCTATTTTCAAATTGCTATATCTCAAAAACGAAAAATCATATCGAAATTTTTACAAAATTGTGATGTGATAGTTAAATCACAAGACAACACGGATTCGTGTTCATTAAG
>Ga0157364_1003356_pt1 | contig 15488 bp, 4 predicted proteins | sample AttsexASBM2_FD_111476 | JGI IMG/M metagenome (GOLD analysis project Ga0157364, IMG submission 111476) | Fungus gardens microbial communities from leaf cutter ant in Ribeirão Preto, State of São Paulo, Brazil - Atta sexdens ASBM2 | ecosystem: Host-associated > Fungi > Mycelium > Unclassified ...
GAAATCATGTGTTGTGGAATACACAGTTTCTGATAGGTTGAAATTCTTATTCTCTGTTCTCTGTTCCCTGTTTCTTTTATTGTGCGGAGTCCCTAACAGTGCTTTGAACCGAACGTTGATTGGTAAAAAACGAGTGATAGAGATAAATTTTACTCTCACAACCGGCTTTTTATCAATCATCGCTTTATGTCAAAGCGCTGTTGTCTATATGAGGTGAGAATGGCTTATTATTCATCCAATAGGTCAGAGGGGTCGATTCTGTATCTTCAAACAAGGTGAAATTAGAAAAGTGAGCAAATTTACTAGATGTTGACCAATGAAATTATTAGTATTCTAGTAAATTCGCTCACTTGTAATTTTCACTTCGTTTCAAGATACAGAATCGATCCTCTATTTTCTGTGGCTGAACTAGTGTACATTTTGGAACTTAAAATGATATAGATATACATTTGATATTTGTTTAAAGCGAGAAAGAGAATTCTAGAACACTCTAATGCAGGAAATAGACCAAATGTTAAACAAGGATAAGACACATGGTGGCACCCGAATAATATTTCAAAACAAATATTTTATAGTGCGTTTTCGAGTGCAGTGGGTTTTAACTAGAAATCCTATACCTATATGATGTAAGGCCAATATTACATGCATTCATTTTTTGTCGAATTTTTCAAGCGTGTTAATTGCAAGACAAAGAGAATTTCGGAACTATATATACACTGAACTATATATACACTGAAATGGGCATCTCCGCTGTGAAGCATAAAAAATTGTGGCACCAATTGATCAGAGCCATTTTAATTTGGTCAATATAAGAGCGAATCAGAAGCTTTCAGATGCTCATGCGCATTTACGTTTAATGTTTTTTAGTGAGACGCATATAGCGGAGAGCACAGATTTTTAGGTCAGATTCACACTTTGACGAAAAAACGAAAAGCGGAAAAATGGAAGCCAATCAGAATGGGCAATAGGCGGTACATTTCGTTTATCTGCTTCTATCTTTCCGCGAATTCTGATTGGCTTCCGCTTTTCCATTTTCCGTTTTTCCGTTTTCATCAAGGTGTGAACTCGGCCTTAATTATAACACATACTACATGAGAAATCGAAAATCAACCAATCAGAATTCTTTATTTCACAGAAAGGAAGGAAATAAAGCACTTTGATTGGTTCATTTCTTTATGAATGCCTTCGAATAAATATTCTGGAGAATGTATTGCTTCTCAGCGTTCGAAAAAGATATGCCAACATTTCGATTAGTTCATAGTAATAGTGTTATCCATACTTCCCACGTAATAAAAGAATGGTTCTCACAACACCCAGAGATTGAAGTTCTTTGTCCACCCAAATCCCCGGATCTCAATTTAATTGAAAATGTTTGGAGAGTAATTGCGAATTCGTGGGATAGTGTGTGGTGAGAAAACTAAAACAAATCTTGTTGCGCACGCGAAGAACACATGGAAAGGCTTAAGACAAAACCTCAATATTTTGAAATATTGAGCGGTTCGATAAAAAAATCGATTAGCACAAGTAATTGCATGAGAAGGATACTGGACCGATTACTGAATTGATCTCACTATTTAAACAGTTCTTTTCAGAACTAATAAACGGTTCTTATCACACCACCATTTATTTTTAGCTAAAAAAATATTCATACGCATCATTCTATTTTCAATAAAAAGAATAAATTATTTTTAATTTTAATAAATAATCTATTTATTTTTTTTGGTTTGCTTATATTCACTTATATTCACATTTCTTCCATCTATTGTCGTTCATATCTATAAAATATAATAAGGTACAGTTCGTTACTTTTTTGTTACTTTCTTGTAATAATAAAAAATTATTAGAGTTAAAAATTACATTATTTGATAATTAATATTAAATGTAATAATAAATAAATATTAAAACTTTTGAAATTTTCTAAACTAATCTGTATATAGAACAAGTTTTTTCTTTATATTAATTTTATTTTTTAATAATTTTTCTAATTCCTTATATTATATCTTTATTTTTTAATTATATTATATCTTTATTTTTAAATTTGAAATATTGACTCTTAATAATGACATTAATGCCATTAAAACAAGATTTAATCTAAAATTATATAAATTTATATAAATTTTAGATTAAATATTGTTTTACATAATTGTTAAACATTAATGTCATTATTAAGAGTCAATATTTCAAAATTTACTTTTAATATTGAAAATTAAAATTTTCGATATGAGATTTTATCGAAATGCAGCCTAAATATAAAATGTTTTTTAAGAATATCTAATCTGTTGGATCTATTTAATCGAAATTAAAGTAATAAAAGTAAAATTAAGACTAAATCGTTACCCTGCAAGTAAATCAAGTCAATAAATCAGGACTACTGCACAACCCTGCGAATCATTAACGGGCAGTGTACAACAGCGTTAATATGCAGAGTGCACATTAATTCTGTCAGTGAAAAACGCTATTTTGCTATAAAGACGAAATAACCTAAATTTTTGGAAGTTTTAAAAAGTAGAATCAAAGTCCTTGGTTGTAGTTATATTAAAAAGTTAAAATTTTCGTCATTTATTTTATATATAATATACATTTTCATACATTTTTATTAGAGCACAGATTTAAATATAATAGGTTTTACTATATTTATTAAAATAACTTATAATCCAGATAGTAAATCATCTCCATATCATTATTTTTAAATGTAATTTAGAATAATCGGTAGTTTTTTCATAATTTTATTATTATTTTGAAATATCACTCTTACATCTTAATTTTGTAAATTATAAAAAAATTAAGAATTAACAATATATTTCAAATTATTATATTCCCAGCAAACGAGAATGGATTGAAATGAATTGAAATGGATTCAGATTTTCAGAAATATTGATTCATGAATATTAAAATGAATATTAAAATGAATGCTTTTCAATCCTGAATGCACTTTATTCATTTATAAGAATTACATGGAACATATCTCTGTCTTTCAATCTAAGAATAATATTAGCTTTTTCTGTGCACACAAACATTACGAGTACTGTTTAATTCAAAATTTTGAATAGGAAATGCAGTTTTTCAATCCAATTGCATCCAATTAATTGAATCCAATTAAATCCAAAAAAGTATTCGCTATTTAAAATACGCATTCGGATAAAAAAAATTTCAATACATTTTAATTTGCTAGGTTACTCTCTATATTCCATTTTTGTTTGCTAGGTTACTCTCTATATACAATAATATATAATATTATATTACTATTACATTATATTACTATTACATTATATTACTATATTGTATGTAATGCATTTCTTTTTAGTGTTCTGCCCCTAATATAAGAATGGGGAGAACCTCCCTAACTTCTCACAGCCCCGCGTAGTAGAAGTTATGGAAGTTCACTATATTCCCTATTTAACATTAGACAAATCAAGCAATTTTAAATAAAATTATATATCCATTTACGCAGGGAATCAATAATGTTCGCTCATAACATAAATGATTCTTCAGGCCGCAATGAGTCATGACATCGTAATACGCTCGAATTATATTTTCAATAATTATATCAAAAACAACAAAATATGTAAATTGGAATCCTTACGATAAACCTCAATTAATTCGATTGTCGGCGAACTCTTTGTTTGAATTGTGATTGATTTGTTTTCTTTCATTCTTGGTTTCATTAACTGTTTCAATTCTAACTCTCTTTCTAATGGTAAAACTTCTAGCAGAAATACGACTTAAAACATTAACATGATGCAAGACTTTGAATCTATAGTTTTGCAACTGGAGTGTTCATCTAGCAAAACGTGGGTTCAAGTGCACTTTGTTCACAACATAAACAAGTGCATGATTATCATAAACTCCAAGCCATAAAGATAGATATAAAAATGTTCTTCAGTTTTTTATCACAGCATCTCCAGTTCAAAGCTGCGATATTTAGCTTCCACTAGGCTTCGTTGCTTGGCTGTAGTAAGTTATAAACCCAGAATCGAGCTTTTGAAACAAGATGGTTGCCAATGCAATTGCACTTGCAGTATGCAACTCCGTCTCCTCGAAGTTAGTAAAGTCAATTAACTTACGAAAAAAAATTACGAAAGGGAAGAACCTAAATCGCACAGTCTTTAATAGGCCTTCTACAATAAGCCATTAGTCATAAATCAGAAGTCAGAAAAATTGACCAATCGCAATCAATTTTAGCTTCTGATTTCTAATTTATGACTAATGGCTTATTATAGAAGGCCCATAAGGCTTCTGAGTAGTCGCGGTCATGTTGGAATCATGACGTCATCAGGCGAAAAATGACACGTTAATTTATGCTGCTTGCTATTTGTAAATAAAAACATTTTGAATAAATCTAAATAACAAAGTCGTTTTAAAACATTTATAAAAATGAGAAAACTGTCCTTTTTTTCCTTGGTAATCAATAGTCATAAAAGGCATGTAAAGTGATCTTATATCGGACAGAAACATACAGTTTAACAGCTGTTGAGTGAAATATATACTATTACGTATAAAATTCCAAGATAAGTGTAATTTCTGCCCATTTTTAGGATTTTCATAAGTATGGGACACATCACATTTTCATAATTAAGCAAATAATAACGAAATAGCATACAGCACAAATTTCGTCGTCAAAACGTCACTTTTCCACGTCTACAAGTTCAGCCATTTATCGCGGTGAAACGCTATAATACACACTTGCACGCACACACATACACACGTACACAAACACGATCCCATTGTACATGTGCTCACCTTCGGCGTGCTGAGAACACATATACACGGGTTCGTGCTTGTGTGTATGGCTATCGGTTTCGCCAGGCCGTCTGATTCTGTGTCGTCAACGCAGTTTTTAGCTGAGTCAGAAGTCTTAGGGGCTCCGCACAATAAAAGGAACAGAGAGCAGAGAATAAGAATTTCAATCTTAAAGAAATCATGTATTATGGAATACATAGCTTCTGATAGGTTAAAATTCTTAAGCCCCTTAAGGGAATCCTAAAGCCTATATTATCTGCCTATATTATCTATAACTCTTAACTAGGACCGATTTTGGTCTGGTTGTTCCATCTTTTGGTAAATTTTACCTGTTAGGTAAATAGCAAGATTATTCAATCATATGCGCGAATTGCCAGATTTACCTAACAGATAAAATTTACCAAAAGGTGGAATAATCGGACCAAAATCATGTAATTTTTATATAACAATATACTTTTCTTCTCTTTCACAGATTCGAAAATCTTTTCCAGGATTAAAATATACGTACTAATATGTATTTGTGAGGTGAAGTTTATGCCGAGAATGATTAAAAATTTTGAAATTGATATATTTTTTACTTTTCTTAACATGGCGTCTCAAGTTGTCAAGTCATGACAATATTTGCTCGATACGAAAGTTTTGTACTTACGAAATAATAATCCACAAACACGTAATTTGTACGAACAGATAATATTGAGTTCTTAGAATTAAACTCATACGCTTTATCGCGACAAATTTGTTATACGAAAATTAACACGAACGTGCGACTGCGTGTATCATAGGTGCGTGAAATATTTGTGTGGTAGTATATAAAGACACGCCAATGTGCTGGAAAAGTAGCAACCTCTGATGATTTCGTCGGAGTTTGAGCTTCGCTTTAGGATTCTCTTAAGGGGATGCTGGATCGACAGCAGAACTTGATCGAAGTCGACAGTACAAATTATTTTTAATTCTATCTTAAATAATAGTGATATCTCTCATTCATTTTTTATACTTATATATCATATCTCGCTCAAACGCATTCATCTGTTCTTATCTAACATAACTTGCAATATCATCTCTTAGAAGATCGAACATCTACTGCTAGACACAATTATTGCTTTGCTACCATTCCGAGTCTTTGCTTAGCATTTGTATACATGTCATTTGCAGATCGATATAAATCTTTCTTTCGAAGCTTTTAATCTTAGTTCCATAAACTCAGTATTATTTGTGCATGCAATGTGCGCTGAATGCTGCACTATTATTTGGTTCATACGAAACTTTTGTATCACGGAAATATCTATGTCAAGTGACAGCTGTACAAGTTGAAAAAAATATAAGTTTTTAACTTTTTTTCCGATTTTAGTATAAAGTCTATTGCAGCATTTCCAAATTTTGAATCTACTTTAACTCAATAAAAGAATTTTTTTATTTCAGTAAATTCAGAGATTTATATCAATCTGCAAAATTCCGACAATTTAGCCAGCCTCTTCTTAATAACTCTTCTAAAAAAGTTTGTAAGATTCCGAAATCGCTGAACTTGACTTACGTTTCTTGGCTGAGGAAAATCTCTTATCATCCCCGTATGGTGGCTGCTTAATGTTATCCCTGAAGAGTGTATTCTATTCTAGTCTTTAAGTAATGACACTTCTTGTAATTCAATTTAAACTTATATATATATAAACTTATATATATAGTTAATAATAAAAGAACCTCTTTAAAAATTGAAAGATTTTCCTTTACAGTAACAAATCGACATCATTGATATAAATGATGATTATCTTGCCTTCTTGTAAGAGACTGAAAAATTTGCACCACTCTTTGTTTTTAAATTTCGCATCAGCAACCAAAAGTTTATATATTTGAATTGACTGTCTAAGACTGCGAAATACTTCGTGTGATCAAGATGTACATCGATTTAATGAAATACATTTTTTAAGTCAAGCAAAGAGAAAACTTTGTTATTTCTCTAAGTGAGTGAGGCAATTCTCTATAAGTGGAAAAGGTACTTTTGTTTTATTATGCGATCATTCAATGATCATAAATCATCAATATACAATCATATTAATCCATTCTTTTCTTAACTAGAATCATTCTCGCACAATAAAGTAAAACGTTAGGTTTGATAATGCGTCTATTTAAGAACTATTTATAAGATCGTAGATAATAAATTTGTACTGAATCTATATTCTCTCGGCCTACGCGAAGTGTTTTTATAAGTAAGATAACTATCCTTATTACTGCGTCTGTCTCTATTAGTGTGCTTTTTTATTTACATCAGTCATAAAGAAACCTAGCAAATAAATAAGAAAAAGTTTTTTATTAAGTTAAATTGTTAATGTATACGATGCCAAGATATTAATATTTTACTTTTTAACTATTAAAGTATTTTAAACATTTTTCGAAAGATAAGAGGAATTTATGTGAATCCAGTAATACGTATTGTAAGATTTTAAGCTTTGATTTTAAGCTCCCTATTATATTGTGCCCTATATTGAAGCTGAGAACGTTGTATTATGAGTATACATTGAAATAATTGCACATTAAGGGAGAGTCATCATTACTTGAAGAACTCACTAATAGAGACAAGAACATGTTTTTTATTTTTGTCAAAAACATTATAAAATATTAATATTTTTTTAGATTAAAGAAATACAAGAAATACAAGAAAAAGAAATAGTTGAAAAATTGATATTGATTTTAAAGATGAAAAAATATTAAATAACCATTCAGTATAAGCAAATTGGCTTGAAGGCACGGACAAGGTAACTATTTCTATTATTAACAGAGATAGTTACCTATACTTAGAATTATCTTTTAAAGATACGGTAATAGCGTACCGAAGTAGCCAAAGAAGCGGGTATTCTATGTATCGTAGAACCTTCCTTTTTATCTCTCTTAAGCAAGCGAGCGCGTAAACACGGATGCGAGAGAGATTTTGTTATATCTGATGGGGAGGCACGGGGCATCTGGAAGAACTATAATATTAAAGTATTTTAAACATTTTTCGAAAAATATGAGGAATTGCGATTCTAGCGGCAGAAATCTTAATTCTGTGGTTTTAGCGCAGCTAGAATTTTATGATCTAATATCGGTAGATTTGACGTCTTATTGTTAATATAAGAGTATGCCATATCTTGGATCAAAATATGTCATTGTTATCGAAGACGGCTGGAAGAGCGTTAATGGTATATGAGCATGGAGTGTTAAAACAAATCTTCTCCACTCCTTCTCTAATGCCAGAGATATGATCAAACGTATTGATCTAGATAAATGACTTGCACTGATGAATTGGTAGAGAAGAGTGATTGATAAGGCTATTAAATGGTACCTTCTAAGTGAATGACTTTATAGTCACTCACATGTTGATTGATGCGCTCTATACTGGCTCACGCACTGATTGGCGAGGGAGAAGGCTGACTATGGAGGATGTAAGTCCTAAAATGGCGGGTGAGAAAAATGAGTAAAAGCCGGGCCTTGTTTCGTTTCGGGGAAAGGATGGATTGAACATTATTACGTCCAAACGACTCCAATCTTTTCTTTCGTGAAGAAATTTTATTTTTTTTTTTCTTCTTTTTCTCTTTTCAAGTACAAATAATTTGTGATATCTCTAGGATAGAATCAACAGCATGGGCGATTAAGTATCGATTTTCCGATAAATTGACTTATAGTTATCACAAATAATTGCAAGTATCAAATAAAAGTTATATTAATTATTATCAATATTCGATCGAGAGCACATGCACGCCTAATGACCCTACGATTCATAGATAAGCCTAATTATTTTCCCAGCTTATATACAAACGACTCTAATTTTTTATTTTTGAAAACTTTTCCCACTAATCCAAATAAATCTCATTAGTCACTCCTATATTTCGAGAGCCTAAAGAGGTGAACTATTAATCAAATTAAAATCATCAAAAAACAATGCACTTCATTATAAGAGCTCTTCACGAGGGCACCATTATTATTATAGCATTATTATTATAGAAACAGAGACCAATATAGCACAAGCTATGCTGTCCGACTGTTCGGATAATTAAATACGGAGTTCTCGCGATCGAAAGTAAAGTCAGTGCAATTTTTAATTGAAGATATTTTATATCTAATTGAAGGTATTTTATACAGTTGTAGACACAAAAGATGTCCATAAAAGAATAAAAAATGGTTTGTATTAAATAAAATTGTAGTTGTATTTAATAAAATTTATTTAATTAATAATTATTCGCTATACAAAAGTTTACATCAAACAGAAGCATATACATAAAAAAAAATAATTTTGTGAAATCGTGGTCGGACCAAACTAATCGTTCACGCACGCACGTGTATGGACGTGTGAGAGTCGGCATTTCTAAGAATAGAAAATGCGATGCATTCATGCGGCACAGATCAGAGCGAAGATCGGCGCGTATGATCACCAATTCATTTGTGATTGTCCGAAGCGCCGCAGCCGCTAACCATGGTCTCCTTATCTTTCAAAACATTAAGCAGGAAAAATCGAGAGCCCGCGGAGGGAGATGTGGAGATTATTCGACTATGGTCTGAGTAAGAGTACGGATCAAGTATACGAATCAAGTCTAAGTCCAAAGCGTTATGCGTGATCGCGACTCAGGTTTCCCTAGGCGTTGTCGCGAACATAGTCCGACCACAAGTGACTCAGGGTGATTCGACAGCACCCCCAGGCGATATCATCGTTTAAATACACGAAAGGCGATCCAAGGATTCGAGTTCCCCCAGGTGAAATCACCGTCTTGAACACACGACAACATAAGCGAAACATATGTGGTAAGCGTTATGTGTCAGATTTGTGAATTTAACTCGTGAATTGTACTCGATTCAATTAAACAATATTCGTAAACGAAACCACAGAGATGTTAATGTTGTCTCCCTGAACGAAACATTATATGAGTAGTCATTCTTTACAATTAGAATTCCAAGTACAGGCTGAAACAGAAAATGCAAGTGGTAAGTAAAGGGCAGGCATATAAATGTTCTGCAATAATTGTTGTCTGCAATAAATTGCATATAAATTATAATAAATTAAATAAAGAGATTACATATAAGATATTTTATGTTAAAATATTATCTTCAACTTATGTACATTTTATAAATATGTATACATATGTTTTTCTTATGCAATGCTCGTATAATAATATTTCTTTTAAAACCACCTAACATTTTCATCATTATCTATTCCATCCTCATCAATGTCATTTTGTATTTCATCGAAAATGTAATCATCAAAATTATAATCACCATCATCATCTTCTTCCTTTATGAAATTATGCAAAATGCATGCAGACGCAATTGCATAATTAATCAAAGTTGGATTATACATTTCTAAATACTTCAATTTTCTCCAGTTTCCTTTTAATAAAGCAAATGTCATTTCAATAGTAGATCGAATAAAACTAAATTGTATCTCATTTGTTCTATGGTCAAATGACCATTGTCTTTAAATTAGTAAATTGATATTAGTAAAAAAGTACTTAATATCACTATTTCCGAATAAGTGAATGTTAGATGAAATTAAATGGAAATGAAATTCATAATATTTTGATAAAGAAGATTATTTCGAAAAATACATCATAGACTCAAAACATGCATCATGGATTGATGCACCTTTACTTGGTGCGTCTATAGTATAGTATATATGTCTATAAATTTCGAAGCAAGTAAACCATGTATCAAATTCGTCTTTAAGAGAATCTAGAAAATGAATATATTATATATATATTTTTTGAAATTGTAATTATTGTCATGTTCTTCGAGAAGAATTTGACAGAAGGAAAAAAGTGAAAAATATTCTAATTTAAATGAGATTTTAATATCTGCAATTTTCTTCTAAAAGAATGAACATGACTAACTAATTGGGAAATATTTTAATTCGGCCTTTGCAATTTTAAATTAAAAAGCCAAAGTTGATTACTTATATCAGTAAAAGCGAATTCAGTAAGAAATGTCATATCTTCCAAAAGAGATATGTATTCGTGAAATTTTGAATTGTTTATTTCTTTCAAAAAGGAGAATGTCTTTTCTTATCGCAAAAAATATTTCTAAACATTTGCAGCATTAAGCCAACGAACTGGACAATGAAGTGGGACATCTGTGTAAACAATTTTATGTTTCTTAAGAAATAATTTAAATTTTCGGTGAGTAAGGAACTTATGTCCACCTTTAATTTCATTAATTATTTTAGTGATAATCTCTATATATAGCTGTTGAAAGTTTTACAACTTTACCGGCTAATACTTCCTAATATATTATGCAATGAATAATGGGGGAAATATTTAAATTTCGCTGCTTTAATTGACCAGTGAATCTTTTCTTTAAACCTGTCATAGCTTTCGCGCCATCAGTCGTAATTGAAGAACATTTACTAAAATCTGTGTTAAATTTTTTAAGAGTTTCTTCAACTGTCAAAGAAATATCGAGTTCTGTCGTGTTGTATTATGTAAAACGACGAAATCTAAAAGTTCCTCGACACAAAATATAAAAATAAATAATCGTCTTGTACAATTCGAGTAAAAATATTAAGTCGACTCATGTGTCGAATATCAGTGCTTTCGTCAAAGCACAAAGAAAAATATTTATATGATTTCAAAAAGTTTTGTTCCTTAAAATTTATCCCTTATGGCATCACTGATATCAGCAATTCTTGATTACAGTTCTTGCACTAAGACGAATGTTTATTGCTTCCTCCAGAGTTAAGGAATTGCCAAAAGTTTTTACTGCTTTAATAATACAGTTTTTCACAAAAACGTCTTCGTGAATGGCTTTTGTGCTATAAGCAGAGAAATTGCATAACAGGCTTGAAGAATTTTTGAGAAGAACGAGAAAAAGAAGGTATTGCACTTTCTTGATAAACTAATTTTAACTCTTCTATAATATTCAATTTTTCTGAATTTGAATAATTTAAATAATTTAAATAATTTACGACTACGAATAATTTATGACGAGTTTTGTAATGCTTCTCTCACATATTTTTTAATTACTGAAGATTGAAAGCTGTAAAGTAAATAAATTGTTCGATCTGAAATGTAACTAAAAAAGTAATTAAATTCCCAAGATTCATGAAAAATTTGTACACACTTATACACACTTATACATACTTTTTTTTCTATCCTCGAAGCTAATTTCTTAGAAGAATAATAAAATATATTTACATCTATATATTACGTCTAATAATAGAATGTTAAAGATCTGGACTCGATCTTTGGCCGATGTATTTTTCGCAATAAAATTGTTTACAGATTTTAATATGTTATCCAGCATTATTAAAATCTTTCTAAGATTCTTATGAACATCAAATTATTGAATTGGTTGTTAGTTTAATTGTTTTTTTATGATATTACTGCGATAGTTTAGTAGAGTTTGCGTTTCAAAGCCGAAAAATTATTTCAGCGCGCATTTTAAATTAAAGGACTACATATGTAGTATTGAATTTATATACTACATATTGTAGTTGTAGTACCACATATAAATTCACACTGAATTATGTAAATATTTGAGGTTCAGGTTGATCATTGATGTTTCCGATCTTCCACGAGACAGCTGTCATGTTCATGATTTGACAATCGCTGACACTCGCGCCAATTTTGTACGCGAACAATCGGCGGGGACGTCCGCGATTGTCATATAATGACCAATAGCTATATTGTATCATGAAATACCAGAAACATCGAGTCAGATATGGTTTGCCTCTCGTACCTTACAAAACAAATTAGTGAAATTAAAAAATAATTTGTGTTTTCTCTGGATAATAGCGGACATATCAGCGAATTGAATCAGTCAAAAAGGTATATCATTTCATAATGAAAAGGTAATTACATTTCATTATTCTTTTGAGAAATTAGCTAGAGGATGGAAAAAAACAAGTGTGTACAAATTTTTCATAAATCTTGGGAATTTAATTACTTTTTTAGTTACATTTCAGATCGAATGATTTGTTTACTTTGCGGTTTTCCACTTTTGATAGTTAAAAAATATGGATTAGAAAAGCATTTCAAAACTCATCATTCGGTAAATTATTTAAATTAATCAAATTCAGAAAAATTGAATATTAGAAGGATTAAAATTAATTTATCAAGAAAGTACAATACTTTCTTTCCTTGTTTTTCTCAAAAATCCTTACAAGTCTCTTATGCAATTTTTTTGCTTATAACACAAAATTCTAAGCTATTCATCGAAGACATTTTTGTGAAAAACTGTATTATTAAAGCAGTAAAAGTTAAGGAATTGCTTTTGGCAATCCCTTAACTCTGGAGGAAGCAATGAATTCGTCTTAGTGCAAGAATTTTAACATCAAGAATTGCTGATATCAATGATATCAAGAAATAAATTACAAAACCTTTTGAAATCATATAAATATTTTTCTTTGTATCACGAAAGCACTGATATTCAATACATAAGTCAATTTGATATTTTTACTCGAATTATACAAGACAATTATTCATATATTGAGGAATTTTTAGATTTCGTCGTATACGTAACACAACGACAGAATTCGATATTTTTTTGGCAGTTGAAGAAACTCTTAAAAAATTTAAAACAGATTTTAATAAATGTTCTTCAATTACGACTGATGGCGCGAAAGCTATGACAGGTTTAAAGAAAGGATTTCGCTGGTCAATTAAAGCAGCGAAATTTAAATATTATTCACTGCATAATACATCAGGAAGCATTAGCCGGTAAAGTTATAAAACTTTCAACAGCTATAAACTATCACTAAAATAATTAATGAAATTAAAGGTGGATATAAGTTCCTTATTCACCAAAAATTTAAATTATTTCTTGACAAACATAAACCTGTTTACACAGATGGCCCACTTCATTGTCCAGTTCGTTGGCTTAATGCTGCAAAATGTTTAGAAATATTTTTTGCGACAAGAAAAGACATTCTCCTTTTTGTGAAAAAAATAAGCAATTCAAAATTTCACGAATACATATCTCTTTTGGAAGATATGACATTTCTTACTCGCTTTTACTGATATAAGTAATCAATTTGGCTTTTTAATTTAAAATTGCAAAGAACGAATCAAAATATTTCCCAATTAGTTAGTCACGTTCATTCTTTCGGAAAAAAATTGCAGATATTAAAATCTCATTTAAATTAGAATATTTTTCACTTCTGTCAAATTCTTCTCGAAGAACATGACAATAATTGCAATTTCAAAGAATACATTCATTTTTTAGATTCCCTTCTAGATGAATACACGATTTACTTGCTTCGAAAAACTCAGAACTAAATTAATTCTTTTTGAGAATCCCTTTACAACATTATTTGAAGCATTGACTTGCAAGATGAATTATGATTTACAAAACGATTGCACTTAAAAGAGTTAAAGAAACTGCCGATTTTTTCAAAATGTTAAAAGAATCAACATACCCCAATCTTTGAAATTTCGAACTTCGAATTCATTCCATGTTCTACATATTTAATCGAACGCTTTTTCCGTCATGTCGTTGACGCTTACGCTGAGTGGGAAGAGCACTGTTCTCACAGCGAATTACTTTCCCGTCATAGATTTGAGTGACGGAGATTACGAGCTCGGTCTGGCGATTTTTGAGACTTACACACACAATACCGAACGTGAACGAATCGAACAACAAATTTTATTTCACCAAAGACGACGTCGAAATTACATTTCCCAAAGATTCATATGAAGTGCGAGACATAAATGAATTTTTGAAACGCGTGATTTTACGGAAACGTCCACACTACGATGCGCTTGAAACCGTTGACGTAATGCATGGTGACAATAACAACAACAACAACAACAACAATGATACCGATGATGATGATAATGGTGGAGAATACCTGATTACGCTCCGCGCAAACTACAACACGATGAGATGCAAGATTAGATGTGCATACAGAATAAACTTTGGCAAGCCCAATAACATTGGATCACTGCTGGGATTCTCGTCGAAGCGTATACTGCGGCCGCGAAGGTGGCACGAATCGGATGTGTCAATATAATGAATGTAAACGTTATTCGTGTAGAATGTAACGTGACGCGCGTACAGCAACGGCAAAAGCGCGCATACGATACACGAATTTTCGCCGAGCGTGCCTCCATGATATAAGATATCGGAGAGGTCGGCGCAGATCATTTACCTGCCGATAATCGCACGGAATATTACGGATCTAACGATACGCATCCAGAACGGACGATTGCTCGATTTTCGAGGAGAAGAGATCATCATTAGATTGCACGTAGGACGGCGACAGTGATAACGTGAGCGTGAGATGCTCGTGCTGAATGGAACAGAGCGTACGCAGAGAGATAACGCATTTTTTACAAGGTCAGCGTCACAATTCGATAACATTCGCTCCAGCTGCATCAGATAGAAGAAGAAGCTTAGTGTGTCAAACGTTACATTTTTAAAGTCTTTGGGATTCGCGATGCGCAACATTTGAGATGACTAATATCCTAAATATTAAAGACGAGCCGATCTTCGACGATCGCATCGTCAAGATTGAGATTCACACGTACAGCCCGTTCGCCAACACAACGTTCGGGTATGAGCGATGAAATAAGAATACCCATACAGCAACAAGATCTGTACACACTGCCGTACGAAAGCTTTCTGTACGTCGAAAGAAAACTGACGAAGAACAAAGTGGTCCAGAGTGCTCACGTGACATTGGGAAATAATTGCGTCGCATTCATATTCGATGAGATTCGATATGAACTCAACGGTGTGGAGATTGATCGTAACAGAAACGTGGGCATAACTAGCATACTCAAAAACTATGTAAC
>Ga0157364_1003357_pt1 | contig 15488 bp, 9 predicted proteins | sample AttsexASBM2_FD_111476 | JGI IMG/M metagenome (GOLD analysis project Ga0157364, IMG submission 111476) | Fungus gardens microbial communities from leaf cutter ant in Ribeirão Preto, State of São Paulo, Brazil - Atta sexdens ASBM2 | ecosystem: Host-associated > Fungi > Mycelium > Unclassified ...
CTCTCTCTCTCTCTCTCTCTCTCTCTCTATTGATCACTGTCAATCGATCTCCAGCACTCAGGAATGCACGAGCGCATTTACTCGAGTGCTCCGTTTTCAGCGTTCTCCTTTTAAACGTTAGAAATCATGTATTTTTATTTTCTTTCTTCTTCACGACGTGCTTCTGCTTCAATCGTGATCGTCCAGTCGTTTTGATTCCTCCTCCTATTGCCGCGACCGTGCTCTTCTCCTCTTCTGCTCTCCACTGCTCCTTTCTCACTGCGTTTCACCACATTTACCCGCCGATTGCACTGCAAATCACAAGAGAAGTCGATTATCACCACCGTCACGTCCACTGACTATTCGCGACTCGTGCCGATTTCGCGTACATACAATTCCCGACATAAATAAACGCCAACTATACAAGTAAGTATACACACAACAGTCGCGATACCACCGATACGAAAGTGCCGCGTGAGGTAACTGCGCTTCGAACGCCGCCGAGAGAAGCCGATCGCGCTAGCACGCACACACGCACACACATACACGCACACACATACACGCGCGCGCGCGCGCAGAACAGGCAGTAAGGGAGGGGAGAAGGAGCAAAACAACGCGCATGATGAGTGAAAGAGCGAGAGGAGCGAACAGAATGAAAGAGAGAATACGCCTACGCGCGGTCGCGTAACGCGAGAAAAATAAACAGCGAGTTAAACGGAAACAGAACGCGCGCGCATGCACAAGAGAGAGAGAGAGAGAGAGAGAGAGAAAGAGAGAGAGAGAGAGACGGATAAATATAGAAATATAGAAAGAGTGAAATTTATTATGCGCCTCGAAATGAAATTATTTACGAATTAAACGGGGAATTTAATTCCTTTGTCGCGTGTTTATGTTTTTGGTGACGATTAACGCATAAGATTTTATATGTAGTTTTACGTAAGAACGAGAACACGAAATTCTTCTTTGTATACACGTGCATCACACATGTGCAATTCGAAAAAAAATACGCAGTTAACATTTGGAAAAAACTGAACTTTCTTATGTCAAAAAATGAAATGTAATAAAAAAAAGTTTAAATGTTAATCCGAAGTATTCATTTTTAAGATTTATTGAATAATTTGAAATGTTTAAAAAGTTACATATTTGAAAAAATATACTATTTAATACTTGGAAAAATTGAATTAATTTTGATATAAGAAATAAAATGTAATAAAAATTTAAATGTTAATATGAAGTATATTTATTTTTAACATTCATTGTACGAAATAACATTTCATATAAAAGAAATTACATATTCGAAAAAAGAAATATAACAAAAATTTAAATGTTAATTTGAAATATACATTTTTGAGATTCATTGAATGAAATAGCAATTTAATATATATCATTTATAAGTATAGTATATAAAAGAAATGTTTATTTAAAAAATTATAAATAATTGTTTTTGCTTCTACACAGAGAAGAATTGAAATATTTTGAAAACTTGTAATAATTAAGAACATATTTTTAATTAAAAACACATAAAAATGAAAATTTTTACAAGTTTTAATTTAAGGATCAAAGATGGATTTGTTAATTCAGAGAAGAGCGAGTTAAAAACTAAATACATAAAAACAAAATGCATAAAAAAAACAATTTATTTACAAAAGCTCAGCTCATTCCAGTTTTGCAATTTCTACATTTAAAAAAATGAAATGGTTGTGCATTTAGAGGAGAAAAGGTATAAAAAATGTGGTTACATCAAGCAGACTAAAAAAAAAAAGAAAAAGAGACAAAGAATCTGTTAATATAATAAATAAAGATATGTGGTTAATGATAAAGCGATTAATGATACATGCGATTACGACACAAGAATTAGAGGTTAAGTCCATCTAAATAAATTTTTGCGCGATATATATATATATATATATATATATATATATATATATATATATATAAATATAATATATAAAATATATTAAATACACACAGATGTTTTTTCAGTCTTCTTCAATTCTTAGCGATAAGGCATTAACGTTAAAAAGCTATTTTCCTAAGTAATTACATGGACTTGTCCGCGAGATATGGCAAACGTCGCGCGCGGCAGTCGATCGAACAAACATTAAAGGCATTTACAATATCCGGTGCACATCACACCGGCTATGCCTTCGCCACGAATATTTTATACGGCGCGTTTCTCAATAAAAATTCAAAATCGGTTTTCTCTCGGAGCGAAAAATATTAGGCCGGATACTCCACGTATTCGGACAATCTCACGAGGGCTCGGGAAAGGTAGGTTTCCGTCTGAAAAAAAAATCTCTCGCACTTGAAGTTAACCGAAAAGCCATCTGTCATCACGATTGAACACAACGAATGAACACAAGTAGAGACGAGGAAGACAAGGGGAAGCGGGATCGTCTCGGATTCCAGGCGATTCCGAATAAGACTGTTTTCTCGCACGAGTCACGGACGAAGGGTGGAGGAGGAGGAAAAGGAGGAGATGGAGGAGGAGAAGGAGGACTCTGTTTCGATTTCGGGCTCGTCGGAGCTCCGCAACTATTGTTCACAGAGCCAGGCCGTTATTACGAGGCTGGCGAGGCAACGCGCCAGCTGATAACTCACAAACAAAGGGGCAGACGAGCCGCCTTCGCGCAACAACACTTTCTACCCGAACGTCCACTAGAATGCGCCAGCTGAGAATCCCGTCGTCCCCTCATCGAGGCACCCCGTATCTCGAGCGTACGTCTCTCTACAGGCACGCGCGCTCACATTCGCGCTCGCGCGCACACGCACACGAAAATACAGCAGATATACATACATTCACGCCCCTGTGTATATTTACGTACGCATACGTATGTATACGCCCGTATATATATATATATATATATGCCCTAACATCCGCCCGATGACATTTGGCACGGGTCGCGACGGTAAAGGAGTACGCAAAGATAGATAAGAGAGAAAAAGTAGATTAGGAAAGAAAATAAGTGGAATAAAGACTAACGGTGTCTGTGTTTCACTACTATGTTGTGTGGGTAAGCGGCACTATCCAGCACTATTAGCTCTCTTTCTCTCTTTCCCGCACACATAGGTTTCCTACAGGGGCGGAGGGGTGCACAGCGGTGGCGGGGTGGGAGCAAGCTGATCGGACAACGAACAATACCGTACGCGAATGGAGAACGAGCAAACGGTCACGGCGACGAAAAACGGGTGACTATTTAAATAGCGATTATGATGTCGATACACGGACGCAGACGAATATATGAACGAACGTACGAACGACCGAACCAAGCGAGCGGGCGAGCGATAGCTTGACACCTCCGCGCTTCGCGAGCACTCGCACGCATTTATCGATGTCAAACGCTCACCTCGGCGGCAGCAGCGCTCCGCTTGACGGCGGCGACGCGCGCGCTTACAGCCGCAACGATTGGCCGGCGCAGCACGCTTGCCGTCGCGTTCGGCCAATCATCCTTGCCGTAACATACCTCGCCGCGATAGTCGCGTGCCGCCACCAACACCCGCCGGCTGTCACGTGAATCTCATGCCCGAAAACAAAACAAACAGCTGGCCGCCCAGCGTCGCCGCTGTCGTCGTTCTCCAGCGAGCCGAGCCGACCAAACGCCGAGCGAGTGCAGCTGAACGAACCCGAGTCAATCCGAGCGAACCCGAACGCGTCCGACTCCGTTCAACTACCGCTCTACTGTATTGCAACGCTCCATAGCATAGTTTCATTCTTTCAGCGAATTTGAGCGCGCTCAATTGAGAGAATATTGAAATACTAATGCATACGTGGAAATTAGAAGAAGATATATGAATAATATATTATTCATATCTATTAATGCAGAGGTGCATTTTACTTTACGCATCACTTATTTATGCCCAGACTCAGTATAATTAAGAATGGATTGAATGGATGAAATTTTAAGCCCATTGAATCCAATTGAATAAAAAAAAATTTTTTTTTATTCAATTGGATTCGATTGAATTCAACTGGATTCAAAAATTTTAGATTGAAAAACTTATACATCTTTTATCAGAATTTAAATTGAACATTATACACGATATGTGAAAAAGTTAATATTATTTTTATATTGAAAGGTATAAAAATGTGTTTCGTACAATTCCTGTAAATGCATTCACATTGAAAAGGATTTATTTTAAAGAGGAATATGTATTTCTAAATTCATCTTAATTTCTCCATTTCAATCCATTCTCCGTTTACTGGAAGTTCTACATACGTACCAATAAATTTTAATTCTTAGAATTAGAAAAAAGATAAAAAGTTAATTGAACTGAGATTAAAATTAAATTATATTGATAGAAATGGATATTAGATTTGGTTCCACTAGTGTAAAATGACTTAACTTTAATCTCAATTTAACTTACTATTTACCTGTTTTTAATTCATACAATTAAAGGAAGATAAAGACTAAATTGAACCGAGATTAAAGTTAATGTCTTACATTGGTGGAACTGGGTCTTATATCCTCCTTATTTGCTGAAATATTAAATAATAATAAGTGATGCATTATACATATTATACATGAAATACAATTCATTCTAGATTAACTTTAATTTTGGTTTAATTTATTTTTTATCTATTTTTAGTTTTTAAAGTTAAAGCTAGAGGAAGATAAAAATAGTTACATTTAATCAAAATTAAAATAATTATTCTACATTGGTATAATAAAAATGAGCATGAAAGATAAATAAAATAAAAATGTTACGATTCGAGAAAATATTTTCAAACATAAAAATGAAAAGACTACAGTTTTAATTACAAATGTAACAATTTTATTTATTAAGCTAAATATAAAATTGAGTTTTTTTTCCATAAAATCATTTTACATTCGAGATACCGGCTTGATGCCCAAAATGTCCAGGGCATTCTCAAAGATGACGTACAATGCACGTAACATATATAATCTGGCAACCATCTTGGGAATCAAATGATTACCTCCTTCCTGAAATTTATAAAATAATAATTTGATGTAAACACATGTAAAGTATTACAAGCGTAAAGTTTTTTCTTACCGTTAAAATTCTGACCTTTCGATAGTAGACACTGAATTTTTGACATAATCGTGATAAGAACAAGCACACGACTTGGGGATAAATATGAAAATTTGGTTCGCACTTGAGACAATCATTTATCATTTGTGGATATCCGAAGATAAAATTATATATCAATTCCCATTCTTCCTATAGACAAATCAATTTTTCTTGGAGAAAATGTCAAAATTTGGATGATTGGGGAATTTCATAGTTTTTTATATAAATATGTATAAATATGTATAAATATGTCGAAATAAGACATTTTATAAAAATGAACAATTTTCTAAAAAAAAATATATAAATATTGCAAAATTAGAAAAATATAAAATAATGTATAAAAAATTCAAAGAACTATACTTACTTTTTCTTGCAATTGTGAGAAATCGACATTTTTTATATCTGGCAAACTAGGATAATCCCCACGCAATACCTTCTCATTATGTTTTGTTATAATTGTAGCTATCCTGGCAGTGTTGTATAATGCAAATGACGCACCTACGATAATTAGAACGTTTTTATTTGATGCAATTTCTTATTTGTCTTTATCATGCATATTTATCAAATAAAATTAATATCAGGATTAAATATTTATAAAATCATTTTTAATAACAACACATTAAAATAATATTTTATTAAAAAAAATATTTGTTTATTAACGATCAGTAATTTATTAATATAAAATATACCTCTGGTATTTGTAATGCTTCTGTCGTCTTCAAAATTATTATTCCTAATAATAACCGATCGACTTGGTTTCACAGCCATTAATTCGAAAATGATAATGGCATTGGCTAAATTGTGCAAAAATAAATCTTTAGCCTCATTCCTTTCATCCTCAATAAATTTGTGCTCACTTAATTCGGCCAATTGATTCATTTTGTACTGTATATATTGTTCCCATGTAAGACATATTTCTTTTGAATTTGTTTGAGAATTCTTCACAACACCGCATACATACTTCTTATATCCTTCATCAATCAAACCTTCTGATTTGCTAGTGAACATGTATCTGTTGGCACAATTTACCTCAGTTGACAACATATGTCCATGTAAATTCAATGCTTTGGCAGCAATGTTTCTCATTAGACGCAACCTCTGAGTAGTAAGATCTGATTGTCCATCAGGCTGATATTTCAATATAAATACTTTACCAGTCGATTTAGCTTTCCCAAATGTCATCCCACACTCAATAGCCATTCTTATACTGTTCGCAACAATATCTTCTCGATTTAGGAACAAGCAGATCCTTTCCTTTTGCAACATGCATCTTTGTATCCTTATTGGCCAACTACTACTCTTTAATATTAGCTGATTGAAGATCTATTGAAATTTTATAATTTATAAATAAATACGGCATGCTTGATTATTAAATATCTATTTATAAAAATTTTTTTCGTAAAAGATAGATTTTCAACATTTTATATGCGATAATATGCAGAAAATATATGTGAAAGTACTGTTAACATAAATCTGTAGAGTTGGAGTAAGCTAGTTCTGATATAAACATTTTAATATTGACAATTTATTCACCTCTTCAGCCACATCCGCGTCTGTATTGCCTTTCGTTGCACCATGTACATGTGCAAAATGTTGCAGAATGCTTGTACAACCCTTGGAGCAAGTCAAAAGATCTCTCCATGCTTTGAAATTGTACAAGAAATACAGCTCTCCATTTGCCAATAAATTCTCGCTATTTACTTTAATTATAGAAGAATTTTTATGCGTATCACCAGTAAAATGGAAGACAACGTTGTCGATAATAGATCTCGTGCAGAAACCAGCCCAGGTTTCCATTGAATACTTTGACACCGATATATGACGATTGGCAGCGAGTGACACTTGTTATCATATAAAATTTTATATGCTATTCTTTGTCGCTGCATTATATTACACTTTCTGCTCTCGAAATGAGATAATTATATAATTGAGCATTAAAAGAGAAAAAGAGGAAAGATGAAAAGTGCAGCTGTCAAGAATATATCGCTATCATATGGTCGTAACATATGCTTGTAACTGTACTATATTGCACTTTGTGCGCTTAAAACGAAATAAATATATTCAGATATTAAAAGAAAAATAATGAAAGGACAACAAAAAAAAGATATTAAAAATATTAATAAAATAGTCAATAAAATGAGTAATATGAGTAATGTAAGTTTTAACTATATTTTCTAAGTTTGAGAAAAAGGTTATGTTTTCATATATAGGTTTTGAAAGCAAAGAAAAAAAACAAAAAGGAAAAATCTCGTACATGAATATTTTTTTATATCAAAAGTATTAAGAAAATATGTAAGAAAATAATCTTTTATTAATTCAGCAAACCTTGTATTTCTTAATAATAAAACGTCCTAAACAGCATGAAATATGTCATTTTTTGAAATATTTTATAAACATTCGTAAAACATTTCAAAATATTACATTAAATCTTCACAGAAACATTTTAGGAACATTGTACAAATTGTAAGACAAAGAATATTTCCAAAACTCTAATTTTCTAGACATATTTATATTTTAGAAATATTTCTAAAATATTTTATGCTGTGTGGAATGCCTTATATATAAATAATACAGATATAAATAATACAGATACAATATTTTATGACTATATTCATCAGGGTTTAATAAATAAAATAACACTATAAAATCTGATTCTTGATAATAATAGTTTAATTAAATGTACGTCACATACTTACGTCGCATACTTAATTATAGATTTATATCTTACAAAGTCATCACAAAAAGTATTTGCTACTTAAAGTACAGATAGTTATGCGATTTTGATATATTAATGTCTACAAATTATTCAAATATTGCCATTATATTTAACAAATATCTCATATGAAATTTGTTAAACAGAATGATGATATTTAACATATGCTATGCCTGCGAGTTCTTTGCATAATTCTTCCGTCACTACAGCACTTTCATATAGAATGTTCTCCTTTTCCCTGAAACACAATTAGTAAAATGTGAAAAAAACAATTAATAATAGTAAATGTAATAGTTAATACACATTTTCTATCAAAAAAGATCTAATAATATAAATTATTTAAAAAATAACTTTTTTGGATAATTAAATTTTATAGACATAATAATATAGATAGTAAAATATTATTTATATTTAAAAGGAGTTTATTTTGGCAGTTTTGTAACTTAATGAATTATGAATGTAATAATTAATATAAGAAAATGAAAAAAATATTAATTTATGATAAAATGAATCGGATTCCACATACTCTTCTTGAAGACAATTACTCAGCAATCTCTGCCTCGTCTCCGCCAGCATTATCTTATTTTCTGGTGTCTTTGGTATTTCGCTAACGAGTTGCTTGACAACCTTCTGTAAGCACAAGAATAGACTCTTTGTGCCAGGTATCAGAGGTAATAGAGGATTTAGCAAAAACTCGTGCAGGTACGGGTGCGGGAGTAGCGCTAATCTGAGGATCAACCCCATGACCTCTAAATTAATTTCATATGTCTGTCTCGGCATGTTACTAATTTTGTCAAAAAGCATGCTCAGGAATGGTCCCATGTAGAATCTGCCCGAGCAATGATCAGCTTCCGGTCGCGAGTCAGAACTCGCGGAATCGTCTACCATTACCGCTTCTAATGGCCACGCCATCAAAGCGCAGTCAGAAAGTGCTGAAGTATATTGCTGCTCCCAAGCTGGCATATATTTCTCACAATTATTAACGTCCGGATCTGTTTGTAAATAACGTGGCAACAACGATAAGAAACTGAAATGAAGATTATTTTATTGTAACATTTGTCATTTTCGCATCCTTGTTCGTTGTTATTTAATTCTTTGACGATAAAGAGCAACGCATCTTTGCATTTAGACTTAAGCAATTGATATTCTCTTTTATTATAACAAAATTTTTTATTAATATAATATTTTTAATAAGCATACCAATTAATTAATTAATTGGTCTTACCAATTGATAACTCGGTGGATATTACTTGGTGCCAAAGTGCGGCTGTAATTTTGCTCATAAGAAAGATCCAAAGTTCCTTTTTTGTCTTTCTCTCTTTCATCTTCCTCGTCACTCCATGAGGTGATAGCACTATCAGCAGCGGTGTTATCATAATATGCTCGCGTGGAAAGATAAATCAGTATGAGACAGTGCAATATGTGTTCGTTTCTTTTGTCTATGGCCTCCTCGAACAATTTCAACGTTTCTACCGTGAGATCATTACTGTCTGTGAAACAGTTCTCTATCAATCTGTGCAACACCGGTGACGTCCACACGTTTGGTATTTCTGGATCTCTGTCTTGTCCAACTAACCAATAACTCACCTCTGAAAAATTATTAAAGCTTCAGATATATAGGGTGAACCAATGATAAAGATTTGGATGGAAAATGAAATTATGTAGAAACTTGAAATACACAAATTTTTTTAAGTTAAAAAATAGTTAGGTTTGGCTAAGAATTATATATTTTTTTGTAAATTACTTTGTAAACTACTTTTAGATATATTGAATCTTGTAGAAAGATTTTCCAAATATTTGATTATTTCGTTCGTGAAATGATTTTAGAGATTCTCGTACACATACCTGTGCATAATATGGAGGAGGTAGTCACCTTCAAGCACTTGGCAACAAGGGCTGTGATAAGTACGACATGATGATCGGCCAGAGCGGGCGTCACTATCCTCTCAAAAAACATCACTCGAATGGTCCTCGCCAACGTCTCGGCAAGCTCCATCTGAGCTTCTCTGATCAGCCGATCACAATAGTCGTACCACATGAAGAACGCCGCTACTTGCCGGCAACCGGGAAATTTCTTTTCCTGAGTCCATAACGGCGAGTCCAGGCCCCATGTGACATCTACATTGTAGATATCCAAGTGATCTACGTGTGCTGGAATGGCATTAAACAAATTCTCCAGGCGAGTAGAAACTATTGATGGTAGTTCACTCTTGGCCACTGTTTGTGCGAATGAAGGATCCTTCAGGGATGCTAAGGCCATTATTCCCTCGCATGCTCGTATTCTTACGGTGTTGTCCTAGAATCGAAAATAGAATGATTAATTATTATATATAACATGTTACAGATACAATTAGCTGATTAGTCATTAATTGTTAATAAAAACAAAACGGTTTTATTAAAATATCTAAAAATTTAATTAGATATAGATTTGAAAATAATTTTGTTGGATCATCAAAATATTGTCATAGTTATAATAATCTTTTGACATTCTAGCAACCTTAGCAAAATAGCAAAATCTTAAGTGTCCTATATAATTATTTTAATATTCCAACGAAATTATATATTTTCAAAATGTATATCTAACTAAATTTTTAGATTTAGAAGTCGTCCTTTCTGGGAAAAAAAAAAAAAACGTTCTTTACCGCACTATTTAAGTAGCTCAGCAAGGCATCCAATAGGAGACATTTGGACTTTTCGGGAATTTTCTTCGGCGATTTTAAACTCTGATTATCACTCGCCACGTAACCCGCGTCCTCATAGGCATTGCATTCAGTATCCAATCGCAAATCTCGCAAATTTTGCAAATGTTCATCAATTTTATTCCTCGAAGAGTCGCCTCCATCCTTTTCTTCCCACTGTTCGCTGCTCTTCATGTTCAACAAGGGCGAATTGCAAACGGACTTTTGGGCCAGAGGACTCGATGATACGCTCTCCTCCCTCGAGGACACAGACTCGTTCGATCTCCTGGATAAATGTCCTGGATCTGACGCGGTCGTCTTGAAAACATGATTCGAACGTGGCAATTTCCGACGTTCCTTGTCAAAGAGGTTTGGGTTAATCAATGTGATCGCTTGTGTATCCAAAGGTTCGAACAAAGGATTGGAATTGATCCTCTTTCTAGTCGGGACGTACGTCACCCTTTGAATCTCTGTCCTCTCGTTATCTTTCTTGGTAGGATTGTTGGCTGTCTGCACAACTGGCGTATCATCGATGATATTCGTCAAATGAGGGTATTTGCACGCCAAGTAGCAGATTGTTAACAGAAACTGTATCTACAAACGAAAAGATTTATAGCAAATATTAGTATTTATAATTTAATAGATTAGCAAACAGTTTCAATATTTTCATATTTAAAAATCAACATTTTTTTATAATCCCAAGAATACATTTAAAAATATTTGAAACTTGTTGATATATGCTTTTTATTTTGATATCAATACATAAGCTTCATATGTGTCTCATCGATTACTTCAAATTTGATGTATAGGTGGCGACAATTAATTTCGATTACAACAATAAAATCTAAAAATACAAATTTAAATCTAAATTATTTCGTTACAATAATTAATTTTTACATTCGTCAAAGCAGTGATAATCATCATAAAAAGTATATTCAGAATAGCAAAATGAATTATTATCTTTCTTTAGCGAAACATTCATATTCTTACATGCAAAGAACAGAAAAAATATACACACAGAAAGAACGATTTTACTGAAAGATTCAAAATTTTGGGAACAGATTTAAAAATAACTTAATGGGATTATAAAAATAATCATGTTGGAAATTAAAATATAACGAGCAATGTTATAAAAAATTTTGATATTTCAACAATTAACTTAAATTTCCAACAAAATTATTGTGTCGTCCAACAAAATTATTTTTACTTTCGGTCCTTTCAGATCGATCTGCAGTATCGTTCAGCAAAATCTTTTTTTTTGTGCAAGGAAAGAAGAAATGAAAATATGTAAAACTTTTTCTTTCTCGAGGGATTAGATATTTTAGGAAATTTGTGCTTTTAATATTCGCTATACAAATTAAATTTTTTTCAATTTATTTATTTGTTCATTTTTAAAATAATGTCTTTTCAGCGAAACTTTTATAAACACAGCAAACTTTGCTGTGGTAATATTAAATTTTATTGTATTGTTTAATATCGAATAATTAATATTACAATAAAACTTGGGTATTTTCACGATATTACAATAAAATTTGGGCATTTAAGACATGCATCAACAGCAATGATATTTCTGCTGTAACAGCGAAAATTTCTTCTGCATAAGTAAATTATACATATCTTGAAATCGCATTTAAACACGATCGGTGGCGTGATACCGAACTCGGTCGAGGCCAAACGAAATTAACCGAAGGTCCATTCGAAGCGCAACGTTTCTCGCGCCGAGTTGATGTGCGCGTAACGTCTCGCGATATTTTTTTTTCTTGCCATGCGAAACAAAGATAATCAACGAATTATTATACGAAAGTACATATCGTCAAGACTCTCATTGTAGAATCGATATCGGGAAGTGTAAATAATAGCAGGTATATGAACATATTGAGACATTTTGGGATCGTGAGATGCCGTGACAAAAAATGAAACGGACAACATTTTCCACTGGGAAAATTACAACGTTAGTGCAATTAAGTGCAAATCTGTTCACATTATTTAATTCAATATTAAAAAATAATTTAATCCTTTTAAGATTATGAGATTATCGTGACAACAAATATATAATTAAAAATTATATAAAATGACATTAAAATAATTAAAAATTTTTTTAATGTCACTTTGAAGTTTGAAAAGTAAAATTTCATTCTTAAAGAAAGTTTAGTCACTCTTTTTCAAAATTAATTCAATTTTCACTCTTTAGAGTAAGATTCTAAAAAATTTAGAAAGATGATTATTTATTAATACTGAAAATAGAGGAATTGATTTGCATTCAATTGCACTCACTGTGCGTCATTGTGTACAAATTTTCCCAATGGAAAATGCAAAGAGAGAAAGAAATTAACTGAAAACACATTCAGAGCATTTCTTTTCGCATGTGTTTCATAACTCATGACGACTCAAGGAAAGTAAGCGTGAAATTGCAATTGGAAAGTAGTCGCCTTCTGCCGTAGAAGACAAATAAATGAACGAAAACGTGAAGGAATCCCGGCATTTTGAAATTCCAAAGCGCGTCGATCGGTGGCGCGAAATCGAATGCGAAGAAATGCGGGACTAGCCGAAGGAGCTCGAAGGTACATTCGAAGTGTATGATTGTTTCGCCGTTTCGCGCCGGCTGATGTGCGAGTGCCGTCATGTGATTCGCGATCTGCCGCATTTAAACTCTCATGCGCATACTTCTCAGATATCACGTTATCCTTGTTTAATATTCAGTGAACAATAAAAATAAAATGATGGCAATCTAAACATAGCCTATATATAGTGGAGAAGAAATCAGAAAACAATCCCCGACCTATATCGGTTAGAGGATTTCCTTTTTCTTAGACTTTTTGTAATGCCGGCAGTGTGGCATTCTTTCTCAAGAATTTTTGTTTCCTTGAGAATCTCTTTCATCAATCTTGGTTAAGTTATCCGACGGTTACAGAGAGTTCATTTAGGCCCATTTTCACAACTCACGGTTAATTCTTAATTGAGATTCGACTTATTCATTATTTCTTTCCAATTCTAGAATTGAAAAGAAATAAACAAGTTGAACTTCGGTTAAGAGTTAACCTTCAGTTGTGGAGCTGGGCCTAAGTAACTAATGCCCATTTCCATCAATGTAGATTAACTTTAATCTCGATTCAACTTATTTTTTATCTTTTTCTAATCTTTAGAAAAAGACGAAGAGTAAGTTGAACCGAGGTTCGATTTATTCATTATTTCTTTCTAATTTTAAAATTGAGAAAAGACGAAAAACAAGTTGAATCTCGGTTAAGAGTTAACCATGAGTTGTGAAATTGGGCCCAAGTCAATTGGATGGACTTCTTTCCCTCGGAAGTTTATTCCTCAAGTTGTTTTTTCGCGTGGTGCTAATAGCGAATTCAATTGGATGCACTAGTGCACTCTAGAGCATTAAAATCGTTGTATAGTCGATCACAGAAGAGTTGCAACATCTTTTTTTCGATAGGTTTCGGAATGCAGCTTTCTCGCAATTGGTTCTAATTCATGAATCTACAAATAAGAATCAAACACTTGATGAGTAAGCTGCATTCCGAAACCCATCGAAAAAAAAATATTGCACATAATAACCTTTCTGTGACCGACTGTATACTGATTTAATCTGATTATGAGTGTAAAAGTGAAATGCAAATATTTTGAATTATAAAATACATACTTTACCTAACAATAAAGTATTAAGTATTATTGTTCAATCAGTTTCCATTTCGTATTTATAATAAACATGTATTTTTATGCCAATTTTAATTTGTGTACGATGGCTTTAATGTGCACATCCAATCGAATTTGTTATAAGATTCAATGTAATCTGAGATCCATGAGATAGAAGAAGACCATATTCATAGTTGGTTCTTATTTTAAAACCGTCTTAAGTAATATCTTAAGATGCTAACGACTCTCTGATTGACTTATGACATCTTAAGACTTAAGACAACCTCAAATTAACAACCTTCAATATAAGAACTATTGCCCATATTCATAATCAGATCTTGTACTTAAAGCTTTCTTAAATTTATCTTTAGATGCTCAGTAGCCAATGAAATAATTCGTACAGTATCTGAATACCGGCTTTAGATCGAATTCAGGTTCTCTTCCATGTCGCTAGATGTTATCAGAAAAATCGTATATTCGACGCATACCTTACTAGAAAAAAATCACGTACTGATTTAAAATAATCTGTACGTGATTTACTTATCTTAACATGATTTCGTAATATAACTCTGACGTGTTTTTTTTCAGTAGGATAGACTCGGATGAAGTGTTTCGAAATTCCGAATCAGATTAATTAACTTGCCATTGTGTTGCAAAGCGATGCAAAGTCGAGCGCAATTGAAAGAAGGTGAAGTTAGATTTGAGTTAGATTTGAGAATCCAAGAAATCTTGGATTTTCAAAAATTTGTCATTTTGTCTTTATTACATGCGCATTTTAACATGCGCACTCAGGACTGTGTGTCACGATTCGCGAATTCTAAGTGTGTCGCGAGTTATAGCTGAGTACAACAACTATTTCTGAAAAGTGTGTTGTGTATGTTCAACTAGTGCATCTCGATTCTACGGAGAAGGATTTTCATGGCAAACATAAAAAAGATCCTGCGAGGTCGGGACGAGATGCAACGGATCCAGTAAACTATTTGCAGTGGATTACGTAAGTGGATATATAAATTTTTCAAATCAATTGCATATTAATATCAAGCATAACTGATAAACATCGATTGAAAACAATATATAAATTGAGTAAAAAATATCAATTAAGAAATACAGGAAAACTGTTTTGCAAATCGAAAAAGAATAAAAGAAAATGATAAAAAATAATAAGATAATGTTTTTAAAAAGTTATCAGATAAAGAAAAATAAAAATTTCTTTATTTCTCAAGAATTTTTCTATTTGTTTTAATTAAAACAATTAAAAATTTAGTTAAAATTCAAATAAATCTTTCGTGGAGTTTTACAATTGATCTTTACCTGTGTATATATATAATTATCATGTAGAATAAAGGAAGTTTTTTTCAGATAATTTTGATTCCTTGAAATTATAGATTCTTTGTTTTGTTGATGAATTTTGAATAAACTCGAAGATGACACAACTTTTTTCATAACCGTTC
>Ga0157364_1003358_pt1 | contig 15484 bp, 8 predicted proteins | sample AttsexASBM2_FD_111476 | JGI IMG/M metagenome (GOLD analysis project Ga0157364, IMG submission 111476) | Fungus gardens microbial communities from leaf cutter ant in Ribeirão Preto, State of São Paulo, Brazil - Atta sexdens ASBM2 | ecosystem: Host-associated > Fungi > Mycelium > Unclassified ...
GCAGCGTAATCTCAAATGGTTCAGCAGAAAAATCAATTCTGCCACTGTTATAAAATTCTTTAATATGATTGATCTTATTCTTAGTTTCTTACTGAATCTGAATGTAAACCAATCATATTAAAGAAATTTATAACAGATGCTGCTTTCTCTGTTGAATGTAGTCAATGACAATCACAAACAAGAAACAACTAAAATTAAAAAAAGGAATTTTATAAAGAAATTATTTTTTATAAAATTCTTGACAGTTTGCTCCGCCTTGGCGATTAGATACGAATAAAACTAATAACGCGTGCACCCGTGAGTATATCCATATATACATAGAAACAAACCAATATGCAATTCATGAGTATACATTTGTACGGTTGCTCCGTAAAATCATGCGTTTACGAGAACCGAACCGAATTTGAGTATGTAAATCGCAACGACATTTTTACAATGCGCTGGCTGTGAGTTCGGGCTTCGAGAATCGAAAGGGTGACACCATAAAAATTCTCATGTCACGGCACACGTGTCGCAAGAGGGGTGCTTCCTCTCCCCGTGGCGAGAGAGAACTCTTCTCTTTTCTTCTTTTCTATCTTATTATATATTACTTTTATATTTTTTTCAATACATCAATAAAACATCCACATGAGAAATATCTCTAAGACAACCACAAACTGATTTCTAATAATACAATTTATAATATATCTGTCATTTACAAACAGCCATGACTTTTCAAAAAGTTAGAATGTCCATTGAAAGAAATACTGTTAAAAAAAATATTTATATTATAATTATGTGCTTTTAATATACAATTTATATAACTTTTCCAAAGTTAGATTAAATCGATTTCTTGATAAATAGTTAGAATAATGAAATCAGGATTAAAGCAAGTATTAGTATAAAGAGCATTAAATCCTTCGTACATTGAGACCTAATGTGCTCATATTAGCGTGCTGCCTTAATGGTAGTGCCTGTTTCTGCAGCGTACATATTTTACGAATCACTTTTTATGAGCAGTCACGCCCACTTAACTACGCATGTACCTGTTGGCACGATAGTTTTCCCGATTGGTCTTTTTTCAATACGATAATAATCTTTGCCAAGCTAGTCCCAATATTTTTAAACTCGGCAACAATTTCTATTATTACAGAATACGGAAATAAACTCGAACACAAATAAACTCGTAAATATTTATCTATTTTTCATTACCTATAAGTCTTCACTGATTATTTTAGAGCTTTACCTAACAATTTATAACTATATTTAATTTTTAAAAATCTAATCTATTGCAATAATGCAATTTGTTAGAAACTAATTTTTAAAGACTCTTGTAAAATCTTATGATCAGTTTTATGATAAAATGGCAATTCATGGACAGGTGTGTCTGACGGTTAGCTGCATTACAGGTGCACTTTCGGATTTAACTAATCACGCTACCTTGAAACACGATCTAAAAATTCCTTCACACAATAATAATCGTTACGTAATCTTTTGTTAAACGTCCCCTCTTTCCTGATTCTAAATGGATGATGGAAACTTATAAGGAATACCTACTGAAATTTCCTATAAAAGAGTCTAATTATTGGAATTATCGATAGTGGCCTTCCTTGTAGAATGATTCCAGATTTTCACGGAACAACCATGAGTTTAACGATAATTTTGGGTTCGTAGGGACAAAGCGCCCACGAAGGGATTCTTATTAGTGCTGCTAATGAGGCACCAATCCGCACTCATTTTCATAATACCATGTAAAAGTTTATATTATAAATAGGTGTTCCGGGAATTCTCGAAAATCATGTGTGGCACGCACTACGTTTATCCCGAATCGATGCCTCGGTCATCGACGATCGTTTCCACCTCCGCTCCGATAAAACCATAAGCTTTCGTTTATCTGATCCAGTTTGTTGCTTCACGACGCGATACCGCCGCGAAAACGATATTCTTGAAGCACAAATCGCGCAATTTACTGACACTGAAATTGCAGGAAAAAATATTCGTATTATATAAGTATTATATAAGTTTAATCCTGTAAAATCGACATATTGTATTACGTATTTTATAAATGACCATTTCTGTTATAATCAAAACAGAATTGTTATAATTTCAACAAGAATTTAATCTATATTTATTTATTTTATTTATTTATATTTAATTCATAACAAATATATCTTTTTAATTTCTTTGTTAACTGAGGTAGCGATTATATCCTTCAATTTAAGATGTAATATAATAAGACTTTTAGTTGTTTATTGAACATTGAAAACTGGCCACAGCTCTTCGATCTTAAGAACGCAATAAATCTCGAATATAATACAAATGTCATTCCAACTGCTATAAAACATGTTTGGACGTTGATTTATATAGCTGTAATTATTATACTTAAAGCAAAAGTATCAATTAACTTGCTGCGCCTACACATCCCTAGTATTATTATCAGCTTATGATTCTGTCGCTCATTTAAAGATTTTGGATAACGCCATGGCTGGGAGTTCTCGAAAATACCGTAAAACATTATATATTGTTTGGGACTCTCTGAGTGAATGTCGAATGGGAGGTGCACAAACTGCGTAATTGTATAAAATTACAGGTCAGAGGGACCTCCTTCGTGGAGTCACGACGTTTTCTCTGTCAGTTAAGATACCTTTCCCTTCCGTATACCGTAATTATCGCAAGGTGCAAACTCGGAAAATTTTCCATTTTTCAAAATATCAGGTTGCGTAATCGTAAGAACAGATCTCTATGAGATAGCTTTTTCCTCTTTGTAGTCATTTCATTTAATTTATACTGATAAAAATAAATTTAATTACATCTCGCAACTATAAAAGATTTAAACTCCTTCACACAATAAAAGTTATTGAGACAGAAAATATGTGATGGCATAATAAATATAGCACGATAATAAAGCTAAGTTGCTGCATTTTAGAATATTTTTTTGTCACGAAAAAATTAAAATGACGAGAGAGATTATAGAAACAAACGATGAATATCTTCAAGGTCCGAAGCGTTGTCCGGCATATTGATATGGTCCTCCTTTCCTAAACTCCGAAGACGAGACGTACCTGTGCATCCGCTGATCATCAATGATATTTTGGCGCCTTGATGACTGCATCATCAACGGATGTAACCAATTGCAATGGGAAAATCAAGGAATAACAAAAAAATTGTATAATTCTTTCGTTATTAATTCTTCGTAGGATTTGTTTAATTCTTTTGATAATATTCCAATTTTATATGCTCTATACGTTTACTATTTCATCATAAATGATGATAAAAATAACACAAATTTTTAATAGATAACTTTGTTGATTTCTTAAAGAATAAGTGTAACTTATTATATACATATAAGCAAAATTGATCTGATTTCGTAGAAAATTTGAACGTCGTTTAAAATTGCTTCATTAGTTTCTAATTTATCAGAAAGGTTATTTCTGTGAGAGACCTCCGGAGAATAAGTTCTGAAAAATAGCATGAGAACGTCGCGCGATGACTATAATTTCAAATTAGTCCCTGAACCGGCAATTACTCCTTAATGCGACATGATTATATTTTGAATAGGCCAAATCAGTTTCCTTGACGAGCTGCGAAGCTTGTAGGAAAAGAGGTTACTATCGTCCGAGAATTTCGAATAAACAGCTGCCATTTACGATGGCGTCTCTAGGACGACTTTAGGAAACATCCGCAACCGTCGAAGGAGCCCTCAGGACCGTTCTAGGGATTTCTTTTCCCACCCTGTAATTTCCGCGTTCCGTGTAAGGGGATATTTTCGGAAATTGCATATTTTGGATAACCATCCTGCAAGCGTCGCCTTGTGGTATAGGAATTACTCCCGATGGCTTTTTAAACCGTTAAATTAATGAAACCTCGGCGCCTCTTTTGCCATCCGAGACCCTCGTTTTCACTAAAGGACAGAAAGTTTCTGACGTGAACGAAATGTGTGCACAATGCGATAATATGGGGGTGCAAAAGTCTAATTAGAAAGCTGTCGAGGATAGTTTTTAATTATTTCAAAGGTTTTTGATGAGCTCTTAATTTTTTATCTCCACTATCTTTCAACAATTTGATATTTGTATTCACAAGTTAATTAAACAATCTCATAATTTTATATAAAATCAATGGCAAATAATTTTCAAATGTGAAATATTAATTACAACCTCATACATGAAAATCTTTATACAGAAAAATATTCTATTGCTAATAAAAGTGACTAATCAATTTATTTTCTTTCTTTTAAGAGACAGTTATCTTTAATAAAAGGAATATTTTCTTGATATAATAATCTTAAAATATATTTATATTTCTTGTAAATTAAAAAAAAAACTCATTATGTATTCAAAAACAAGAATTTTTTTAAGAATATCATATAAAATTGATCAATAAAGATATTTTATATATAATAAGCAAATCAAAATTTTAATTTAATAATCTTGAAGTATTAAACTTACTAAGATTTTCAAAACATATTTTGAATAAATTTAATAGTCGCGATGAATTTATGATATATGAACTTTTAAAATACTTGAAATGAATAATTATTATGAAATGAATAATTATTATCTAATATGTATTTTTTTGTGTGTCAATTCATTCGACTTTTTAATTCATATTTCCTGTGAAATACTGATAAACACATTTAGAATAAGAGAGCCTCTAAAAACACTATCGAGAACTTTTATGAATAAAAGGAACCGTAAAATTTTGTACGAGATTCAAGTCATGCGAAGTTAGCCCTCCAACTTTTGAAAAAATTAACTTTCTATATATCAATCAATTGCATCTATAGCTCAATCATCGTTTACACACGTATGCACATTTCGAATTTTCGTTTTACTTTTGGTGAAAAAAATTATTTAAGAAACAATTTTCGGAGGGCTAATGTCAAATTAGCTCCCTAAAATTGTTTTTATCAGAATAACTTTTTTATCAGAAGTGTGCAAACGAAAATTCGAAATGCACATACACGAGCAATCGAATAAACTATAGAAACTTAATTTTTTCAAAAGTTGAAAGTTAACACACGAGTCGATTTGGCTACATGATTAATGAATTTCGTGTAAAAAATGACCTGAACTGCTTTCTTGCCTCTTCCGCCCATCCTACATCCTACGAATCGAACTGCAGGTCGAAATACGAACGAAATGCCGCAAAGAAACGCTCTTTGTGATGATCTTGATTATTTATGCCTGCGCATAAAATGGTTTCGTTAATTCAACATCCAATTTTTACATTGTATCTGCCGAACTTTGCCATAAATATACAGAATTTAAGTCATACGTATGCAAATTAAATTTATGCAAAAGTTTCACATTCAATGCAAAATTATCAAAAATAGATACAGTTGAAGCTTCTTAATAAATTCGTATATCTAGATAGAGACATATAGACACGTTCCACCATTAATATTCTTTCGACAATCTACCTTTTTGACATTCACGACGTTTCTTTCCTGTGCCATCGCTCAACGAAAACCTATGCCACCTCGCATTAAAACAGCATGTCCGAAACAATTGAATCTGTCCGGAGTCTCATGTTTCCATTGTTTGATGTCCGACGATCTCGACAGAATCTCTAGAATTTATTGCCGACAGCCACCTGATAGGTGCCTATTGGAGTCCTATCCAAAATATTATATTACAGCCTTTGACGTGTTCGCAGTCGCCGGATTCTCATGACGGAATACAAAACAATCTAATTCGAATTTGATTCTTAATAATCTATCCTTATAAGAATCTCTTATTATTTAAATTAAATATCAATGAAATTTTATATTTATCATTTAAAAATTCATTTAAAAATAAAATGATTATCAAAAATTGATTGCCTTAAAACGAATTCAGAATTTTCACGATGGAACATTTCGTCAAAATTTATTACCGAATTGATTCGCCGATTTAATGAAATAAAACACATGTTGTGCGAAACGTGCCTTCACGATTTACGTGAGATTTACGCAGCGTATGCAATTTATTGTCGCAGATGTCTTTACGAGTTGCGCTGGCACCTCCGCGAGTTCCGGATCTTGACGACACCAATTTCGATTGGAGTCACGAGGGCGAGGCTTTCCTGTTTCTGTGATTCACGATCATGTTGTGTGACGGTCGTTTCCTGGCGCCTGCGGAGCCATACTCTCAGCCTAGGACATCTAGAAGTCATAGAAGATATCGTCGCGACACGTGTTGTCGTTATGATCGTACAACTACATTCGTATTCAAACGTACTCATATCGTTCGTTCATTAATAAATTGTTTATTGCATGCTCGACTAACGCGACGTCGACGAAACAACTGATGTTTTAGGAAGTCGTGTCTTAACGGCATTCTTATAGCTACCATATACCTGATGCGATTCGTAATTGATTTTAATGAAGGTAAACCATTGTACCTTATCCATTATTATGGTTGTCAGATACTATAAGGGAAATAAATTTTTCGAGAAGAAAGAAATTGCTACGTCTTAAAAAGATGACAGTAAAGAAGATAATTTTATGGAAAAAATGGTTTTGCTAAAATATTAAAAAATTTAATAATTAATAAAATAGAAAGGACTCACGAAAAAATATAAAATATAAAATATAAAATTTTTTATATTTCTATTTATTTCTTTTTTATACTTGCCATTTCTACAAATTTAGCTAGATATAGATTTGAAAATAACTTTGGATCATTAAAATAAATATAATTAAAATAAATATATAGTATGTTCAAACTGTTGTTATAGAATGTTAAAACTTTTATAGCTATAGCATCAATGCTTAAACATTCTACACAATTATTTTGATAATCCAACAAAGTTAGATCTATATCTAGTTAAATTTTTAGATACTTTATTGGCAAAAACATTTTTTCCGTGATCTTTTCTAACTTTTAACAATTTCATCACAGGATGTTCCTAAGTTTTTATGTCTGTATATATCAGTCTGTGTCCAATTCGGGCTCCGGAGCAAAAACGCAAAACCATTAAAAAAATTCAAGACTAAGATTTTAGAATTATAAAATGTTAATAAGCGTCACTTAGATGTGTATCACCACTTTACAATCCCCGAAATCTTGCCCACATTGAATTTTTTTGCGTGGCTTTGCATTTTGGCTCAAATTGGACAGACCTGGTATATATAATATACACACACACACACACACACACACACACACACACTGCATATTCGCAGCATCACAGTCTTGAAATAGGGCGCGGCCACGTTTACCGGCGATTTATCCGCGGTAAAGGGTGAGAGGCGGAAGGTGCAGCGGAGAAAGGCGTAAAAAGGGCCTGTCGGGAAGGTAAAAGGGGGGCAGACGGAAAGGAGCGCCCGCGGGTGCGGGTGTCATTGTTGATATACAACGCGGTAAGTGCGCGATAAGTAGACCCCATAAATTCAGTCAATCAGACGAGCCGCCTCGCGCCGCGCCGCGGCGGCCCTTTCCCTTCACGCACGTGGCAGCGGCGTTACCTGTGTGCAAGCAACGATGCACAGGTCGGTCAACATTACGTCCATGAAGTACCGCGTGCACGCACACACGCGCTCCCACGCGAAAACCTGAATCCAACATCAGGATTGTTTATCCGCGAACATCGAACGCATTCCGACCGTTTCAGAATTTTGCCTTGCAGAAAAATCTCTCGGTAAATGTACAAAAACGTTATATGATCGTGTACAAAAAGCGCGCGGGTGGTCGGTAAAATTTATATTATGGAAACGCAAGAAATTCGAGCGTCCGCCCGCTGGATTTCTGCCTGTTTCGAATTGGAGCAAGAATGAACGCCAGACAAAACTTCGGTACGTCGAATATTTGAATATTTTACGTATTCAAAGCGAATTTATAACGGAAACATGTGCAATATCAAATGTATATGTTCGAAACTCGATATGCAATGCTAACTATATTGTAGAAAGTATAACACTGTAATGTTGTAATTTATGTGATAAATGTATTCTTCAAGAGACAAGATTTGGTACTCGAAATAAGTGCTACATTCGTGCTCGTGAGTGCGCTCGAGCGATTACTCAACAACGTTAATCCTGTCAGCACATTAGTAATTCTTAACTCACATGACCTTACCGCGGTATCTCCTCTCATTAATTGCAATTAAGTAAATCCCAGTGTGCTCTACTACGTTGAGCCATTATATCGGATTCCTTGCAGCGATGCACTTTCCCTTTGCATTTTTAGCCAGTGTGCAAGAATCGTATATGCACATTGATAATAAAATACATATAATATTATTGTTATATTTAAGTCTTAATTGTAAATGAGTAAAAAATTAATTCATTGACAAGAGGACATAACATTGCAAAGCAATAATATAAATTTTTGTACCATGATGACACAAATTAAAGTGCATTCTGCAATTAAAGTGCAAATGTGTACATTTAACATGGAGACATAAATTGAAATTTTTTAAAAGTTTAAAAAATTATTTCAATTACAATAAATTTTTCACACACACACACACACGCGCGCGCGCGCGCACACACACATATATATATATATATATATATATATATATATATAATTTTTTAAACTTTTATGTCAACACACTCGGTATGTTACACAATTTTTATCCATTAAGATCATAAATTATCGAAACGAAGATGCGTCAAGAAATTTGCATTTCCCATCCCAGAACGCGTTCGTGTGTACATCGCCAGGTGTGCTAAAGTTCGTGTATTTTTAAAGTTTGCGTTTGTTCTTCCTATGATGCATCGTGCCGGATTATCTATCACAGTTAGCCTAAGCTGTATCGAAAACATCTACCCGTAATAATGTCCGGATGAGGTTTCTTTGTGGTCTTGAAAAAATATTTACGACCAATTCTCGTGACCACAAGAAGGAGCCCGAAGAACACATTTACTCCGCACGCGCAGGTTCCGCAAATTTTATTTCAGTAATGGTCGCAAATAAAAATCAATATATCGAGGCGGATTTGGCGGATCGACTTCATAAACGAAATAAACAGAACAGTTGCGGATCACGAAGTTTCGTACATACTAATTACACGCTCGAGGGCTCGAAAAAATATTCGTTCACGCCTATGTGTTCCGTCAATGACAGTGAAAAAGGGGTGCTTAATTTGCGAGTTAAAACGCACTCGGTCAGGATTTAAACATTCGATGCTTTGTGAAGCAAAGCCTCGGAGCGTTCCGAAAATAAATGTTACACACGTTCGTTATATAAGGTTTAAGTACGGTGATAATAAAATGCATGTAATTGTGCAAAATAAGTTTGACTACAATAAGCTAATAACTCAGTACTTCTACAATAATTCAACCTTACAACCTCTACAATAATTCAACCCAATCTTCAACCCTTCTTTGTATACTCATATATTTTTCATCTGTGTCATTCTCGTGCATTCTTCAATTTTTCTCTATAGGTATATGTATTTTCGCAATTTTAATACACACGATTGTGTTATTCATTATTGTGTGTCTTGCATAATTCTTTTCTTCGAAATCTAGAAACATTAAATAATTGGTTATAACATTTAACATACAATTTTTTTAATATACGACCTTTCAAATATCTTTTAAAGATATAAATGTAAGAATCACTAATGATTTTTATTATCTATTTGTTAAAATACTCAAAATTAATCCAAAACACAAACGTTTCATCGTGTATAGTAAAAAATCGGAAAATCATCGTGTTGTATGTATTAAAGATTAATATTAAAAGTTTCAAAAAACAACTATATACTATAAAGAAAGATAAAAAGAAATAAAGAAATAAAGAGAAATATTGAAACAATAATATATGATTCAGCGTTTCAGATGGTATCTACTTAAAACTAGTAGATTAATTTTATAACGCTTTTGGATTTACCGTTTCACCGCAAGAATCGCGATTTTTACACGGCTATCGGTTCTTCGCATGTAGAACCGTGTGTCCTGATGGTCTTTCGCTGCGCATGTCGAAGTTGCGTGCAACGTGCGGTAATCTACGGGCCATTAGCCACAATCCTATATACATACGAGCGGTACACGCGATACGCATTCTCGGTATCGAATGTCCATGGAGGAGAACCGGAGCGACCGGGACATACGAGATACTTCCTCGTACAACGATGAATCGCTTCTTTTCATCGCTGTCTCTTTCGTGCTTCTCGCCGTCATCGCGCCATGCGGGGTGGGTCCTCCTCTCTTTTTTACGAGACCATCACGGGGGGTAAAAGAGACGCGGTCGCGCTGCATATAACAGCTGTGACACTCACGTCAATATGGTCCACGTGCAAGTGCAGTGAAAAAAAAAAGAAATCACAAAAAGGATGTTCCTTTAAGGCAAGAAAACAATGCTTTGATTAAATTACTGCGTATTCCTGCATTGCGAGTAAATTCTTTATTTTTTATTGGATTTATTCAATTTCTTTGCTGGCAATATAAAATATTATATTATCACATAATATTTTGTTTAGCATTAATATTAAAATTTTAATATTAATGTAATTTTTTTAATTATTTAATATAACTGTGAATATTCGTGAATATTCGTTTCATATTTTAATATTATCATCTTCATGCCGCGTTCCGAATATTAGCAACAAAATTTCATCTTACATTGTAGAAAAATTTCCTTTTATTTTCCTTCACTCTTCCGTATCTTTCAAACATAAAATAGCTAGGGGAGGACATCTCTTCAAAATTTCAAGACTTCTCTTTTGTTCAGCTTGTTAGCAACGGTCTAGTATAGTGCCTGCTTATATCAGCGCTGATATTTCGCGCCTTACCCGGCAGCGAGATTCCGACACAACCCTCGGTTGTCCCTCTTGGCGGAAATACATAAATTAACGCACTTACGTGGCGCCTGCGGGTCCGTTGTTGCCCCGCTACACCTGCGTTTCGGGGCGCTGAGCGCTGACAATTACCCGGCAATCGATGTATCGCCTCGGGATGAAAGCTCAGCGCCAAAAACAGCCACAAAAACGAGAGACGGCGAATCGATGGGGAGAAGGGGAGTACCGACGTATATATGGCAAATTGCAGGTAATTGCCGGCCATTTGTTTGCAAGAGCATACAGTGTTCTCCGGACTGCTCCGACCTCCGCCAATCCTCATCGCGACCATCCACAGGAAGCGGCAAGAGGGGGCATTCGCTCTCTCTTTCAAAATTGCGTGCTTCCTCGCTTATGGTTGTTCAGATAACAGCGAGGAAATCACATTAGGTACTGGTATGGTGCGACAATATAATAATCTTTCAATAAAAAGTACTTATTATTCAAAATAAAATTAAAAAAAAAAAGATATTTTTTTCCGTTAATATTTGAATTGATTGAATATTTGAAAACTTAGATAATCGAATATTTGGATTGAACAATTTTATATGCTTGTAGTTACTTTAGCTGACTAATTTATTTCACTTCCTCGAAAAAGGTTTCTGCGCCCATGCTGCTCATCCCCTACCATTCTCTTCGACTTCCCTATCATCCCCTCGTCTAGTCTGCTCTCCATACGCCCACGAAATTATACAGCACGTCATTCTCCCGCGTGCTCTAAAACTTCGAAGGCGAAAGTCGTGAATATATCCACCGCACTCTCAACGGCTTCGGGAATTCTTTACAGCGGGAGAGTCGGCTCTCGTTATACGTGCACGAGCGATCGGGGAATTACTCGCGATTAGCCCCGCGGATACTGCACCGAAGATACCGAGGCATCATCAAGATTTTTAAGGGACGGTTACGAGACGGAGAAAGTAGCATGAGGAAAAATTTGCGTTCAACCGTAAATTGCATTCGAGAACTCACATCATGATTAAAATAATTGCACGAATAATGCATACGAGTACAAATACAGAGCTTGGATGATATACGATAAAAATCATTGTAATTTTTTTTATGAAAGGCCTGTCTGTTGCAAGTTAAATTGTATAGGTTTCGTACCTGCGGCAGTGAACATTTAAATTTTTCACATAATTATTAGTTGTCAGAATAAGATGCAAAAATGTACGGTAATCCAGTTGTTTTTATAACCCAAAAGTACGAACCTCTTGGAGTTTCTCCATCTTTGTGGAGATTAACGAGAACCTGAGTGCCTTGTCGAAACCTTTTTACATCCTGTAGCGACGTCCTTTATCGGTAATATAGAGATATAAATGTATTCGATAAGAATGGAAGAAATTCGCGAACAGAATTGCATATCGAAGATCATGGCCATGGCAAGTTTTCAGTCCTTATCCGAAGCAAAGCGACAGGAACGAATCGGCCGTGACTTTATTATCATCGCGTGGGTGAGGCTGGCCATCTCGATGACCATTGTGGTGCAGAGTTACAACTGCGGTAACATATATAAAAGAGTCTTTAAGTGCTAAAAAGTCATAATAAATTGTAAAACTTTGGTTTATCATTACCGAAGAAATGATATATCTGAAAAACAAATTTACCTTCATTGTTTAATAAAACTACGTAATAAAAAAACATTTCCAAAAATAGAAAGTATTATCAAACATATGCGTCTCTTGCGTATTTACGATACATTAACAAAGTTATCGCAATAGATATTAATCCTACGTTGAATATATCAATAAATCTGAGTCTTATTAAACGTCATCTCAGCCGACTTACGAAGGACGTAATCTGGCACCACGCGTTTATTTTCGCGAAATATCGTCGGACATAAAAGCAGAGTGAGATTGGACGATAATACCTCCGGCGAGAAACAAAGTATAAAACTTACGGCGCGCTTTGGTTCTGTAAATTCGCGACAGTATATATGCGCGCGCGCACACGCACGCACGCACGTAGGCACGCAAAACGAAACCCTTCCCTGTGCCTGGCAGCCGGACGATTTACAAAGCTGGACGCGTGTCTTTTCGGCGTGGAAGAAACCGACCGAGCCGCGTGTGTGGATTCGGTCGCAGACCCATTGAGCCGACTGGAACGCCGGTGCCCACGCAACGGGCATCCATCAAGGTCCCAAACGGCAAAGGACTTTGTCGAGTAATGGCGACTCTACAAAAAGTTCGAAGGCGTGGACGAGATGGAAGAACGGAGACGCGAGAAGGGAATTGAGGGGGAGAGAGATGAACGGGCCCTGGGACCATTCTTAAGGGCCTCATAAAACCAGCAAAGTGCCACGCCGCCACCCACGTGCCTTCTCAGGAGGAGCGAGAAAATACGTCCGGGGTGCAGCGAGATGAGGCAGCTGGTGTATCGGACGCACCACTTTTTTCGCTTCTTTAATTTCACCACGCCGAGTGGGATTTTTGCACGCGCATCTCACTGTACTCGCTGACGGATCTCTTGATCATATTCTGAATAATAAATTTTAAGATTCGAGATCGTACATAGTTATACATTGAAAAAAAAAATACTAAATCATTGAATGAATCGTTTGAATAATATCAACTCAATATTTACTAAATATAAAGATATATTTGGTATAAGAATCATTAATTTGATTTACCAATAATTTTTTTCATTATAGATAAATATTTATCGACTATAAATAAATATTTAATTGGCACTATCTGAATAAATATTTATTAAAATTTATTACATTTTTTTTTCTTAGTGTAACAACGCAGATGTTCTACTTTTCATAAATACAGCATCAATTATTTTATCTATCGTATGAAGAAACAAATTTACTAATTTCATTATCCAAATATTTTAAATAATTAAAGCTACAGATAATAATATCAAAGCATCGTAACAAATACGATTCGAAAGACCTTTTACTCTATATATATGATAGTATTTAAAAACAAGAATCTATTTTTCACGTTTTTATAGGCTATCTCTAGAAGATTCAATAGCGAGTCCGTCTGAAGAACTACCTCTCCTAACAAGAGACCCTCGAGAATTCTGCAAAAGATCGAGGCGAGTCAAATCTTAGCAAAATGAATTGAGCCCCTACAAAGTCAGCAAGACTTTTAGATTTTACTCATGGTGTTGCACTGTTGTTGAATTCGTCCATTCATGATATTCCTAGGAACCTTGAATGAACTTGGCGCTCCTTGTAACTTCAAGAGTTACTTTAAGTACGAGCAAAGAAAGAGCATGAGAACATCGAATACGATTGGATACGCGCAGATGGTTAGTTTCTTTAAACATTTGCTGTTAACAAAGAAATGTTAATAAAACATATTTTTACAAATGAATTAAATAAAGCAAGAGAGTATTGATAAAAATTATACAATAATAATAAAATTTTTCATTTATTCTTCAAAAGTTGCTAGAACTTTTCATTTATTCTTTAAAAATAGACAGAAAAACATATCAGCAGTGTGCTTGATACAAAATATTACAGTTATTTATTATTATTCGATGTATAATAAAAATATAAAAAGGAATATATTCAAAGTCCTTTTTGGAAAGTTTTCTGCGCGTGTCTTCACACGTCTTGGTCTTCTCGATTTCCCAATAGTTCCTTGAAAAGATGCCAACGGAAACAGCAATAACCTATGCTCTTTTTCCGAAAAGCCGCAAAATACGCGAAGCCGATGCTTGGTCAATAAATTGAACAATTACTTAGTCAATAATGGATGAGGAAGGCGATTCATTCGAAGTCGCTTCCTCTCGGTCACCAGTCTATCGGTTATAGTGAGAACGTAACAAAGTGCCTGCAGATGGGCCATCTGTCAAAAATGAACTTCGAGCATCAATGAACTTGAAAACCGGGGGCACGACTTATTTTGAATGACTTTCATTGAGCCCTTTTAGCCTATTCGCAAGAAAGAGGCTCCCAACTTCTATCTGTCCCGTGTAATTTAATAAAAAAATTGTTTATACTTTCGTACAATTCTTAATATGGATGATTGAATATGATTATTATTTAACATATTTTTTATAATATCAATTTTTATATTTATATACAAATCAAAATACAATTTGTAGGTAATGTCTCTTTATTAAAATTTTTCGCTACGGAATTTTATTCAAGAATTTTATTCAATATATTCAAGAGTTATACTTTCTTTAATATAGCAGAGTTATTAAATTTATTTAATAAGTAATAAAATTAATTTTTTAGCAATAATAAATATCATGTAAGTCTCTTTGAGAGACTATCAGTTAATCTTTTATGATAAAAGATGATAAAATATGATAAAAATGTATATACAAGATGTATTGATACTTCTTTAGAATTTAGAATGTACTGAAGAACCACTGTCGGCGAAAGGTGCAAGAGTGAAAAACGAAAAGGTATAATGTCACCCCGAGCGGTGACCAATTGGAAAACGTGACAATAGAACGGTCCGGACCGCCTTCCAGACTCCAGTCGAAATTCGAGTGCACTCAACTTCGAGTTTCCCGACAATACGTCGGCAATATGTCCCTGCTGAAATTGTCGTTTATTAGCGACACGATAGAATGGGAGAGCGATCACGCGATGTAAACGCTCGGAAAATGATTTTTATGTGGCTTTGATCTACCAATTCTCATCATTCTTTTTAATCTGTAGTTGTCGTTGTAAATATATGCAAAGAACCTTTGACACAATTAATTTAACATGATTTTCGTAACAGAATCGACATAATCGCATCCACTTACCCGCATAATAGATGATGGCCGA
>Ga0157364_1003359_pt1 | contig 15483 bp, 7 predicted proteins | sample AttsexASBM2_FD_111476 | JGI IMG/M metagenome (GOLD analysis project Ga0157364, IMG submission 111476) | Fungus gardens microbial communities from leaf cutter ant in Ribeirão Preto, State of São Paulo, Brazil - Atta sexdens ASBM2 | ecosystem: Host-associated > Fungi > Mycelium > Unclassified ...
ATCGGCCTCTTGTCGAAGAAAGGAGCAGGAATCACCTCGGTAGAGTATGCCGAGACTGTTTTACGACACAACAATTCTCATTTCACGTCATAAAGTTGTTTTCTTTCATAGCATTGCAAACGCGAGTTTCAAAGTAGCGACTATAACGCGACTCAGAAGTAGTAGTCATTATTAAGTTTACGTATTCTGTCGATTGTCTAGAATGTTTAAATGTATTTTAAACAGGTAATACTATGCTAAATTATAAAAGTTAAACTTTATTATTGAAAAGCACAAATTGTAGGAAATTATACAAATCAGCTCTTACTTACAGCCTCAATATTTTAACAAGTCAAAAAAAATATTAACTCTTAACACATACTTCTTTGAATAGTACAATACTATAAGTTATATAGATATATTTATTTACAATAAAATAAATATTTACTCAATAAAAAAATAATAAAAGTACTGGTTTTTGTATCAAATAAATATATATTTATCTTTAGTAAATATCTACTTAGAACTAATCAAACAAATATTTATTAAAATTTAATATTTTTTTCAGCGTATGCGAAACTTTGTCACGCGTATATTTTAAATTTTTTTATCCAAAGTTTCACAGTTTATAATACTTTGGATAAAACTGTCACGTTTTAATAATACCGATTAATGTCACGTAGGCAAAATGTTTATACTATTATTATTCAGACATTCAGCGCGTGTTTCAAGACGTTCAACTTAGTCTGGCTCAACCGCAGCTGATATTCTGCTCGTCTTATACGACGTCACGTTCCGTTGACCACTATCCCCGAAGAGTATGCTACGTGCGCATCTAGACCAGTATCTGTGTTGCACTAAGTACTCAACTTTTATCAGCGTTCGCACTTCCATTTAACCCCTCGAGGTTCTCGCCAAGTAAAAACATGTAGATTCAAAATCGCATTTGGATTTTAACTTCGATTCGGATAAAAACTAAGGTCATATATTCTTAATAAATAAAAAACGAATCTTCTCTCGTACGATTAGTATGTGAGTTTATTTACTAAAGCAAAGTATACATAATTATTGAAAAAGAATATTTCCATTAAAAGTATTAAGCATTTAATAAATTATATATTCAATATTACATGTGATTAATAAAATCTTAATAATACATTTACTATTACATAAAAATAATAGTTAATATATATAGGTATATATGCAAATATAGTAATAAATAATAATTTCTCTCGGCTTGTACTATATTTCTATTGCATAATATTTATATGACATAACATTCCAGTTACAGTATATCAAAATAATACTTATTAGAGATCAAATTCGCGAATACGTGAAAATAATAATATATGTATATTTTTATAGCCTTATAACGTCATCCGATGTACAGCAAATGATACTGAAAGCTATTACGAAGCTTTAATAACGAATGAAAATGTTTCACATTCTCATCGTTTAATTAATTCCTTCCAGCCGTAATGTGACGGTGAAAAAGTATTTAATTACTCTACACATGGTGTGTAAGTTTTATGCAATCGTTAGAGCTGTATGGCTTCACGTGGTAACATTAAAACATTATGATGGTTATTATTCGGTCATATCCATTAAAAAATATTATCATAATTACGATGTAATACTAGCCGCAACGGCTTTTATCTGAAAGAACAAATTAATATAACGAACCAAAAATTTCTGTCTCCCACTTTTACATTTTATAGAATTTTTGTCATTAAAAACATGGCGTATTTTTTTTACGATTCGAAACGAAGATGTATTTGCAGTGTTGCCTCGCGCATTAATTAGCATTATTTTTTTAAATATTTATTTAGGACAATATAAATTTTTATACATGTAAAAATATCAGTAAAATAAAAATGAAACACTCCGTATAGGCTATTCTTAATGCGATAATTTCTTAAAGTTTAAAATTTATTACGAAAATATTTCTGCGTTTTAAAAGTTAATCATGACGAAATATTATTAGCAAAACTTTTCTAATTAAAGTTAAATTTAAGAAAAATTTGATATAAAATTGAACATAAATTGTGTGTGCGTGCAATTTCAATAAGTTTAAAGGACATTTGTATATATTTGGTTTTACTGTATTTTGGTTGTAAAAACTTTATATTTCCATATGTTTAAATTAAAAATATTTAAATACTTAAATTATTTATCTTCGATATATTGTAATTATGATATATATTGTAATTAACTGAGAATTTTAGATATTTCTGTTAAATGTAGGTCCTTTATATTATAATTCTTCACACGATTCGTGCATTTCATAATGGGGTATCTTATTTGACCCGCTGAACCGCGTACGTACCGTAACAAACTTTGTGTACACAAGTGTACATGAAATGTAAATGCACAAATTATACCATTTGAGTGTAGCTCTAGTTTATTTGTTTTGCCGAAACGTAACTACATTAAACGGATTAAAGGAATGCATTAACTCCGCACGAGAGAAAGAGAAACGTTCTGCCATACTCCTCAGCAGGTCGTCAAAAGTTTAAGCTGATAATTAATGTGTTACCACCGTTAACACGGTTATACCGTAACACGGTTAATTCAATGTCGACTGTTATAATTAAATTTAGAACCAGATAGCGGGCAAGGTAGTTAGCCGCAACCTACAATGCAACCGGCTACAATGCGACACGCCGCACAATGTTATGTTCGTCAGATACCAATCGTGGCAACAATGCATCTCGCGCATTATCAACGTCATGTGAATCGCAATTCAATTTGTAACTTGCGGACGCGCACTGTGAACGTCTAATCGGTTTTCAGATAATCTCTATCGCATTTGACTTGCATGCTCGCAGACAGAAAAAAATTCCTCCAGAGTCCAGAGATGCACGCGCGCGCACCGCTGATATACGCGAGTAAAGGTACGAAGAGGAAAAACCGTATAGTGCAAGCATTGAGAATCTAGTAGAATCTATTCTGATAGAAATTTTATCAGACTCACCAGTAACTTTGATGTGATAGGATAACTGAGCTCGCCACGTGTCCTGCATTTTCCGATCCGGCGCGACGCACCGATACTCCCCAGCTTCTTGGTATACTACCCGGCTCAAAACGAGAGGCCCGGGCCCGCCTACTGGATCCATTCCAGGTCCGTGACCCCAACAACCGCCGTCACACTCGAGAGTCACAGCACCGCCGATTTGCACCTCCATCCGCCGAGAATCGGTCGCTTCACCGTTCAGTGCTTCCGCTTCGGTCTCCATATCTGGATCATCTAAATCCCATTGATTTAAATCTCTCAATGAGCAGCAAACTCAAAAGTCGAACTTAAACGTATGGGCCACAGGAAGATGAAACAATGTACGAAAATTAATCCACAATGTAGACATAGCGCATATTCGAAATGGAATTTTAATGAATTTTCTTTAATAAGCTATTATCTAAGCTTTAAGTCTTAAATCGTAAGAAATTGACCAACCAATCATAGTCGATTATTCTTCTCACATTTGTCTGTGATTGATTAAGTTTTTTTACGGCTTAAAACTTAAAGTTTGGCTTATTATGGAAAGCCCATTAGATTTCCTTCCTAGATTCTTTATATTTCGTGAATGTGACCGTAACGAAAATATAATTCATTTAAAAAATATCATAATATTTTCAAATAAAATTTCAAATTTTATTTGTTTGAATCTAAAATGCTTTTATATTTATCTTTACATATATTTTGTTTGTTAGATTCCATTATTATATTATATAAATATAATCTTTCTTGAACGCTAAAAAAAATGTGTTGCACAATTAATAGCTTTTACGTACCGTAAATGTGAGAATTTTATAAGAATTTTCAACACATTCACCTTTTACCGTTATTTTGAATTCCGGTTTCGATATCGTCATCGATATCTAAGAACTACTGTGATATCAGAAATCAGTGGCACGTACGAGAGATAAAGTTGGGGCAGTATCTCTCTACCCTCACGTGCTGGGTTCGACAAAATCTTTTCCCCACCATGACGTTACTGTCGGTTCCAACTTCTACTCTTCCTCATCCCTCCCATCCTTTTCCGATTCCACCTATGGAATTATACGGCTACGATTGTTTGTTCTCCAACTAGTGCTATGTCCACAATTGCAGAGAGAGAGAGAGAGAGAGAGAGAGAAAGAGAGAGGGGGGAGGGAAGAGAGACAAGAGAGTAGATGGTGTGCAGAGGCTGCTCGTATCTCGGGAATTAGAGCCGGACTGTTCCAACGGAATTCGGCTGAGAAAGAGAAAGAAGTGGGGCAGAGGAATGGGAGGACGTAGCAGTCCTTTGAGTTAGCAAGCTGATCCTCCAGCTCATCCTGTAGCAAAACAAAGGGATCAAAGTGGTGCGGATGCGATAGGAGGCTTTCACTTCCTCTCATGCTCGTACGGCTCCCAACTATATCTCGTTTGTCTTGTAGTTCGTTCAGAATTTTACAGCAAACACCACCACTAATGCTTTAACAAACATAGGAAAGGAAAAGGGAGAAAACAGAAGGCCCAGTAATCAGGTCCAATAATTTGACGTTTTTCATCGGCATTACTCCTCTCTTCGACAGCTCTCGTTATCTCCAAATTTGATCTGCGTCTCTTCTTCTAAGGCAGCGGCTTGTGATCGTCCTAAATCTTAATGCGATTCGCGTGCACTAAGGTGATTAAGGTTCTCATATACTCGTCCGTCTGTGATCGCGTTATCTCTAATTACTTTGATATGCTTTTCGTGTTCCTACTAATTGAATTATGCACATCCAAGATGTTTAGTTAAATTGAATATTTGAAAATTATAGAATATCACGTATTATCACAAAGTATTTTTTTAATAGAGACAATTTAATATAATGTCTTTTTCTAATAAGAACTTTCGTTAATAAGAATTAAAAATTATATTTAAATATGAACATGTACATAATAAATAAAAAATAAGTTTGCATCATCTATGCTGGTAACAGTTACGAGAAAAATCTGTTTGTCTGTCGATAGCACTAGTTTTATCACTTCTGTTCTTTTAACTACGTCCTATCTGTAGACTGTCTACAAGCCGGCGAAATTAGCGCGTCGGTTTAAACCCGCCTTGACGTTATCCGGCGGATAAGTAATCCAGGAGGAGATTCGAACAGGACATAGTAGCAGTGTAATCGATAATTCCCACGAAGGAGGATGGTTGGTTTATAGGTGCTCTCGAGCCATCTAAATTGCGTAGAGATTAGGTGCTCGGAAGCCCGTATCCAGCATCGTCGGTCGAAGGAGCAGACGAGAGATCGAGAGAGAAATCGAGAGAGAGAGAGAGAGAGAGAGAGAGAGAGAAGATGGGTGTGCTAGAGAAGAGTAGAGAACTAGATAGAAGACAAGAGGATGGGGAAAGAGAGAGAGAGAGAGAGAGAGAGAGAGAGAGAGAGAGAGAGAGACGAGGGTCGCGGGTTTGAGATGCAGGGAGCGCATCGCCCTCTGGTTATAATGGCAAGATGGAAGGAATGGGGCTAGGTAGGAAATTTGCAAATTTTCACGACGGGGCACGGATAATTTCCGGTTGGCTCGGTGGTTTCCGCCCTTGACAAATGATTGTGGTATCCGGTTATTGGCTGCAGCGACGACCCCCTTCGCATTCCGAATCAGGGAGAATGTCTCTTCGAGCACTATCAAATGCATAAGGGATAGACAATGCATCAGCCAAAAGATGCACTGCGACGTAATTACCTTTCGTCGATGCTACCGTCGCTTTATATATATTTCGAACATTACGTAATATTATTTTAATTTTTTTGATAATTTACTAATTTTAAAAACAAGAAGTTCACACAGAAATACAACTTGGCAGAATATAGTTGGCAAACAAATTTATTTCCATAAGATCTAAATATATTCTTGAGAATCCAAATTTTATTTAAAAAATGTTTATATTTTTACATTCTATCTGTAAAAAGTAATTCATAAATGAAATATCTGATTAAATCATATCGCTAATTATATAAAATTATGTAATATTTGTATCTTTTATCGTTTTCTCGACCGTGATAATTCTATATTACAGATCTATTACTTAAATGTAAGATACAAATTAATATTGAAGGTATCGTAGAAATTTCAATTTAGCAAGTTAAAATGTGAAAAATTATTCTTTTCAAAGGAACACTCTTTCTTTTCTTTTTGTCGAAGGAGATACATTTATTAACTTGACGTTTCCGCTCAAATGCGCGGGAAATTCTACGTACGCTATTGAAAGCGACAAAGTGGCGTGACAACGATTTACTCACAGCGAACATTGAGAAAATATCCGATGCTGGTGAAAATGCCGAGCATATGCCGCGTATAACACTTGTACCAGCCGCTCTCGGCCCGAGTGATTTTTGTGAAGTTCAACCATCCGTCATCGCTCTGCTCCACAGGGGGCGGTCCATTGTCTGAAACACAAGCGGAAAGCTGGTGGATATACGAATTAACGCACTGGAAACAGCACGCACGGTCCGCGGATTTACGTTAACGTCGTCGCACAGTTCGCATCAGCTGAGCGAGTCGGCTGCAAGCGACTTCTCTCGATGTTCATGATTTCATGACATTTTTCATAGACAATTATTACCATACATGCATTATTCAATAATTAACTATTCGAAATTAATCGTCAACCATCAGAAAAAAAAAGCAGGTATTATGGAATTATTCGGAACAGATTCCGATCAGAATTATTCAATAATTCTCTAGATTTCTATTGTGTTTTCGAGGGAAAACGGACAGGGATCGGAAATAATTCCGATCAGAATCTATTTCAACTATATCACAATAGGTGCCCAGGTTAAAAAAGTTAAAACTTTATCTTAATAAATTTAGAACGTTAACTTTTTTGTATAATGATAATTGTTTGCGAATATGACTTTTTAGTAGAATATGACATGTGGTTTCTCTAATAACATGGATTAGACACAAAAATAATTAGATTATAAGAAGTTGTTTCTTTATAGAGATGAGATTACAGATGTTAACAATTTTATCTCACTTATATCATTATCAAAATTGTTCCACTTCTAAAACGTCATTCATCTTCATCAGATAATCCAATTATATTGATTATGAAATTTATTATTATTTTTGTTATTAAAATTTTTGCGTTATTATTTTTGTGATTAAAAGCTCTTGAATAGTAATTTAAAATTGTATTGCCGTTCTGTTTGTTTATTCAATCATCATCTGAGAGATAGAGAGAGAGATAAAAAAATAAAATAAAAAGAACGCGCGGAAGGAGAAAAGTTGAAGAGTCTCTCGTTCAAAATTATTAATTATTACATCTAAAAATTTATTATATCAGTAATACAAGTGATCGCTGAATTTCAAAAAAGAAATTGATCTGCCAAGGATGTCCGAAAAGAAAAATCAAAAGAAATATTTATTCGACTTATTCATAAATGCGGAAGTGATTCTGAGAGAGTATCAATTCATTGGCTTTCCTTTTTCCGTTTGCCGCCAAACTTTCATTTAGCTGTAGTCTATTTCTTTCTTCACTATTTTGGATCTACCATTACCGCTCATTCCTTCCCTCCTCCGCCATCGACCTCGTTACAGTGAAGCCGCGGATTCGACGCAGCTGTCGGATTGGCTACTTGAAAGTATACCTCTTTCGCGAATGTGGAACTACCCCAGGGAATAAAGAAAGAGCATAGTCGGAAAACACACTCATGAAAGGTAGAGGATTACAGAGGGAAGGGGAGATATGCGGGAAGAATATCGGGAAAAGAAAAAGAGTAGACGGAAAAAGAGAAGAAGCGAATCCTATGTATCGTCAGACGGAGTTTTGTAGTGAAACTTTTATATAGGCTGGCCATAATCACAGGAAGGAGTTATTCGACTAAAGACATCGCTCGCCTTTAACGTTGCCAAGGCAAGCTCGATTGTGTTAACGGTATAGTATCTCTGGCGAACTTCGTGAGATGCGGCGCCGTTTCGCATGAAATAAGGCTAGGCCGTGACTTAAAGTCCAAAAAAAAAAAATATTTCCGGAAAGTTCGGCCGGGATTCAAACAATTTGGCCGGGAAATGAACGAAGCCAACTCGAAGTAGATTGAAACAGAGGACAAAGAATTTTCTGCCAAAATTAAACACAGAAAAAATTTTTTCTATAGTAAATTATAAATTTTGAATTGAAGACATATCATGTTTTTATGTAATATCCAAGTAGTTTGTTCCTTTTATTAAAAAAAAAATCAGTTAATATTTAACGGTAATTAGAAAAAAATTAGAATAGAATAAAATTAGAATTTACAAATCGTGATATATTAACCGCTTTATTGACTTTATTGAATATTATTATGTTATATCCTACATTTACTAATATAATTGACTTTGAAATTGCTGAACAAAATTCCATGCTATGTTGTATTATAATTTATATCCATATATAATTCGACAATAATTTGACAATTTTATTTTCATAATTTATTAAAATTACAACAGTAATAGTTGATTTATTATATTTATATAATTTCAATTCTCTCGAAATACAAAATATGACATAAAATAATAATAAATTAATTTAAACATATACAGTAATTTCTATTTTCATTAACAAAAATTGATTCTTTGGACAAAATTACAAAATTTCATTTTTGTAATTTTATTTTCGTGAACTAATCGTCTGAAATAAATAATGTGGTACTTATGGAAAACGATAAAATCATAATTTTCATCAAAATTTCATCAAAAATCATAATTAAATGAATCCAAGTTCTGCTACAATTTTTTTACATAAGATACTGATTATATCTCGATGAAAAAAATATCTTTAAATATCTTTAAAGATGAAGATCTCTAAACAAAATGCATATATATTATTTTCATAATTAATAATTGTTAATCACTTTTGCAAATTAATGATTCAATACAACTAGTCTTGCGTTCATTAGAAACGACAGAGTTATAATTTTGGAATGGGATTATTTCGTTGCAATTTTCTGTGCAACAATATTGGCGATTATATCGACCCGTGTGATTTTTCGCTCTAGTGTTGACCAGCGTACATGGTTCTCTCGACGCGGCATATCATGTTACAAAGCACGTGTACTCTACACGTTTTCGCACCTGTTTTTTAGTAACGGATTAGCTCACCTGTCAAATTACATACAAAAAGTGTACACACGGCGATCTTTTATGAATGGGTATGCACACCGGATTTTCTAAACGCTGTAACTCCATGAAAAATCGACGTAGCAACATGGAACGAAAACCGATCTTCTGTATATCGTGTACCACACAAGTGCCTATGTCAAAAGCATAAGCTTTTATCGTGATACATATATATATATATATGTGTGTAAAAATAAACTGCTTCTAAATTACAAAAAAGATATTTTATATAAGTAAAATATTCAGAACTTTTAAAAATATACAAAAATATAATACTTTTTTCTCCTCAAAAATAATGCTGTTACTAAGATACTAATATTTTAAAATAATACTTAACTAAAATATCAAACATGTCAGCAAAATGATAATAAAATTAATATATATAAAATTACTGTTAAAAAAATGAAATTTAATACTGATAAAACAAATATATTTATAAATTATTACAACTGATAATTATTGATTATTTTCTTTAGGTAAAAGAAACGATATAAGATCATAAATTGCGGACTTCGCAGTTAATAATATTTCGAACTTCGAAATTCCAGTATCGTGAAATTATTCTGGATATATCATTGGAGTTCTGATATCCTTGCTTTGTGCTACTTCCAAATGATGATCATATAAAGACTTCCGACTTTCTCTTAAGCAATTTCACACAGCTGACGCTCTCGTTTCTTCTTGCAAAATGTTCCTACGTCCAATGTATCGGTGTGATAGATCATCGACAGAATCATAATAAATTATATTTCATGTATTTACTTCGATCTTTGTTTGAAAATTTTCTCAACTTTAAGATATCCGAAAAATACATTGGATACAATCACAAATTACGTATCCAAAAATAGTTAATTTAGTGATTTAAACATTTCTTAGTCTCAAAGAAAATCGCTTTGTAAAGCCATATTGCGAACTCGACTATTTGCACTACTCGTTGCAATATGGGAAATCGGGAGAGTCCGAATTTGCCTGACTTACCTTCCCTATAAAGCCTTTGAACGAGAGGCGAACGTGCTTTCTCGAAAAGGAATGGGACGTTTAATAAGAGTAACTGTACCTAAAAGAAATTGGGAATGGGCGGTAGCAGGCGACGACGGCAATGGCGGCAGCAACGAGTTTGGGTGAAAGGTTCGCGAACGGCGAAGGCATTGCCCGGGGCGGATACGTGCTCCAAAGGATATTAAAGTATTTTAATTGCAGCGGATCTCGCGGAACGCTGGAAGGATTTATTCGAAATCACTCGATTGAGTCTATGAATAGGGATTAAGCTTGGCCCCGGCGGCGGACGCGGCGTTGGCTCGACGCAGCGCGCGCCGTCGCGCCGAGCGAATTCCAGACGTCAGGAGTGGAAGGCAGAAATAATTGAATATTTAATAGGATAACTCACATATAGCCGCTTTCCGTCGTAGCTGCGCGGCGTCATCCGTCACGACGACGGGACGTCGATTTTTCTGTCACGTTCCGTGGCTGCCGATTAATTATACAGTCTACCCGGGCGTAATACGAGGGTAATACGAAGACGAGGACAACTTTAATAAATCTAGTTATTTCGTAGCCAATGCACACACAAAAAATATTATTTCATCAATCCTCCGTACATCCTCGCATAAAAGACTACGATTTCCCGCCCATGACAGTAATATTGACACGAGGAAGATATTGTCTGTCGGAAGCAGAATTGGAGGAGCATACATACATCAAAACGCGATCTGCGATCAGAAATATTCATTGCGAAACATAGAACAAACGATTATATCAGCAACATGGGAGTTTAATTAATTTAACAGCGAGATCAGGATTATTCTCGAAGAGAAATCAAATTTCAAATATTAATTTAAACAAATAATTAATGTCACGAATGTAATACTATTGACAGCCAAATATTTCATTATCAGCTATTTAAAAAAGCTTTTATTCCGGAAATTGTTACTATGCATATAGCTATAGTGAACGTAATATGCAAGTTCAATTTTTAATTAATCTTGATAATTACGATTGATTTGCTTTATACAATAAATTATTATTTTATTTAATATTTAAATAAGTACTAAAAAAAGTCATAGCAAATAAAGTTTTATTCGTCGTCAAATTTATATTAAAAATTAACAAATTTATATATACCAAAATTTTGTAAAAAATATTAAAGACTCCTGCGAGTATTAAGTGCTTAAATTCTTTTATCGCGATATAAGAGTATCCGCGGTATAAAAAGTCATGGTACGTCAAACGTACAGCTAAACCGTTACTTTAGAACAGTATTTGGCAATAATTCTTGTGGAAATCGCAGTACCTTCTGACGTTTGGTAATAACAGGTCGTCCATCATAGTTCTTATCACTCGTACGCGGCTGATCGCAGCAGAAAGTGACGGCTGCAGCTGTTCTCAGCGTTTTGTGTAACTCAATAACGAGATAAACGAAACTACACAATCAGTCCAATTTTTCGAATTTTTAGATACTTGATTGATAACACAGATCTTTTTTATTATGTTCCGAAAAAACTCGTGCATTAATTCACCGTTCCATTTATATACTCTCTATATAGATAACATTTGCATGGCAAGAAGGTAATTATACTATTTCGTATCTCAGTTCCTCATTAAAATGTAAAATCATATTATTAATAAGAATTAAAGTTTCCAAAGCAAATACAAAGGGAGTTAATATTAATTTGCTTGAAAATGATAATATAAAAAAATTTAAATAGACAATTAAAAGAAAACTTATACAACGCGTTATTTAATCCATAGTGTGTGACAATACGAGTAAAAAAAAGTAGAAAGTGCAATATCGTTTCTATAAATCTTTAAGTCTTTTTAGCGTAATCATTTTTACACGTCTTTCGATGAAATATATCAAATAGTGTAGAAACGTGCACTTTATTTTCGTGACACTTCCATTGCGCGACTTCGTCGACGCGTCAAAGGAAGTACAGTTTTGCGCAAAGTTTTAACAGACAATAAATAACTCAAGACGCAGGGACGGAAAAGACAATCATGATTCACTCGAGATGTGAATGGAGTGCAACGCGAAATCTCTATCAAATCTCGAAATTGTTATTCACGATTGTGATTTACGCCAGCGAGCCTGGCAATGCTTCATCGCAGTGGCGGCGGCGGACTACATCGCGAATGAGCTTCTCGTTTGAGTGCTTCTCCATGCTTTTCTGATTAATTCAAGAGAAATTGTAATTTCCACTCCTATCGTATAAAGTTGATCGAAAAGGCAGTCTTGCGTAAATACGCGGATCAAGCTACGTAAAGGGGATTAAAAAGGTGTTTCTTAACGAGCAGAATACGAACGTGGAAGGGTGGATTAAAAAAGTTGGTTGAAAAGCGATTTAATCGGCCGCGTTAAACTCGGGTTGCTTTTTCGATGGAATACTCAACGTATACGCGGCTGTGCTCGGCCACTGTTCTCCTGAAGACCATTACTGGATTCGTGCAAGCTGATTTCTTGCATTGATTATAACCGGCACAAATTTGCTGAAAGAATAATAATATCCGAATAAAAGCGGAATAACTATTTCAATTTGGTTTCAGTTATTTCTGAATATCGAAACTTAAACATCGCGATAGGAAACGTTTTTGATAATATAATTAAGCTCGAATGACATTAACGTTATACGTGAAATGATATAATTAATGTTTAATACTAAATTATATAATTAAACGCAACACTATGTTATACATTATATATATGTACATGTAACAGTTTATTTAAAAAAAAACTCCTAATTTAATGGAAAATATTGATGGAAAACAAGATTAATTTGAAATTATCTTGCATTTTAATCAGATCGAAATAGATATGAGATGAGTGCGTAAAACATATACCCATCGGTTGATTATATGATATCGGCTAAAATATAATCTTATTGTAGTTGAAACACAACTACAGTAGTTCTATTTCCGGAATGCAGAGCGGCATGCGGTTAAATATTTATCGGCATCCGCCCGATTTGTTCGCACAGCAAGAAATCGCGATTCCGATTTTCATTCGGGGAAATGCATGGCAAAAACACCGCTGAATCGCGCAGAGTAATACTCTGCGCGGGACGGGACGCACCTAGGCGAAAAGTTCACCGGCGCAGCGAATACGTTTAACGAATGTAATGGGTTCACCCGCTTAAACGGTACGGTCTAATCAAGAAAGTGGTCTCTCCCGCGAACTCCGCACAGAAATCTCTCTCGTTCTCTCGTCTGACTACGTTCCCTCTATCTTACTCGGCTCAAGCCGCCGCTGATTGACGATGAATAAAGGAAATTATGCTGCGGTAAGCTTTTATTCGCCGCACCGGCTAAAAAGCAACGTCGTTACCGATCCACGAATACACCGGCGACGTATACACCGTAAATCCTGTTCCAGAATTCAAATCGAGCGAGCGAGCGAGAGAGCCTTAATTTCCCAAAAAGATTTAGAAATAGCGACGGTAGAAGGTAGTGGAAATATACGATTTGGTAACGCTGATTCAATTTGGCTTAATAAAAATATAGTTGGCCGATTAGTGGCAAACCGGCTCGTGCAATAATATCTCATAATACACGACGCTTTATGCAATTTAATTATGCTAATGACTAGGCGATAACGGAACATGGAATATGCGGAATTTAATGGATAAACAGATTTTTGCTAGTATTATGTATGTGTATTGAGAGCCATATCTGCGACATGGGTATAACGTAACCGAAATTTAATACCGTGACTACAACGGCGCGTATTGTGAAATTTATAGTCCTGGATTTCATGCGTTTCCATATTTTCGCTATGTATATTTCGCAAAACGTTTTCGGTGAAGCGTACATTACTACCTGGCCCGGCTAGCTTTAAAACATGTATAAAATGAACAAATTTTTTCTGAAATTTTGCCAATTTTATAAATATTTTTTTTTTTTTTTTTTTAAATAAAAAGATTGATATTTTCCTGTTACTATTTAGAAAAAGTTAATATTTTCTATCAACCGTTTGTAAAAAATTTTATTATCGTTAAATGTTAAAAATCATTTTACTGTTATTGATTTTTAAAAAATTTCGAGTTTTTGGAGCGCACGCCTCAAGTAAGTACGTATAAAACTGCACCGCTGCATTTCGCATCTATATGATGACGCATCGCTCTGTTGAACAGACAACCTTTTCACATGAAAAGATACGCGCTTTCTTGGCAAAAGATGTATTCATTAAAACAAACGTTATTCCGCCTTCCTTTGATGTAAACGTCCATGTCTATGCGGTGTCCATTACGTAAAGTTACGCAGCTCACGAAGAAAATGATGATATGGATAATGTTGCTTTCGACATGCGAAACTGAAAGAGGATATCCGACAGCAGCCGACATGCTTTATCGAAATTGCGCCATTTCTTTGCTATATTTTTCACGAATAACTTGTACATATATAAAAGATCTCAGACGGTCCTCTTTTCGGATATAAACTTTACTCTTTTGGGAAGAGCTTGTCTTTGTTAAAGATTTTCTATTGCATTTTTATTTTCAATATTAATATCTCAATTGCAATCTAAATTAAATTGCAGTTGAATAAAGGTCGATTTTATGACATTAGAGCTGTACTGAAATTTATATTTTTAGAGTCTCGGTCTCTTAAAAATTTTTAATTTTTGATTACGTTATCTTAAGTACGCGATTTTATGAATTATAAAGGACATTATTAGAAGAAGATAAAATGAGCAAGAATGTTAGAGTCTTACAACTTTACTCCTCATTATTGGTTGAAAGCATCAAGTTGAGAGATTGCCTCATGAAAGTCACTAACTTAATAAAGTAACCAGAGTGAAGCGATATGTGGCAAAGGGTGGAAAGTATAATTATTTGTTATCTCCACATTTTAGCGTATGCAATTTAACTTTTCACTATTAATCGCTAATCTCCATTTAAATTCAAGTAAAATATATGTCAGATTTAATAAAAAGATATCCATGTGTATAAGTTTCTTCTTTCACAATTCTCGTTTTCTTCAATGTTAATTTCAGATAATATCAATTAGATCTTTTCATTCTCTACAGAAATTTTATTTCTTCTGCTCCGCTACCAAGATACTTCTCATGGAATGTGGATTTATATCGCTTATTCCAATCAATGAACACCTTGATTGGGAAGATAAGGCAGATTAAGCTTGGAATATAAAATAAGGGTAAGATTAAAAGCTATGAAACGTTCAGAAATTGCTCACAGGAAGGAAGGAATTATAGACAGGTTTAAATATTTATCAGGTCGTAGAAACAGCCGCAGTCGGCGAGCTCTCCCACGACAAAGAACAGCCAAATGATAATGAATCTATACGTCTGAATACTACCTTTGGTTCGTCTTTTTGTAAATTTTAATATAATTTTAATTTTTTACAGATTTTAATTAATTATAAAGCTATTATTGAAACATTGTGTTACAAAT
>Ga0157364_1003360_pt1 | contig 15483 bp, 5 predicted proteins | sample AttsexASBM2_FD_111476 | JGI IMG/M metagenome (GOLD analysis project Ga0157364, IMG submission 111476) | Fungus gardens microbial communities from leaf cutter ant in Ribeirão Preto, State of São Paulo, Brazil - Atta sexdens ASBM2 | ecosystem: Host-associated > Fungi > Mycelium > Unclassified ...
ACTAATTGCACGAGTATCTCCGCGTCTTTTAGAATCGCAAATTTTTCCATTCGGTGATGTCTTGGCAAAGCAAAACAAAAAGTGAAGATGACGACATAACTTGCGGCAGGCAATTTATTTTTGGCATACGAATTCCAAGAATCGAGACGCGTACTTATTGGTTGCGCTCGCAAATTAAAGTGAGTATCCGCGAATACACCGATCGCGAATTCCGTCTTAGAATATCAGACTCTCCTTTTAGGATACCAACCGACCAGCTATATCGAGTCTTGCACGCTCGTTTTTCTTATTTCTCATCTCGGCACGTCGCGCGTCTCCTTTCATTTTAACGCATGATCGCACACCCGATCTGACCAGCGCAACACACCCACCGATCTCTAATCCCGCCATGTATACGCAGACATAGCTCGTTGGGCTCGTAGATCGTGAAATAGAAAACGAATAGTCCGGTTGAGAGAGATGCACGATTATCGGTTTACAAATAATTTCCCGACCGATAAATTATGCGCTCGGGGACGAAATTATTTTCACCCGATGAATAACGGAATGTAAGTGATAGCGTAATAATACTAAATTTACGGTTTGTTCTGCCAAAAAATCCTCTTAACTTCAATATATCATTATCGCGATAATCAGCTTCCACATAGTTTCACGCTACTTGAGGACTCTAATAAGCTTGTGCTTTCCAAGCACACGTGAAGTTATGCGAAGGATATATGCCGTCCGATATCCTTGAATATATGCGTGATATTTTATTAACTACTTGGAGATGATCGTGTAATCATCGTTTTACATGATTGTCACAAAAAGTTGTCGCGATCAACATCTTCTTCTACGTTGTTATATAATTAACTCGATCGCCGCCACCTACGATGTATGATTTCTTAAGACGTTAGTAAAGCAAAATTATATCTAGCTTCATAAAAATGATAAGATAATATTATTTTTATGTAAACAATTATTTTTTTATATTTTTGTATATATACTTACATTCTTGTATAATCTCTATTGTCTAACTACGATTTCTTTTTGATTTAATGCAAAAATTTGCAAAAATTCTCTATCTTAAATCTGTATAATTATAAATTTTTTTAATTTCGTAGTTTTTGAATATATAAATTTGTTTAAAATCACACATAATTATCGAAAGATAAGCGTAATTATTAAGTAAAGAATTAATGTAATCAATTAACTAAATCAAATAAATATTCTTTAAACATATTATCATTTTAAAAACAAGCTCTTTATTCATTTGATTATAATTACTTTTTCTTTATTATGTAACAAGAAACAGTATCTCGATCAATTTCTTCCTTTGTCTGTGAAAGATAATGAATCGCATGTCAACCATACGATAGTATCGTGCGTCCGTCTGGACACATAGATATATGTAGGAAGGACATTCATATCCAGGAAGCAAGCTTGAAAGACTCTCCCTCTCTATCTTTCTCTCTCTTTCTCTCAAGATGCTTAGGCAAATCGATTTACATTACTTTCACTGTTCGGCGAAGTTCAGTCGGACTTACCAGGACAGCCTTTCATTCTTATCGTTCTCATTTCTATCACTAGATTTTCCTGTAAAATAAAAAAAAAAGAGAGAAAATTAATCAACAAGTATAGAATATTAGCGGTTGCTTCATGATTGCTTGATGAACCTCAATGCTATAGCGAATAAGAATCAGATACATGATTAAAGGCTGTCAGAAAAAGATACTCGATAAGATAACAATTGGTCGCTGACCAATTTGCTAGATAGTGGACGAATTTTCGAATTAATAAAAATTATTTTATTTATTCTACCGCGATTGGAAGAATGTTATTTACATCGTACAGATATTGTCTCGATCTTAGAACTAATCAATTGCACAAAACATAATTAATCGTGATATTAATTCATACTTTTTTTTGCATAGCATAATTATAATCGCTACAAAAAAGTTGTATTTTTCACGAAGGAAAACTTAATTTCTAATTGTTCATTGGAATTCGGTCTTGCTTGTAGAGAGGTTGCGAATCTAAATGGTTAGATCTATAAGTAAGAATCAATCGCTCGATGAGCAGACTGCATTCTAAAACTCATCGAAAAAAAATATTACAAACTTTTAGTTGATGAATATACATGTATCACAATTTTTCTATTTATTAATTAGAAATTAATGTTATCATTTGTCTATATACGAAGAGATCTTCGCTGAGAACAAGATATAATACAAATGTGCTATACCGTACGTCAAACAAACATGACGATCGTATGCAGAAGAAGAAGTGCTTTATATAACTAATCTTTTTCCGGTTAGCAAGTAGGCAGACAGAGACACCTTGACGATGAACCAATCGATGGTCGCATTTTCCGTGTATCGGAAAATTTCCATTGGCTTTATCGCATGCTCCCGATCGATACAAATAATAATTATTGGCATACCGCATCCGCGCGCCATTATCCTCTTGAAAATCTTCTAATCCCCCCATCTCGAATGATCGTGTTTGTCCTCCACGATTGACGATAATAATCTGCTGCGTAGGTGGATTGTGATAATTGCATTCTAAAAAAATCACAAAGTATATCTACATCGTCATATATTCTTATATTCTTATGTCAGCAGTTTGGATAAAATATTGTAATTTGATAAAATATTCATAAAATGTTATTGTATATATATTTATATGTATGTATACATATATATAAAATATCTTAAATATTTTACGAATATTTTATCCAAAGTGTCCATAATGTTACATATATATATGTGTCACACAGTTAATGCCGAATATAGTGAGTGGTCTATCAAATTAAGAAGACGAATCAGTTACGTATTAAAATATATAAGAATATACCGCAATAAGTCATATTTTTACTTTACGTTTATACGTACATATAAGTTTATATGTACACATGCAGGCAAACACGCCGTGGAGAACTAAGCGCATGGCGATGTGGAAGTCGTCGCGTTGGGTGGAGGCCTGGCGCATAGCCATGTGTATGTATTTTGCATACACATACACATACACAGAGTGCAAATGTCAAGGGATTCCCCCGATCGGACTGAAGCAGCAAGTATTGAGCGCACATGTTTAAAGACGTGACTTAAATTGTAACGCAACTAGTCTTGTATGCACAAGGTACACACACACACACACACACACACACACACACACACACACACACACACACACACACACACACACACACACATCTGCATTGCAAAGGATTTTTGTTTAAATTTCCGCCAGAAATTTACACAGATTTAATTTGGAGACTCAATGCATACATTAATTACTAAACGAAAGAAATATAGAACAATTTTATTTTATCCTATTCCTTTATATTATCCAAAATTATTATTCAAATTATTTTTTAATTCTTAAAATAAATAAAATAACTTATACCGTTAATCCTCGCTCAATGACACGTATACTATTAATAAAAAGATTTTTAATTAAGTAATGCAGAGCGATTCCAGTTTAAATAGTTTGGATTGGAATTGATAAATTTATTGACTAATGTTATTCATTGATATTCAGAGAAGTGTACTGCTAATAAATGTCAAAGGGTACTTTAGATCGTAGAAAGATAGACAATCTCATTCACAGAGGCAAGCAAGAAAGGATACTTAACAAAAATTTACTATTCCCCTCCTCTCTCTCTCTCTTTCTTTCTCTTCCCCTCTCTCATATATACATATATAATTAATACAATAAATATGTGTATATACATTCAAAATTCATAATTTTTACTTATTTACATATTTATACATATTTTTAAATATATCTATTATATATCTATTATATATCTATTATATCTATATTTATATTATTTATGTATATAATAAATAATTGTAAATAAAATATATTGCACAGAATTTTATGTTTTAATAATCGATCTAACGTTCTGTTAGTTATCACATACGTAGATCCATCTCTCAGCATGTTTCAACGAACGGCGAAGTATCAATCAACATCGGCGTTGTTTCTCCGCCATTATCCGCAAGTAATTTTAATTTTCTATCGAGCGCCTGTTACGCCCTATCACTGAATAGCGCGGAGAGGGATCAAAGTGGAAAATATCGTGAATAGAGAAACGAGGTTCTCGCAGACGCGTACATACTTATACACTATCGTGCACATTCACGTGCGACGTCTCGGATCGTCGACCCTCCCCCACGTGGGTATCGATAGGCAAATGTCAGGGGATCCCATGAATCACACCGCGATCAAGGAAGGGAGAGAGAGAAAGAGAGAGGAGAAATAGAAAGGAGAAGGACTGAGAGAAAGAAGCAGAGAGCATCCCATTCACACACAAGAGGAAATATCGAATCTCATCGGTGACATCTCGTGCGCCGGCAAAATGTCAGGGGAGATCTCTCTCGATAGGTGCGCTTTATCGAGGAGAGGCAAAGATGGGGAGGAGAGGGAGGGGGAGGAGTTGACGGGTATCTCGATAGATCGCGGGAGCTAAGAGATAAATCGGGGACCACGAAACGGGTGACGAAAAAACATTAATGTCTTACATAAACGGACCACGCCCAGCTGGAGCATGTTGCCGTATAGGTACATCAGATGTATCATCGTGTATGTGTATGTGCGTGTATGTGTATTTGCGCACGCTCCTGTGCTGTCTATGCAGTATGCGCTACTCTCGAAGCACGTTGATAGCTGCTATACGATCAATGTACAGCACTGTGGTCTCTCCTATTCCGATACTCTCCGCAGCATTACCTTACGTGGGTGTTTGTAAGGGCAGCGGAACGAAAGTCTACCGGTTGCTTGCTAAATCCTCGAAATGCTTCTCGAGATTCTATCTCAACCAATCTAGCAAGCCGGCCTAGTATTTCTACACGCGCGAGTGTTCCGGTTATTATAGAAATATATGTACATCGAGAAACGTGTATCAACGCTGATTTGTTAAGAACTGCTTCGAGGTCTTATTGTCTTTTATCGAACTGTTACGCTTGGGTGTAATTTTGTACCTTGGAAAACTGTCTCCGCCGTTGCTCCAGTTGCGATGGTCTCTAATAGCCACAATTTTAGGTGTTTAGATGCTCTATTACGCCAGGAACTAGGCCAAACTTTTTTCTTTACACTTAAAATACAAAGTTAATTGTGTAAAATGACAAGTGTGCATGTAGAAGTGAATAAGAAAAAAATGTCGAAAAGATTGCTTTCCATTCCTATATTTATATGTATGTATATATGTATTTCTTATATATTTTTTAAATATTATTAAATTTTCTATTTTGTTATTACATATTTTTATTGCTTTTAAATTTTTATCAAATAGGCTCTTATCAATTTTACAATATAATTATTATATTGTTTTACATAACAAAAAAAAATGTTGAAACATGAAAAAAGTTATTAAAATTATAAAAAATGTTACATTACGAGTAGTAGATAATTTGAAAAAAAAATTTTTTTTATTTTAAACAAGAAAGAAGAATAATTTTGTTTACATACCTAAAAATTTAATTAAATATAAATTAAGAAAATAATTTGAATTAAGCATATATCAAAGATTTAAAATAAAACATTTTTAATATAGATAATATATCTCAAAACTATCTATTAATGTCTTATCTCTATTATATCTTTTATTTACGACATTATAAGCTACAACATATTAGAAAACGAACCCATTTCTCTAAAATCCAATTTTTATAAACATAATTAGTGCATGATCCTTTCTCCGCAAAGAAGTCTTGCCGAAGTATCTAAACAGTTTATCTAGTTCTAGATCTGAAAATAATTTCATTACAATATCAAAATGATTATGTAAGACGCTTAAGCATGACAAGCAATACCGCAAAAACTTTTGGTATTCTAGAAACCAGTTTGTGCGCGTCCTACATAATTATTTGAATCTAATAAAATATTATTTTCAAATTTATTTTCTACATACACAGCTAAATTTTTAGATACCGTTCTTTCCGTGTCTATCTTGTTTCTCAAGGAATATAATTATTAGATGCAAAATTAAGACGTTGTGTTTTTAATTGTGGTTTTTTTTCGCGCAATTTAATCGGGGAAAAAAATCTCTTTGAGTAAATTTAATTTACTCTACTTTAATTTACTGATACCTTAATCAGTCATCTCAAAAAGAATTTATGTTGCCGCGACATGTCGACCTCGAAATTCGGCGATGTACACATTAATCCGGCCGTGGATTGCGAAAGCGAAATTAAAGTTCTTCGATCGTCAGAAGGTCGCTTCGCCAACTGCACAAGGTTTCCTTCTCGAGCAGCGATGAACCGTACAATGGCGGAAGATTTCTGTGCGATAGAGCGTGAAAAGTGGAGCATTCCACAAAATGTTTCTAATTCTCATTTGTAGCTGCCGCATATATAAATACGTTTTGCAATGCCGGGACGTAGATAAACGACAGCGTCAACAGCTGTCGGTAGATAATGTTATTTCTCTTGGATTAATATTTTTCTGTATAAGAGCTGATTCTTCCCTTTGATAAGAGAAAGGGGCGTCAAGTATTCTACTCTATAACTTTCCTTTAATACCGATCGTTCTCCAGTAAGCGAGAAAGACCACATTACTTCCGCGACGCGTACGCACGGCGAATCTCTATGAGTTATAGAAGACAGCCGTTAGTATCGCCAACGTCTGCCAATTATGTTATCACTTTTTCCTGCTGCTGTAACATGGAAACGTGTGCTCCTCTGAAAACATCGGTACGATACAGACAAACACTACTCTATCAATTACATCAGGTCAAAGCTTATGTTACTCGTAGACGTTTCCTCATAACTTACTTTCATCTCCCCCATTATTATGATCGCTGTTGTATTTCATTTTCAATTAGTTATGGGATCAAGAGGATTTTCTTCCGAAAGCAAGTGGTCGTAAAACCCGCCAAAGAATTGACTGCAGGTGCGCTTACTCAAACGAAACAATTCTCGAGTTAGCCATAATCTTATCGAACAGTATCTAATGTTTTATCGCCGTAAGTTGTAAATAATTTTAATGTACGTGACATGGATCGTTCGCGATCTGTTACGCGATAAGTATCATCCTCCGACTCCGCGAACTCCAGTAAAATAAGAGCGAACGTTCGCACTATTTCTTGTTTTTTATTCCCTCACAAGCCCCGCTTTTTGCGATGCGCGTTTATCATGGCTAATCAGGTATCTCGTAACTCCTGAATTCTTTAGAGTTGCTGAATTCGAGACTCTGAAAATTACCATCATCTCATCCTCCTGATAACTGTATCGGGCTATGGGGCTCATATTACCACCTGAGATACTTCTTTACTCGCTACCGTTACGTTCTCGATAAAAGTTCCCGAATACAGTTTGTACTCTCGTGCATTTATTTTTTATCGTGTACCTACGCATCTAGCCTTCTGGGCGATACGGCCCGTCGCGGCACTTACGGTTCTTCGAGGAACACGAGAATTCTGCGCGCGTGTCCGTTACAAGGAACACTCGGACCTGGAAGCGAAACGAACGACAATCATCTTGCTTCTTTTATTATATAATAGTTATCGTCTCGATGGAAAGATAGTCCGTTCTAATAATTTGGCGCGAAAATATAATAATAACAGTAGCTCTTACGAATAAAATCTAATAAAGATGATTTTCAAAGATGATTTTATCATGACCAATATTTGGTTCAAATCAATAAGTTTTAGAGATATATGACAATTACAGTAACAGATATGAAAGACACCAATGTTATAACTTATTAATTTTTCAATGTCGTATTCTATAAAGTATTTATATTTATTAATAATTTTATCGTATGTAATACTATAAAGATGTTAAAGTGTGACTCACAGAGAGAAAAATTTTTTTGTCACTATAATTACATGATAAATAATTATGGTTAGGAGCTTTATTTTTTATAATTATTGCTATATATTAGTAATATATTTATATAATATATTTATATAATATAATTATTATATATATGATTTTGTATATATATATATATATATATATAAAATCATAAAAAATATCAAAAACTTTTCTCTCAATGTTTAATTTGGAATTTAAATATGATGCTTGAAAATTCCCTAATTATTATTACAATTTTACATTTTTCAAAATAAAATTAGTTACATTAATAATAGAAATGTCTAATTCTACATTACATTGTGACATTATGATAGTTCATCATTCAAATGAACTCCTTTATATATAATTTTATAAGATAAAGGATTTATTTGATAAAAAGAGTCTCAAACAACATGTCCAAAAACGAAATGATATTTTTTAAGAAAAGATATTTTTTTTTAAGTCGTCTAAAAGACATCTTTAAGCCTTCCTATGTTTCGATTTTGGACTTTTTGTTGTGTCTGGATTGTCTTTTTAAAGTATAGTTTTATCGATTATGCATTCCTATATGTTTCTTCTTCTTTGATATCTCCTGTCGTATGTGATAGGTAAAATAATAATTTATGAGAGAAACAGCAATTAATGTATGCTCATACCTTGGTCCAATCGCGAGTCATATATGTTTCTAACGACCGTTGCAGAGTGTAAAATGTTGCCTTCTAATTATAACAGAGCTATATAATTACACAAGCGACTATAAAAGAAGTAATATAACGTCATAGATTCATTTAATATAAATTTCAGATATACACTTGCTATATGTGTTAGAGATTATCGATAACGGCGGATGCCAGTACGTATGTGCTCCTACTCATCCGGCGTAATAATATGCGAGACCATAAAAGTAGGCATAATAAATCGAGCACAATTAATAAAAATCTTCGCATCGTACACATGTATAGACTCGAGTCTATAAGCGAAATACCAGTTATGACGTAACCATAAATGGTAAACGAAACTATCGTCAATTAATAAATGCGCGAAACTGGCACAAGTGAGAGGAGATAATTAAATAGTTATTTTTATGTAAAAGATAAAAGTCTATAGAACAATATGTGATAGAAAGCTCTCTCTCTCTCTTTCTCTCTTTATATGTCTACAATTCCTGCAACATATTCTTATATATATACATATATATATATATATATACACTTCTATTTGTTTAACTTGATTTGAGTAAAATAATGTAGAAACTCATCAATTTACCGTAATAAAAATAATAAAAGTATCTCCGTTTGACGCAAGACCGCCCATTTTGCAGTTGCATAAGAACAGCAGTAAAACACATCTACTTCTTCCTGCGTTAATCCACGCTTGCTCGTAAAATACAGACAGAAGTGGAAGGAGATAAGACGAGAAGCATAGACGAATAAGCGGGACATGGTACGTTAAAAGCGGGTAGTCATGCAACTGAAAACCCGTCCTGATCTCTAACGGAGCGCAAACCGACGATACGGATGCTGAATAAAAATAATAAATCTTTTCCTACGTTCGCGAACATTTAATATTCCGGTCGAATGCGTCTATACGTGACTCTGTCGTGCGTTACGCGAAAGTGGCAATCCAATACATCTTTACTCGCATCGAACAGATTCATTCTCGCTCTCTATATCGTATAAACGATATTTACAGCGAATGCAATTGTAGAGAGAAATTTTAATAGATTAAAAGAATAAAAAAAAAATGATAAAAATTTGTAAATGTCACTATATTAATTTTTATTAATTATACATGTATTGTATATAAAATCTTTTATGTAAGAAAACACGTAAGATATGCATGGCTCGATAATAATGTTACAGTCTGTTAGAAGTTGTTACATTTTTATTATATTATTATATTTATTTCCATTATTACATATTTATATTTATAATTTCTAAAATTCTTAGAATAAATCTCACTCTTAAGGATTGAAAACTAATTCACTCTTTTTTTCTTCAAGATAATCACAATTTTCATTCATGGAAGCAAGATTCCACTCCAAAGAATTTAGAGATGAGTATCATTTATATTACATTATAAATATTTATTAATATATTTATTATATGATGTATTTTTATGAAATATAATTTCTTTACTGAATTATAGTATCATCTGAAAATGACAAAGCTACACATCTCTCCAAGCAGCCTTGTCCGAGCGGTGCATCGACATCATCATCTGATCGCGAGGGTTGCGCAATTCCGACGAGTCAGGCATTCATTTTTCATCGCGCCAATCCACCCTCGCTCGCTAACGTGCGAGTATAGAAGGCGGCGACGGCGACGGCGATGGCGTGAGGTACGAGGGAAAGGGACGAACGGACACGCGCGATGAGGTACGCTAAACACATATCACTTAGGTGATCGAGGCGTCGAATAGGAGAAAGAAAAAGAGAGAGAGAGAGAGAGAGAGAGAGAGACTCGTTCTGGATCTCAATCCGGAGCGCGCGGACCAGGCCGAGCATTACGGCGCGGCGACGGCCATACGGACGTCTCCTCGTTGCGACTATCATCGGCTGCGATCGGGGAGCACACCGACACTCTCCTCCGACGATCGGTCTCTGGCTTAACGCTCTTGCAGATCTCGGCGGCGAGAATGTGTTGGTCGGGCGTGGTCCCGGTGGCCATGGAATGCGCTCACTTTCACCGGGAGCGCGGCCCGACAGAGACGCGGAGAGGATAGAGTAAACCGGAGAAGCGAAGAGAAAAAGAGAAAGAACGATATGGCAAGGGGAAGGTGGAGAGGACATGGTGCACCCAAGGTGCACGCACACGAAACACGCGCCGCTGCAGCATCGAGTACTATGTCGATGTACCGCGAAGCGCATAGAGATAGAGCACCTCGAGATCTCGTGAAACTGATCTATTCGAATATTCTATAATAAAAAAAAAAAAAATCCTATAAATATCTGCAATTACAAAAATCAGATCTAAAAAAGAATCCTTTTTTTTTTAAATAAAAACTATATTATTTAAAGTATTGAAAGATATTGAGATGATAAAATCGGCTCCAAACTATTGCTATAAAATAATGTTCAAAATATTATCCGTCAATTTGTCTTCATTACAAAGTTGCAGTAATGAGATCTATTCTACATGTCCGTCAATAGACGTATTAATCCGTCATACGGCTGATGCATCTCCTTATGTAGCGATAGATACTGTCTAATTATCCTATGAATTATGGACGCACCGGCTAATCAGACAGCTAATATGGTATTCTACACTTACATTGAAGTTTCTATAATCAGAACTTCTTCCTCGTTCTGACCGTGTCAGGTGCAGCTGCAGTCTCTGAAACCACAAAGTCCAGACTCGCGTACCGCAAGTTGCACCGCGAAATGAATACAGTTCTCCCGATGAAAATTTATGTAAGTCATTTACCGGCGCCGTGCCACATCGACTTGTACCACCAATCGTATGATCTTCATTTGTGCGTTGTCCAATAAATCGATTTACAATTAATCGACAGTATGTCCTTTCAAATTTCCCTTCTCCGAGAACGATAAAGACATTCCGTGAAGATGAATGGCAATTTCACGAAACATCAATTTGTAATTCATGTTAATTTCGCTGTTGTTTTTAAGGTGCCATTTAAAGAGAAAATTATTAATCCTTTACATGGATGCATATCCAACTCAACTTTGATTGCTTATAACTTTCATAAAAATGAATTACATTGTAACAAAGTTTTTCTCAATTAAAGCCTTAAATACTAAGGAATATAGCGATAAGCAAGTTTATTAATAAAAAAAATTATAAAGTAAATATATAAGTTTCGAAGAAAACAATTAAAAGAAAAAAATCGGGTATATATCATATCCGAGAATGACATTTAAGGATTAATTAAGTACAATGTTTCGCGATTCTCCAAATAAAGCGCGAATTATATAATAAAAATAAATTCTTATTCGCGATCAGTTTCTTTCATCATATATGCTGTGTTTCAACATAATATCAAACGAGAAATTAAATCATCCATCATTCGTTTTTTTTTTTTCCATTCGCCTCGGTCAATTTAACAATGGACCGATGCGGCGTTTCTTTCAAACATAAATGCGTTACAGATCCCGGACTGCTTATACTACTACTACCTGCCATATTATTCGCCGGACTTGTTTTTCGCAGTTACGTAAATTCCCGGGACGAATCCTCCGCTGATTCAATGGGCCGAATGTTTTTGGGATCTTGGATTGTCAAAAAGGAGAAAACGAGGAAGAAACTCGGCACGACATGGCGCATTACTCGGGCTTTTATTGCACCGAGATATAATGCTTCTTTCATGCATGAGTCGTAAAAAAAGTCGAGAATTTATGAGTATCAGGGGTGGGCAAACACGGCGAAAAGCGTAATTAATTGTGGACTACTTTGCGAGAAAGAATACAAGGGTGATCTGCCTGACTTAATTGCGTGAGTGCGAAAATGCTCGCTTGCAAATTAGTGTTAAAACTTGAGTGACAGCAACGAGTCAAGTATGCAAAAAGCGGACAGGTGTAAGTTTATTGCCAATCACGGTGAAATTTCGTTACATTTAAGTACCGTGAGTTACTTTCGAAATGAATTTGTTGCTCCGAAATTTTGATGCGCCAATGATGAAATCGAAGAGGAGAGCTATTACTTTTAATTAAAACAACTTAATTAATCTATCCTTTTTAATGATTTTAATGATTTTAGCACAAAAACAGCGTATATTCACTCGAAGTATCCGACTTTAATTTGTATCCAATTTAACCTCCAATTCTATTCACTCGCCGTTGCTTTCTAATTGGTCTTAAATTGATGTAAGCGAAATGCTCATCGATGTTCAATTTCATTGTGCAGATTCTATTTTATCATTATAACGGAATCCGCATTTATTACTCAATTATCGCGATCGAGCGCTTTTCGATGAAGTAGCCCGCTCCACGTTCGTGTTTTAACGCACGCGAAATAATGGAGCGAAAGCACCGGCGGGCGCCCACAAACATTGTCCCGTTTTATGTCGTATAATTAGTCGCTTGGTTCGTACAATCACCCACTTGCCCGGTGTAATCGGGTACGAAACACTCCCTTTTCCTTCTGCTCTCGCTTTTTATTCTTTTTAGCGACGCGCTAGGTAGATACATACGGGAACGTGCATTTATGCTGCGAACGTTCCGCCGATACCTGGCGATCGGTACCGTATCTGATGCACGACTAACCAATTGGTATTTCCCTGAAATAATTGCATATTATATAGGGAGTAATTTTCACCCGCGGCTATTCAACCGTGAATACGAAATGATCGTTCTCTTCGGTGCTAAAATGCGATTAGAGGAGGGAGGAGAAGCGGTAGAAAAATAAGAAACACGTTGCAACGAGATGTTGCAACATGTGCGACTGATAATTACTTTCGTAACTTTTCGACAGTAGAGCGCATCAATCTTTCGACGAGAACGAGGCATAAGTTTTCCACCACTCTATCTACGATAATCGACTTTTTTCGTGTCTACAGATTACACAACAAACTCCTTGCTTTTTACGTGGCGTGTTAACACGGGTAAGCGAGCTTTCGTGCAGTCGGTAAATTGATTGAGTCGTTAACGATAAAACGTGCACGATAATGATGTTTACTCGATATGAGCACGAACCAATTCTTGTGGTACGCACCGCCGAAATTTGTGTTACAATCTGGTTATCTAAATTTATTTCTTCACGACACGATAATCTTAAATTAATTTGAGAATTAAATCTTTAAACACGAAACTAAAATCTCCGTAATTTATGCATTAAATGGAAATATCAATTAAATGGAAAATAAATCAAAATTTTTTTGCATAGTAGTGCATACAGATATGCAAAACTTTTTTGCATTATAATTTATGTAAATAAAGTATTAAATAATTAAACTAGAAAAGATGATGAATTAAGTAATAATGAATAGCTTTTTCGTAAATTGCCTAGTTAAATATGAATAAAAGAAATGTAAAAACTGCAATTTTCTATGAATTGGTATGGAAGATTTTCTTTGATTTCAATTGTCTTTTTTTGTCATAGACACTAATCTGCACTCTTGTTAATTTTTCAGACAAAATATTATTAGAATAATAACAATAATTTAGGTTACAACAATAAACAGCAATTTCTTTAATACAATTATTTGCATTTTATTTAAGAATAATCAGTACATTTTATTAAGAATTTTATAGAAATATCATATTCTACGTAGAATTACATTAATGAGAAAATATTATCAAAATAATAATAATAAAAGTAATAAATACAATACAGATTATTATTATTTTCTTGTTGTTTATAATTGTTTACAATTACATGTTTTTTTATGATATAAGAAAGTAAATAAATAAAATTTGTCTTCTAAACAAGTTATTAAATTAAAAACATGTTATTTAAAAAAGGTATAATCTTTTCCATTTAAAACAGATTCTTTACGTAAAAAATAGGAGAAAAATAAGTTAACTGTGATCACGAGTCTTACACCGGATAGCAAGGAATCTTATCCTTTCCGGGGCGAAACGAGGCAGCTGCAGCTGCAACCAGCCGTGGCCTTCCCCAACGTCATCGGCCGGCAGCGCGGATACTTGCACTTTCCTGCGGTGCCCCAGTCGGAAAGGCTAATTAAACCGCAACAAAGAGGAAAGGAGCCGCGAGTGAGCCCAGAGACCGGCCAGGATTATTTATACGACCCGCTCCCGCAAAACCAGTTTCGTATAATTCGGTTCGTCGTCGAACGGTACGCCGTATCGCATTTGCGGCAGAAGGATATTGGGAGAAGCAAATGGAGTTGCGCACTCATTTAATGCTTAAAACATGGATTCTCTGATTTTTCGTTACGTTCTTTCTTTCTATTTCCTTTCATCACGGAGACAAATTTGAGTAATTGGTACAAGACTAGAAAAGAAAAATATTTTCATTATTTTGCTGAGCTTACAATAAACTTTACTCATCCAAAAGTAAAAAATATCGGAGGTAAGATAAAGAGTTTATTACATTTATAGTAAATTCATTCAAATGATTATTTTTACAGCAAAGTAAATATCATACTATTCTTAAGACTGTAAGTACAAAGAATTATTAAAACTGTACACATTTATATTTTTTGGCAAAAAATACTTGTCAATAAAATTTTATTGAGACGTATAGTAACTTAGAAATTTAATTTAGAAATGTAAAAAATACTTTACAGTACAGCTTTACATGATCGCTTATTTATCAGAAAAATAAAGTAAATTGTAAGAGAGCGCTATTGGATCTGCCAATTCCATAAAATTTACTAGAATTTTAGCGCAGATTTTATTACTTTACATTTTTTTCCATGATTAATAAAATTTTGGAAAGATTACAGAATTATTATAGCTACATAAAAATATATATATGTTACATTTAAATAACAAAAACTGAAACATATGTCATTTTCACAAAACGTCACTTTAAATCGTATTTACGGTTTAACTATTCATGTAACTATATTGACAATACAGGCAAAAGAAATTCTTCCGAGGAACTATCGGTAAACTCGACTCGTCAACTTTGATTGCGCAACTAGAACGCGTTAACGTATAATTTTCAAGTGAGCTAATTTATTTGTTGATCTTATTTATTCATCGATATCCTTCGTGCTCTGCAATTATTATGCGATGAGATACATACGCGAATGAACAAAATTCCTGACATTTTCGAAG
>Ga0157364_1003361_pt1 | contig 15482 bp, 7 predicted proteins | sample AttsexASBM2_FD_111476 | JGI IMG/M metagenome (GOLD analysis project Ga0157364, IMG submission 111476) | Fungus gardens microbial communities from leaf cutter ant in Ribeirão Preto, State of São Paulo, Brazil - Atta sexdens ASBM2 | ecosystem: Host-associated > Fungi > Mycelium > Unclassified ...
ACCCATGGTCCGTGCTAGCTACTGTGCACCCTACCCTAAATGACCATGAGTATAACATGAGGCCAGCATGTGTTGTCCATGCTGTATGACGTCACTTTGTTCCAGAACCTTCTACTTCATTCTTCCAAGTCTCGTGATCAGTCTTGTGACTACACCATCAATTTGTGACTGATGTGACAGCATGACTGATAAACCCTAACCTGAGCTGTTCTAAAAATAGAAAAATAGAAAGGAAAAATAAAAATAAAATAAAGTGAAAAGAGAAAAGAAAATAAGATAAAGTCCACCGTCAACGATCTTGACAAGTTTGAGGTTTGGACTGATCACAAGAATTTGGAGTACTTTATGAAAGCTTAGAAGTTGAATTAAAGACAGGCTATATGAGTCTTATATTTGTTGAGATTTGATTTCACTTTAAAACATGTGGCTGGCAAGAATATGAAACAAGTAAATAGATTGAGTAGAAGGTGTAGAGAGAAATAGTGAGAATCAGGTGATTTTAATAAAGGAGTAGTTGGAGATTAGAATGATGGAAAAGAGATAGTTATTTATTAAGGGAGTGGAAGAAGAGATTACTGAAAAAATTAAAAAATCAGAAGTAAAGAATAATAAGGTAGTAAAGATAGTAGAAGAAATAAAGAAGGTAGGGGTAAAGATATTGAGGAATAATGAGTGGCAAATTGAGATTGAGTTAGTGTTGAAGAAAAGGAAGATATATGTTCTGAAGGATGAGGGGTTGAGATTGGAGATTATTCAGCTATAGTATGATATGCCAATAGCTGGACATGAGAAACAGTAGAAGACAGTGAAATTGATCACTAGGAATTATTAGTGGCCAAGAGTTACAAAGAAAGTGAAGTAGTATATAGAATGATGTGATTAGTGTTAGAAGATAGAGAATAGGACAGAGATACCAGCATAAAAATTAAGACTGAACATAGTGCCAGAGAAACTATGGTAACATATATCAGTGGACTTTATTACAAAGTTACTGGTATCAAGGAGTCATAATTTAATTTTGGTAGTATTTGATAGGTTTTCAAAAATATCACATTTTATTGCAACAATAGAAAAAATAATGGTAGAGGGTTTAGCAAAGCTGTTTAGATACAATGTGTCAAAGTTATATGGGTTATTTGAAAATGTAATTTTGGACAGAGGTCTATAGTTTGCAGCAAGATTGATAAAGGAGTTGAATGAGATGTTGGGAATAGAAACAAAGCTATTAACAGCTTTTCATCTATAAATAGACAGACAGACAGAAAAAACAAATTATGAGCTAGGACAATACTTGAGAATATACATTAATCATAGGCAAAGTAACTGGTCAGAATGATTGGCAACTGTAGAGTTTGTCTTTAACAACAAGATACATACAACAATAAATATTATGACTTAAGCTTATGTATAAAGCAAAAGATACACTCTTGTATTAAGTAACATAAGAGAACTCAATAGAGTTCTTAAGTACAAGATGTCTACCTTATATACAAACTACTGATGGTCCATGCTACACTCCTTTAGCCCTACCCTAATGACCATGTGTTCACCTTGAGATCAACATATGCTAACCATACCATATGACATCATTGTTTCTAAAAAATTTTATATTGTTCTATTACATCACATGAGTGTGTGACCTGTGTGACTGTGATCTTGTCTGTGACTAATGTGACCACTGAGTCATGCCTATGTAATATATGACATTACATTTTGTCTTTTTCACCTATATCAAAATAAAAAATAAAAATAAATTCAAAATAAAATAAAGGAAAGAGAAAAGAAAAATAGAATAAAACCAAGTCCATTTTTCACAACTCTGACAATGAAGTTATTACCATTCAAGGTTAACTATGAACAAGAGTTGAGAATAGGTTTTGAAATAAGAAAAAAGAAAAAGCATATAAAAGTAGAGAAGTTTGTGAAGAAAGTAAAGGAAACATATGAGAAAGCAAAGATAGTGTTGAAGAAGTCATAAAAGAAAATAAAAAAATATAGATAGAAATAAAAAAAGAGACAATAGAGTATAAGGTGGGAAATAGAGTATTATTAAGTACTAAGGATTTGGTGTTTTAGATAAGAGATAAACAGATAAAGTGCTGTGGCAACCACTAGTCACAAAGACTAATAGCAACACAATCAATAAAGCTCTTGCTCTCAGCAGGTTATCAAGTGGTGGGTGATCACAATAGAACTTATCAAGGAGTCCCTGCTGTATTGCTATTCTATATATACTATTACATGATGGTCTGTACTACTAATAATTAAACCTGCCCTTATGTCTATGCTTCATCCTCATATCTATTGTTATGGCAACCACTAGACACTCAAGGTCCAATGATCTCACTAACGAGTAAACCTCAAAGGAGAAGTATAATGTGGGAATTCACAAGAGAACTCGACAAGGAGTCTCTGCTTAATTAGAGTCCTACTTATATAATACATGCTTGGTCCGTGCTACTAATAATTAAGCCTGCCCTATTGTCCATGCTTCATCCTCATATCTGTCTTAAAGCCACCATGTGTACTCCATGTGCCCTGATGTCATCTTCCTGATCCTTCTACCACCTTCTAGACCTATGATGTCACATCATGTGATCAGTCATGTGACTTTGATGTTACGTGCCTCTTCATTATCCAAGAAAGAAAAGAAAAAGAAAACAAAATTCCTATAAAGTCAGAAAATAAAAGAAAAAGAAAATAAAAATTGTTCATATTCAAAGTGTCCTATAACATCTATCTCATGTCCTACTCAAGACCACTATATTGTATCTATATGCCCTGACGTCATCTTCCAGATTCTTCTACCATGTTCTAGGCCTATGATGTTATATTATCTGATATGTCATGTGACTGCAGTATCACATGCCTCTTTATCATCCAAAATAAAATCAAAAAGAAAAAGAAAACAAAATTAATATAAAATCAGAGAAATTAAATAAAAGAAAAGAAAAATTGTTAGTATTCAAAATATTCCATAACATAAAGAAGTTGATAAAGAAGTTTGTGGGACTATATAAAATTAAGAAAATTATATTAGAGAATGTGATGAAGTTGGAGTTTCCTGTGTTGATGAAAACTTACCTGATAGTTAATATGAGTAGAATGATATTATATTAGGAGTAGGTAGAGAGACAAAAGAAATCTCATCTCCTTTGGTAAAAATAGATAGAGAAAAGAAATATAAAGTGGAGAAATATTAAATAAAAGAGATGTGAGAGAAAAGCCAAAGTACTTGGTTATATAAAAGATATATATATAAAAAAACACTTGGGAAAGGTTGGATAATTTGGGAAATATGATAAACTTAGTAGAGGAATTTGAGAGAAAATTTAGAAAGAAAGAAATAAGAAGAGTATATATAAGGAAGAAAAAGATAAAAGAGTATGTGTTAAATCTAGAAGCAAAAATGTTTAAAAAAAGTAAATTACCAGGAAAGTATACTACAAAAATATTGTTTGAGTAGAATGATGGAAAGTTTGAAAATAAGTATTTGAAAAAGTTGGGTAAGATGAAAAGAAAAAGGGAGACAATTTCCTCTAGAGACAGAATGCTAAGAGAGTACTATTATGGTATGCTTAGACCCTTATATTTTATTTTGATTTTCTTTTCCTTTTATCTATTTTTCTTTATTTTTCTTTTCTTTTTCTTTTTCTTTTTTGAACAATAAAGAAATACATGACTGTTATCACATGACATGTTATATAACATTATATCAAAGGCATAAAGCATTGGAGAAGAGACTAAAAGAATGATGTTAAGATATATGTCTATAACATGTTTATCTTATAGCTGAAACATAGATATTAGGGTAGGGCTACTTATTGCTAGTATAGACCATATATCTATGGTATAAATAAGGTAGTAATACATTAGAAACTCCTTGTCAAGTTTTCTTATAATCTCTAAGAGACTTTTTATAATATAAGACTACTATTGACTGTTTTGGTTAGTGATTGCCACAATTATCTTTACCATATATTTTTCCAGTAACTTTCCTCTTCTAAAGTCTTATTTTTCCTGTCTTCTAACTCCTACACTCAGTGTTGTGGCAACCACTAGTCACAACGACTAATAGTAATACAAACAATAAATCTCTCAATAAGATATCAAGTGGGGATTACAAGAGAACTTGACAAGGAGTCTCTGCTGAATTGCTACTCTATTTATATAAATTACAGGTGGTCCATGCTAACACTAATTTAACCTTGTTCTAAAGTCCATGTATTGTCTATGCCTCATCCTCATGTCTTTTATAAGAATACCATGCTGTATACATGTAATCTAATATCATCCTTCTAGTTCCTTCTCCCAAAGTCTAGGCCTATGACCTCACATCATGTGACATGTCATGTGACTGCAGTCACATGCCTCTTCATCATCAATAAAAAGAAAAAGAAAAGAAATCAAGAAAAATAAATAAAAGAAAAAGAAAAAGATTAGTGTTCAAGTGTACCATAACACTCAGTCTCTCTTTGAATTCTGCTACTACTCCCTTTATATTTTCTAAGTCCTCCTTCCTTTTTATTTGCTTTTCTACTTCCCATTATTTAACTCTATCTATTTCTATTAGTTTTATCTTCTCCACCTTTTTCCCCTCTACTTGTTCTCTGTATCTTACTACTTGACTGACATTCACAACCAGATGAATTCTCATTGAAGTTAGCAGTCTTAGTTTGACTGTATTAGTTGATACTCTTCTTCAATAATATATGGATATATGGACTAACATATCAGTCCACTAGTTTATTTACTGGTCTTTCTTTGAATACCAAATATCTCATACTTAATATCACCTTGTTACTCTTCTTCTATTTCTCAGCTTTCTTCCTTCTCTTATCTGCTTGTTGCTTTATCTCCTTCTGTACTTTTTAGAATGTTATCTTTGCTTTTTCCTAGACCTTCTTTATTTTTTCTATAAACTCTGTTGCTTTCTCTATCTTTCCTTTTCTTCTAATATCTGCTCTTATTCTCAGTTCTCTACTATATTTTGCTATAAATAGAGACACTTTAGTTGCTAAATGTATTTTGTTATTGACAGTGAACTCCACTGTCACTAGCTATTCTGGCCTATTCTTTTGTCTATAATCTACAAAGAACCAGAGATATTGTTCCAACTTCTGATTCATACATTCTGTTTGTCTATCTATTTGTGAATAGAAGGCTATTAACAACTTTGTTTCAATTTCTAATATTTTATTTAGCTTCTTAATTAACTCTGCTGCAAGCTGTTTGCTTCTATCCAAAATCATGCTTTCTGGCAACCTATATAACTTTCACACATTATTTCTGAACAACTCTCTGCTGATATTCCCTCCATAGTTATCACAAAATAAGCCATTTTTAACAATCTATTACAAATTACCAAAATCACATTTTTTTAAATCAGCAATTTATTACATGGGACATAAAGGCAGTCCATGGTAGCTACTATGTAACTATATTACATAAGACCAAAACAATAGGAAAATGAAAAAATAAAAAGAAAAGAAAAAATTAAAACAAACTAGTAACCTACTAACTAAGCAGAAAGTCCACTTTGTCATATAATGTCTTCCCCAAAAAAACATCCTGATTGTATTTGAGGAAGGAAACAAACTGACTGATTGTGTCTGTCATCAGGTTCCAATTATTGTTAAACCTCCTATAGTTATAGAGAATATAACATCTAGTTTTAATTGGATAGAATCTGCATGAGCAACTAAAATTCTCTCTAGGGAAGAAACAAAGGTAATATTCTTCTATTAGAGTATAATTGGTGATTGCTCTTGTAGCTTTTGCATATAATGAATTTAAATGTCCATAATACTTGATACATGAACCTCTCTTAATATACAAAGGTTCTATGGAATAGAAATCATCTTCTAATAGATCGAGAAAGTATCAGTCTTTGAAGTCTAATGCTTGAAAAGTCATTTGCTAATTTTTTATGATATCATTGCATTTCTGCTTCTTGTCAAAATCCCATGATATTTTGCATAGGAGTAGTGGTATGAGATTAAATTTTTTGTTTCTTTATCAACTAAGGTATGGAGGAACCAATTACTATCACTTGGACAATTTCAGAATTTAACAGAGTTCAATAAATGTTTGTTGAAAAACAGTTGAAGATCTTTGGAAATGATGATTGATTGGTGTTAATATAGGTAAATTGTTAAATCAAAAATTTGATTTGCCACATGGATTGAATCAGTGATAACAATGATATAAGAGATCTTAGAAATTTGGATGGTTTAATTAATACCACATCTGATAGCAAAAATTTTGGCTTCAGATGATATAATGCTAACAATATATTATATCCCAAACTCTAAAACATGTTTAAGATATGTCTGACTTCAATATGATATCAAATCTCTACAGTTATTTGGCTTTATTTGTGTCCAAAACTCCATCAGTAGTTTGGTATAGTGGTTTGGTACTTTAGAATAGACTTAATTCTATCAAATTTCCATGGTTATTTGGCTTTATTTGAGTTAAAATTCATAGTTATTTATCTATTTCTGTTGCCTAATTATCTCTTTCAAACTCCACAAAATTACTTGGACTTTATATAAAGTTTTCTTCTTTCCAAATCTGAACTCTTATTTAGTGTTTTACTACTGAAACATCCACTTGGAGATCTGTTTTAATTACTTCTTTTGCTACTTTATGTATTTGTTATGGTACACTTGAATACTAACATTTTTCTTTTTCTTTTATCTATTTTCCTTGATTTAATATTTCTTTTCTTTTTATTTTATTTTTATTTTTATTTTTTGATGATGAAAAGGCACATGACTGAGGTCACATAATGTAAGGTCATAGGCCTAGACTTGGCTAGAGTAGACTAGAAGAGGTGAGAAGGATGATGTCAGAGCACATGTATATAACATGATATTCTTATAGAAGACATGAGGGTAAAGCATGGACAACACATGGACTTTAGGATAGGGTTAATTATTGATAGCATGGACCACCTATAATTTATATAAATAGGATAGCAATTCAGCAAAGACTCCTTGTCAAGTTTTCTTATGATCCCTATAACAATATCCACCTTTGAAATTTATTGTTTGTCTCTATTGGTCTTTGTGACTAGTGGTTGCCACAACAGTATTTAAGACTGATGATTACTTTGTAATAACTAGCCTAATAATTGACTAAAGTTGATGCTAAATTTCCAGTGTTAATGGTGATGTACTTTACTTCTCTCCTTATGACTTCTTATAAGACTATCCTCTAAAATTGTGACCACACAGCTTGTATAAGGCACAACTCATAAGTTGAGGCCAAGGTTATTCCAACAAGTTTGCATTACTGAGCTCATCATGTAGAGTTTCTATACTCTGTGCATTTCCAAACCAACTCCATGAACTTTCACCTTCAAGTATGAACCACACCTAACACAGCATAATAAAGAGTTTTCTTGACAGAGTTGGAATATGAGTAGGTATGTATGATAGAAGTGGTAACATTGTTTCTAATACTTGTATCTAAAACAACAATGACTGTCTTGAAACAAGATGATGTGTTAAGAATGATATTGTCAAGTTTGCAAAGATAAGCAGCTTTAGATCCTTTATCTTTATAATATGCTTGGTAAAATGAAAATCAACTAGAAAATATATCAACTAATCTAGACCCTGGAGTTTGCTATTAAGAAAGTTAAAAGAAGGGAAAATACTATTGAGACAATTATTAGCATCAACAATGGAACTTTTGATTAGTAGTCTTTGCTTGGAGGTCATGTTTTCCAGGGAGAGACAATGATGATTAGAGTCAGAGGTATGTCTACTTTCAAGAAGGAATTTGATCATAATTGACATGAAGAGTTGATGTTCTGAGTTAATGTCTTTCACTGAGCTTCTAGAGATATAAATGGATAGAAATTAAACTAGAAATTTCTTTGATCCCTAGAGTAGGAGAGATGTGAAAAGCACCTAAGATCTACAAGCTACTCTACACTGTATTTTTCTGAGCTCCTTGAAGAAATATGAGAGTGGTACTTTATTGCAGAGAAAAACCATATAGTGCAATGTGTTACGATCGATGCCTCCTGGAGACAACATGGACATGGGCAAAGAGTATGATGACAACGATCGGCTGCACCAAAGTAGTTTCAGTCAGCACCTCATGTAGCAGGTGCCACAACCTAGCCTGATCCTCAGTGTTTCCTCACAATATCCTCATGTATTACACCTCATGTACACCTCATGGTTCTTTGGACTAGTAGTATATATAGCGTAGATACAATCCTGTATCCTTATGCTTTACCACTTATACATCTCCCTTACTCTTCCTCAAGTCTTTGCCTTAGTTGCAACCTGAGCTCAAGCTTAAGGTCGTTACACTTCAAGTGCCAACAGAATAAAGTGCAATACATGAAAAAGATAGGAGAATTATACCTCTTGAAGATACCAGAAAAACCTTGGTAAGAAATCAACATCAATATAATTGGACCTTTACTGAAATCAAATGGAAAAGACACTATTGTGATCATAGTGGATCAATTTACAAAAATAATTTGATTAAAAGCAACAACAATGAATTTCTTATCAGAAGAAATTGTGAAGATTTATTGAGATGACATTTGGAAACTATATGAAGTACCAAGAAAGATTCTTAGCAATAGAGAACCTTAATTCACATCAAAATTCATAGAGGAGCTGATGAAAGCATTAGAAATAAGAAGAATGTTATTAACAGCATATTATTCTCAATCAGATGGACAAATGGAATGAATCAATCAGGAAGTTGGAACATTTCTATGATACTATGTCAATTACCAACAGAATAACTAAACAGAATGGCTTACAGCAACAGAATTTCAATACAATGACAAGAAATATGCAGTAACAGGATATACATCAATTTCAGACAACATCCCTGGAAAGGAAACCTAACAATACAGACAGTGTTTCCAAAATTAGAAGAATTCCTCATAGAATTACAAAGAAGCTGGAAGGAAGCTACAAAGTCAATGAAAATAGTAAAAGAAACTATAAAGAAGCAATTTGACAAAAAAAGACAGAATCCACAAGGATTAAAAGTAGAAGACAATGTGTGATTGAAGACCAAAAATATTCATTTGAATTGACCCTCAAAGAAGCTGGATCAGAAAAGATACAGACCTTTTAGAATCTTGAAAAACATTGGTTAAGAAGCATTTCAGCTAGAACTTCCAGAAGGATGGATGATACATAATATGTTTAATGAAGACTTGTTAACATAATGCAAAGAACCACAATTCAAGGGTCAACACATGGAACCAGCTCCACCACCAGACATTATCAATAAGGAAGAAGAATATGAAGTTGAAGAAATCAGAAAGCATTGAAAATGAGGATAGGGAATTCAATTTTTAGTGTATTGGTAGGGTTATGGAGATGAATATGACCAATGGATTGCAGAAACAGGGTTGTCTTATGCAAAAGAGGTGATTGAAGATTATTGGCAGAAAATTTCAAGTTAAAACCTATAAAAGAGAAGGATAAAACTCCAAATCAACAACTTCAAAGAATATTCAGGAAAATTGTCAATGGCTCAACAATTTACCACTGCTCCAAACTCTCCTAACCCATATGTCACCTACACTCTCAACAATATGAATTTGGTCAAAACAATGAATCAAGAAAGAAAAGACTGAACAAAAAAGTATCATAAGATAATATGAGAAATCAAGAGAATGGTGTACATTCAAATACAATTGCAAAATATTATCAAACTAACAGAAGAAGCCAACACCCAGATTATAGAAATCAAATCAACAATTTTACAAGCCAGCAATAATTATCAGACACAAATGGCAGGGGTATTATGGGATGCTTGAACACTAACAATTTTCTTTTCTTTTCTTTTATTTTTCTGATTTTATATTGATTTTCTTTTCTTGTTTCTTTTATTTTGCTTTTGGATGATGAAGATGCACATGATACTGCAGTTACATGACATGTCACATGATGTGATGTCATAGGCCTAGAATATGATAGAAGGATCTAGAAGATGATGTCAGGGCATATGTATACAACATGGTGGCCTTAAGGTAAACATGAGGAAGAAGTATGGACATAAGGGCAGGGTTAATTATTAGTAGCACAGGCCATGAGGACTTTGTATATATAGGACTCTAATTTAGCAGAGACTCCTTGTTGAGTTCTCTTGTGAACTTCCCACTCTAAATCCGATATTAAAGAGATTTACTGCCTTGTGTGGTCATTTGTCATTGTGATAAGTGGTTGCCACAACAAGGGGATATATTCAGTATCTCTGAAGACCTATGAAATATTGTCCAAAGCAATATGGAGAATCAGGCATATCATATTCAACAACTGCTGGTAGATGAATTCAATAATTGCAAAGAAAAAGGAAATAAATATGCAGAAGGAAACATTAAGGAAATACAAGATACATATAAACAAGAGGATATAGAAATGAAGAAACAAGAATCTAGTAAAGGAAAACAATGAGTGTAAGATGAAGAAGTTTTACTTTACAAGCCTTATAAAGTTAACTCATCAAAGCCAAAAACTCCAGAACCAAAATTCATTCAAGATAAGATCAACAATTTGAACAAATATATAAAGTTCATGTAGGCATCTGTGAAAACAATGCCATTCTATTCACCACCACATTATAAATTATTACAACCTCAAGAAGAACAAAATGAGCAATATTAGAATGAGATTGCTGTTGTATTCTTAGAGAAAAAACATAATACAGATACAACAAGAAAAGGTTTTCCCATTAAAATGTATACAGAAGGACCATTATATGAACTATATTTTATTGCATTAACATCACAAGGTCAAATCATTATAGGACCTACCAAGCAGATGGTAGCCTCATATGTGGTGAAAGACTTAGCATTGTTAGATTAATTTATATAGACATAAATGTTAAAAAGAGGATATTGTTATGATCATCCCCTCATGTCTTCAGTATAACTTCAATGTGTATAACTTCAATGTGTTCATAGAGTTCAGAGTATAATGTAATAATCAGCTGTACCATAAGTAGTCTCAGTCAGTACCTCATATAGTAGGCATTGTTTTCTCATATTCTATAACATCATCACACATATAAACCATATGTTCTAGTCATAGTTGATAGGTATATATAGTATAGATACAATTCTGTATTCTTATGCTTTACTAATTGATCATCTCTTACCTCTTAACTCAAAGTCTTTGGCTTAGTTGCAATCTGAGCCAAGCTTAAGGTTGCAACAGAAAGTTTAATGGAGAGCTTGCCAGAGATCATTAATCTTGATATATAGTTGTCCATTGAATTGAAGAGCTTTAATGGCCAGAAGATTATGCTTTTTGACCCAGTTCATGAGGTTCCAGGATCACTAATTCTTGAAAGCGATTTCTTGTATTTTATTGTCAAAAAAAATTTCCTTGGTCTTTTTAATAGTATTTTTGAATAATATCCAGTTTTAATTGACTTTGAGAACCTATAACCCCTGAGTTTTGTTTGGCATTCTTTATTCCACCAATTCTTGGATCATCTAGTGATCTTAATGACTCTTGAGTGTTTGTGTCAGATTTATTCTGATATTCTTATATATTCTTAAACAATATACTCTAACACATCTTTGTCCAAGATTGTTGTTGTTTCTATATTCTCTATAACTTTAATGAGATCAAGAGTAAATTTGCTTTCTTCTTTACTATTTTTGATGATAGTTTGATATTTTTCTTAGATAAACTCTTCATTAATAGAAATGTTAACTGTTAATGGAGTTTGATCTTAGAGAAATCAAAGCTCAAGGAGTATAATATGGTTATTGAGTTCAGTGGAATTTGATCATAAGAAAAATAAATCAATGACTGAATTCATGTTGTTAGTATTTTTGGAGTAACAAGTGGGTATATATTGAATAAGAGAAGATAAACTGAAGTCAAAAGAGTCTGAAATCTCTAGTAGAGTATCACTATAAATTGAATAAAAAAGATATAATGGGTTCCAGTCATTGCTTCTAATATTAAAATTGCCAGCCATAATTAGAACATTTTGAAGATTCACTTTAATATCCTTGTGATACTTTAAAGCAGAATAATGTTTATTAGAATAAACATTGATCATGAAGAAAATAGAACTATTATTGAAAATATATTGATATACCAAATGATTTATAGATAATTGTCATTGTTATTTGGTAAACTGAAAAAAGTGATTCAGTTAGGATAATTTGGAATGCCTACAACATTATCTCCATTTTCATTAGAGGAACTTGGAATAGTATAAATGAATGACCAAGAGGTTTTTTAGATGAAAAGAATATTAAAGTCTTTATATTACAAAATAAACTACTCACTTATTTGTGATATCTGAATCTTGGGTGCACTCTCAGATGTTTAGGAGTGATTCAGAAGTTCAATAATGACAACAATAATGATTAAGATCAATACAAATAATAAAGGATAAAGATTGATGTTATTAGGTCTGAGGTCTAATTCTCAGACATAGAGGTATATATACAAAATAGTAATGGTCTGTGTACAAGCTGTTTCCATCACATGATCAAAACTCATACCTGTTATCTGTTATAGCAGATATCAGGCTAATTTTAGAAGATAACTAATTATGCCACTACATTGATATATTTGTATCTCTATCAATACTTATTACTATGGAATATACTATATAATATCAGAAACAGTTTGATAAGCACTTTCCAATGCAAGTTAAATTGTGTGAATTTATCTAGCCACTCATAAGATATTAGCCAATAAAACTTTTACAGTTACTGAATGCCTGATATCTTGGTTGTTTGTTGTTACTTTTGTATATCCCACATATGTGCAGATAACTCTTATTTGGGGCTTTCCAGTGCAACTTAGTTTGTAAAAGTCAGTCCACTGGTTGTGGAGATACAAGCTAAATAAATTTTGTTACACTTAATGAGTTTCAAGAATACAATCTAGGAGAGACCTGTTCTTTTAAACATTCTATGAGTATAGTTAGAGATTTTCTAAAATTATGCTTAGCTACCACTCATAACTAAGCAAATCAACTTGTTCCTGATTTTCTAAAGCTTTTGATATTTCTTAGAATGCCACTCTTATTGTGATAACTACTAGTCAAAAGACCAATAGTAACACAAGCAATAAATCTCAAGGCAGATATCAAGTAGGAATTATAAGAGAACTCAACAAGGAGTCTCCAATATATTGCTATTCTATTTATACTATAGATACATGGTCTGTGCTAACAATAAATAATCCTACTCTAATGTCCATGTGTTGTCCATGCTTCTACCATACATCAACCTTATGTCTTTCATAAGAATACTATACCATATATATATACTCTGATGTTATCCTTCTAGTTCTTTTTAGCCACCTCTCACTAAGTCTAGGCCTATGACCTTATATCATGTGATATGTTATGTAACTGCAGTCACATGTCTTTTCATTGTCAAAGAAATATTTAAAACAAAAGAAAAATCAAAAGAAGAGAAATATTAAATTAAGAAAAATAGACTAAAGCAAAGAAAAATGTTAGTATCTAAGTACACTATAACAACTCTTTATTGAAGTGATATCTCCAGAAGGGGTATGCATTGGAGTCAGCCTGATGGTCTCCTTTATAGTTTAGGTATTTGAAAGTGTAAGAGTACAGTTTACCTTGTTTGGTTTCAAAATACAGGAAATTAGTCTTGAAGTTTGCTTTATAGCACCATGCAAAATAACAGTAATATTTAATCTTGTGTAGACCATTTCATTTAATACAACAAGGGCCTTGGCCTTGGCAAACAAAAGTGATATGTTCCTGCTTCTAGCAATTCTTGCACTGGGAAACACTAAGGTTCATAGTTGTAGCTCATATAATAGTGATGTAGCTTTCTACATTGAAGCAGTAATTGATCAGAGTCTTAGTGGATATACCACTTTGGAAATTCCATATATCAATCCAAACAATAGCTATATCCAATTTAAATAATACTTTAATAATATATAATTTTGATGCAAAGTAAATGTTGTTGAAAACATGAGTAGTTTTAATAATGGTCTCTACCACACTTAAACTAATAAGTATATTAGTATCTTCAATGTTGTATAGAATACCTAATATTTTCAGGTATGATTTAGATTAAGGAAGATAAGCAGATTGGACATCATTTGAATCCATAGACTCAGCACTTTTCTCAACTATACTAAGGTCAGATGGAGAAGCAACTTTGTTAGTTATAATGATTAGATCTCTGTGGTTAGAACAGATAAAATTAATGAAAACATCTGATTTGATATCCTTAAGGGTATAGTTAAGATTGGTGACATGTTTGCCTAACAATACCATAATTTTCTTGATATTATCACTACCTATGGAAACAATGATCTGTATATAAGAGTGACTTTTGGTGGTCATGTTAATATAAGGTTTCAATTTTCCTGTATCATTGATAGTCTTGTGAATGGGCTTAGGTGTTGGAATTTTTTTTGGACTTCTTGTTGGATGTATTAATTATTATTTTCTTGCTAAACTGTTTGGAGACTTTGTTGTAGAATGATTTCTTGCTGTTATCCATTTTTAATGCATTCCAACTACTACCATAGATAGCTGAAATGAGGGTCCAGGCTGCTTGCCTGAATCCTAAAAGGCTAGGGATATCTTCTTCCCTGTTATTTTTTAGATGCCTATTTTTTATATAATCAGCAATGTGGTGAAGTGAGGACTTAATATTCTTCAAATCCTCAGGAATCACCTTCTTGGTTCCAAATATAGAGATTGGGTTTGATTGACCACTTCATGAATTATCATTGGTTGGTTATGCTTCCTCATATGGAATAGAAGATGAATCAAACCCATGAGGTTGATCCATGTTGACATTGTTGTTGTTATTTGTATCCTCCACATGTGGGGGAGGCATGTTACTTGAATTGTTAGCCTCATTTTGAACATTGGGTACCCCCCTCCTTGGAAGTTGGATAGGACAGTTGAAAGTGCTCTTGTTCTGTTTGATTAAACTAGGAGAAATCATTGTTTTGTGCCTCAATTCTGTCCACATATGGGATGGAAGAGAGATCTGAATGAGCCGACATTTCTCTTGAAGTGTTTGGGCTCGACAACAGGGATCTGCCTCTCGGCTCGTCCATGTTGATGTCTTCGGAGATGGCATTGACCTCCATTGAGTTAGACATAGCTGAATTGTAAGAAGAAAGATTTATATTTGCAATTTCTCTGTTAGGCATTACCATACAAGATGGTGGTATGAAAGAGAGAGAAGCGATGATCGTGACAGGACTCTGATATTGGGAATTCGGAGCATAAACCACAAATTGAAGTAGAACTCCAAGAAAAATCTTGAAAGCGCGATACTGCTGTACTGGGTGTAGAAATCCTGTGCCTGCGTCTAAGACAAGTCTAATGCTTTCCAGCCTCGCAAATTGAGCACAAATTGAGCACGAGGGGCTGCCTTGAGGCCACCGCTGTCACGAAGCTGTGCTCGACCATTGATGACATAAGCAGGCGCTCGAGGCAACGGCATTGACCCG